>VFQT010005105.1_pt1 | contig 10274 bp, 13 predicted proteins | sample 3512381 | NCBI WGS metagenome assembly VFQT01 (sample SAMN10412376, study PRJNA504923) | tailings metagenome | isolation source: Relicate 2 Philex TSF3 active mining site | place: Philippines: Tuba, Benguet | collected 2017-08-29 | reverse complement strand
GACGGCACCGCGACGCCATCTGAGGATCCCACCATCACAGTGCGTTTCTCCGGAGTCGAGACACTGCACAACAAAGACTTCGCCGCGTACTCTGACGACGAACTCGACATCGCCCGACGGTTGATGGGCTCGCTCAAGTTGGTCGGACCATATCGACAGTCGCTTCGACACGCGCCGACGCGTCGGAGCGCACGTCGCACTGACGTACGGAGAACACTGCGAGCTTCGTTCGCATCAGACGGCGAGCTCATTCGGCGTCGCTTCACCTCGCCCGATGAACGTCCACGCCGCATCGTGTTGCTGCTCGATGTCAGCGGATCGATGGAGCCCTATGCGCGAGCACTTGTTCGTTTCGTGCACGCCGCAGTGGTGGGTCGCCAACGAGTCGAAGCGTTCACCCTCGGTACTCGACTCACGCGCATCACTCGCGAATTGAACTCTCGAGACCCTGACATCGCTCTCCGTCGCGCATCAGATTCAGTTGCTGATTGGAGTGGTGGAACACGTCTCGGTGAGACGCTTCGACAGTTCAACGATCGTTGGGGAACCCGTGGCATGGCTCGCGGTGCCGTCGTCGTCGTGTTGTCGGACGGTTGGGACCGTGGCAGCCCCGACGTGCTTGCCGAGCAGATGCAACGCCTCGGACGCGTCGCCCATCGCATCGTGTGGGTGAACCCTCTGAAAGTCACACCGGGCTATGCCCCACTCGCTCGAGGAATGGCGGCTGCTCTGCCCTATGTTGATGACTTCGTCGAGGGACACTCCCTCGACTCTTTGGACACACTCACGAAAGTCATCAGCCATGCGTGACATCCTCGATGAACTCGACCGATGGAGAGACGCGGGGAAACGTGTCGCACTGGCGCGTGTCGTCGACATCGAAGGTTCCGGCCCGCGAGAAGCCGGCGCAGCGATGGCTGTGAACGAGGACGGTGAAGTGGTGGGGTCTGTGTCAGGCGGATGCGTCGAAGGGGCTGTCGTCTCAGAAGCCCTCGCCATCTTGAACGGCGAGACTCAGCCTCGAGTCGTCACCTTCGGTTACTCCGATGACGAAGCCTTCGCCGTCGGACTCACGTGCGGTGGGATCATTCACCTCTTCATCCAGCCACTCGACTGGTGACGACCGCATGAGTGTGTACGCCAGCCTTGCAACGAGCATCCGGAAGAATCTTCCGGTCGCACTCGCGACCATCATCGACGGACCACACACCGGATCGAGCATGCTCGTGCGACCACGCGACGACAGCGACACACCTTTCACCATCGAAGGAAGCCTCGGTCACCCTGAACTTGACCGCGTCGTCGCGCGTGATGTCGCCGGCGAGCTCGAGGCAGGTCGCACCGGAGTGCGCCATTACGGACCAGAAGGTCAGTCGACGCCCGAAGACCTCGTCGACACCGCGACGGTGAAAGTGTTCATCGAGAGTTTCTCTCCACCACCGCGCATGTGGATCTTCGGTGCTGTCGACTTCACTGCAGCACTCGCCCGCGTCGCCAAAGTTCTCGGCTATCACGTGACGGTGTGTGATGCACGCGAGATATTCGCCACGCGACGACGATTCCCGATGGCCGACGAGGTCATCGTCACCTGGCCAACACCCATGTTCACAGAACATGGTTCGCTGCTCGGACCACGTGATGCAGTGTGCATCCTCACGCATGACCCGAAATTCGACGTGCCAGCAATCGTCGGTGCGCTCGACACCTCAGTCGGCTACATCGGGGTGATGGGAAGCCGAAAAACGCATGCCAAGCGCCTCGAACGCCTGGCGGAAGCTGGCGTCACTGACCATGCCGATCTCGAGCGATTGATGTCACCGATCGGCCTTGACCTCGGCTCTCGTACACCGGAAGAAACGGCCATCAGCATCTGCGCTGAGATCATCGCGCGGAGAACCGGCCGAGTGGCACAGAGCCTGCGAACCACGAACGGCCCCATTCACTGACCACTCACGAGTGAGTCGACTCCTTGTGTCGACACCGTGTGTCGACATCATGCGTCATTCGTCGGTGCCAGCCTGCTCGGCTGCCTTTTCTCTTGCTTTCTGTTCGGCGAGCGCCTCCCAGTCCCACACTCGCCAATCTTCGAGCTTTGTCGGATCGGCCCATGACATGGTCGGCAACAAATTCGGCCCCATGACACGAAGGCGGACCTTCTCTCCTCCGTACGGAGCTTCGAGCGTCAAGAAGTCCGTTCCGAGATACATGCGTACGTGCACACGCCGACCGACGATGTCACCAGCTTTTGCTTCGTCTTGTTCGATCTGATTGCGTTTGTCGAGTTGCGATCTTGAATAACGCGGCATCTTGATGCCTGCTGCGCGCCACGCATACCAAAGAAGACCCGAGCAGTCGATCGCGTTACCGGGGCTCTCTGAGCCGTGACGATATTTCACTCCGATCTGAGTGAGTGCCGTCATGAGCGCGACCTGATGACGTCGTGTGGTCTTCGACCACGCTTTCTCCAGTTTCACTGCTGGCACTCCTGTGCGTTGTGCGATCGCATCGGCCACCTGCGTACGCATCACTGCATACGCAGCAGACGACTCGCCGTTGATGCGCATCAATGGGGTGAGCGCACGAGCAGCGAGCGCTGCAATCGGATCAGAAGTTCGCGGTGATGGCTTGAAACCTTGAGGGCGTTCTTTCAGCGATGGTGGTGCCACGTCGATTGCATCGACCGCCGCCACGGGCGTAGCGACCGTCGACAGTGACAACGTGACAGCGATAAGGGCGGCGAGGCCGACTTTTGACCTTTTTTGCTGCTTCCGAAGGACGCATCGCCCGTTTCTCCCCACATCAGGCAGGCTATTGGATATGGCTCTGCCACCGAGACCCCGGCTCCTGATTGCACTGCTCGCAGCAGGCGAAGGACGCCGTTTCACCGGAAGTAGCCACAAGCTCCTCGCAGACCTCAACGGAACAAGCGTCGTGTCACACGCTGTCGCAGCCGCCATCGCAGCTGACATCGGACCTGTCGTCATCGTCACTGGTGCAGTCGAACTTCCCGACGTGCCACATGGTGTCGAGGTCATTCACAACGCTGACTGGAACTCTGGCCAGCGTTCATCGGTGCTCGCCGTCCTCGATGAAGGCGACCGACGTGACGTCGACGCAGTCGTCATCGGTCTTGCCGACCAACCGTTCATCGGTAGCGACGCCTGGCGTCGTGTCGGCCAGTCAGATGCGGCTCTGGCGATGGCCGACTTCGGCGGAACCCCCTCCCCCCCAGTGCGTTTCGCGCGTGAGTTGTGGCAGACATTTCGTGACATGACATCTGACCCAGATGAAGGACTGAGAAGTCTCGTGCGCCTTCACCCCGAATTGGTACGACCGATAGCCTGCGAAGGCTCCCCCGCAGACATCGACACCATGGAGGATCTCTCCCAATGGACCTGAATCATCAATTTGAAGTACCCGTGCCCGTTGAAGAGGCGTGGAAAATCCTCACTGACGTCGAGCGCATCGCACCATGCCTGCCAGGTGCGGAACTCCAGGAAGTCGAAGGCGACACCTACCGAGGCGTCGTGAAAGTCAAAGTCGGGCCGATTCAGGCGCAATTCAAGGGTCAGGCGAGCTTCATCGAGCGTGACGACGCCGGCCACAAAGCGGTCCTGAAAGGTGAAGGCCGCGACACCGGTGGCAAGGGCAACGCAGCTGCTGTCATCACCGCGCAACTCTCTGCTTTGTCACCGACGAACACCGAGTGCAAAGTGCACACCGACTTGTCGATCACAGGCAAAGTCGCCCAGTTCGGTCGAGGCGCAATGGCAGACATCTCTGAAAAAATCCTCGCGCAATTCGTCGTCAATCTGAACGAACTCATCGCCGCACAACCGGCCAGTTCGGAAGTGGTGAACGACACGACCGAGACATCATCTGCGTCGACGACCGACGGTGTCCGCAAGATCGACGGACCCGAAGCCAAGCCGATCGACTTGCTCGATGCTGCTGGTGCGCCGATCCTCAAGCGTGCACTGCCCGTCGTTGCCGTCGTTGCTGCAGTCGTCATTTGGCTGATAGTTCGATAGGCGACGATGTCGCGTCCGGCATTTGGTAGCGAGCCGACTCCGGACGAACGCATCCTCGTCGAGCGACTGCTCGGTCGGCGACCCCAAGGGGCGTACCGAATTGTGGTGCGCTCAGCGACCGGTGAACCAGTGGTCTTGCGCAATGCGCCACTGCTCGATGACGGCACTCCGATGCCAACGCTCTACTGGCTCATTGGTCCTGACGAAATCAGAGAAGTCGGCGCGGTCGAGGCCGACGGAGGCGTGGACCGTGTCGAGGAACTCGTCGGACTAGACGCCATTGACGCTGTGCACCGTGAGTACGCCGCGGTCCGCGATGCGGACATTCCGACCGACCACAGTGGGCCACGCCCAAGTGGCGGTGTCGGTGGCACTCGGCGCGGCGTGAAATGTCTGCATGCCCATTTCGCATGGTGGCTTGCCGGCGGCAATGACCCCATCGGCGCATGGGTCGATGAACAATGCAGGCTTCGTGGTGCACACCTGGCCGAGAGAGTCACGGCATGAACACGACAGCAAACCGTGTCGCAGTAATTGATGTCGGTACCAACTCGGTGAACATGCTCGTGCGTGACCGAGAGGGAGACATTCTGCGTCGGTTCTCGACTCCACGACTCGGCGAAGGCATCGCACGTTCCGCACAGCTCTCCCCCGCTGCACAAGCACGGACACTCGACGTGCTGCGTGGTTACATGAACGACATCGCCGATCTCTCTGTCGATCGTGTACGTATCATCGGCACATCAGCGTGTCGTCGCGCGTCGAACGTGACGGACTTCGCAACAGCTGTACGTGAAGCCACACGCACAGACCTCGACGTCATCGATGAGCACACTGAGGCACGCCTGTCATTCCGAGGCGCTCTGTCTGGTCTTCCGCCTGACACGACTCACGGTGCTGAACGCCCGACTGTCGTCGTCGACATCGGTGGTGGTAGCACCGAATTCACGATCGGAATACGCGAACCCGACATCACCTTCAGCCTTCCCTACGGTGCTGTCGTCACGACCGAGACAGAGCTCGAACATGATCCCCCACGCCCCGAAGAACTGACCAACGCGATCGGTGCAGTGGAAGACGACCTCGAGGAACTTGCACGCGCCCATCCGGCGCTCATCGCCGAGCCTCGTGTCGTCGGTGTGGCTGGCACCATCGTCACGGTGGCAGCCGTCGAGATCGGTCTGACGACGTTCGACGAGGCAGCGCTACACGGATTCGTACTCACGAAGGAAGCCGCCGAAGATGTGTTCCGTACGTTGGCAACCGAACGGCTCGAAGACCGCGTGTTCAACCCCGGACTTCCCCGCGAGCGTGCCGACATCATTGTCGGCGGATGTTGCGTGCTTGTCGGCATCATGCGCCGACTGCGCCTAGATTCACTCGTCGTGTCGACACGCAATCTGCTCGACGGGGCCGCATCAGACATGTTGGGGCTGCCGTGACACTCGAGCATCCTGCCCGCACGACCCGCTCGGGACTGCGCTTGTACTCACGGCGCCTGGTTCTACGCCCGCTCGTTGCGCAGGACTTCGAGCAATGGAGCACTGTGCGATTGCGCAACGTCGAATGGCTCACGAAGTGGGAGCCTCTCCGCCAGCCGTATCACCCCGACCCCGAACGTGACCGCGACGTCTTTGCGGCTAGGTGCTCACTGCGTGAACGCGAACGACAGTCCGGAACGCAGTACGCCTTCGGGATCTTTCTCGACGGAAAGTTCATCGGCGAGATCAACATCAACAACGTCGTGCGAGGCTCTCTTCAAGCAGGAACCATCGGCTATTGGATCGATCAGGCACATGCCGGACATGCGTACATGTCTGAAGCCGTCGTGTCGCTCTTGCGTTACGCCTTCGACGAACTCCAGTTGCACCGCATCGAAGTCTGCATCATCCCGCGAAATCGGAACAGCCACCGCGTCGTCGACAAGATCGGCCTTCGTAATGAAGGCGTGGCACTGCGCTTTCTCGAGATCAACGGCGTGTGGGAAGACCACGTCCGCTATGCGATGACCGCGGAGGAATGGCGCGCACGAGCGGCCGATCTCACCACCACTTGGCTCGGCGCGGCACGTTGACCAACGCGTAGCGAACTAGACCAACGCGTAGCGAACTACACAGTGCGATACGCGCGGTTGCGTGCCTTCCTGTTGTTCGTCCGACGCTTCCAGTCCTTGGTCTTCCAATGACGTAGACGCTTCGGAGCGCTCAGGTTCTCTTCACGTTTGTGACCGTGATGATGGACCGATTTCCAATTCGGTCCTGGTTCGTCGATGTCGTCTGGCTCGGTGCCGTGTTCGACTGCTTCGACGACGAGGTGTAACTCGCTGTGAATGCGATGCCGCTCGTTATGTGCGTGTGCACGCACATCCGCGCGCGGAATCGGAGCGATCTCCTCATTGCGATGTCGCTTGCTCATCGCAACTCCCTTCCGGGGCCGCTGGGCCCCTCTCGTGAGTCCCTGATCGCACCGTACACCCGCAATGTGGCTGTGGATAACCGCCTCAGCCGATCGTCAACACATGTGTGCGTGATGTCTCGGCATGGCTCGTCGTCAGTGACACGACACACTTACCGCGCTTCAGGCCGACGAGGCGCTGTGGACCCGACTTCACCGCACAGATAGCCGCGCTTTGAGGGGCAACGACCCAGCGTGCAGACCCAGCTCGGGGCTTCGACATGAGTTGCGTGACAGGGACAGATGAACCAACCGGAAGACGCCGTGGTGCGATCTGTGCAGATTTCGACGACACACCACCACGTCCGGCAAGCGATTGCGTGCGCACAGTGGCGCTGTACTTCGATCCGTTGCGCAACCCACCGATGCGCACGACCTGACGATCACCCGTGACCGACACTTTCTTCACGAGTCGAGCGCCCGCATACACGGACACGATCGACTTCTCGATTTGTGTGCCACCGTCACACGGATGGTCCCAACTCACCGTCAATGAGTTGTTGTCCGCCACCGCGACGATGTTCGTCGGCGTTCCAGGAGTCGTGATCTCTGTGATTGGTGATGTGTCGAGATACAGCATGCGGTTCGGCGAACCAGCACCGAGCCCGACCAACACGTCGGTCGTGGCGCGCGCAAGAATCGCGCGCTCGACACTTTGCGGACACAGTCCCGGCTGTTGCTGAGCGAGAAGAGCCGCAAGACCAGCGACGTGTGGTGAAGCCATCGACGTGCCCGCGTCTCCGTAGTAGTCGGTGTCACTTGCATTCCACGCCGCGTCGACCCAGGCGTTGAAATCACCACCTGGTGCATAGATGTCGATACAAGAGCCGAAATTCGAATACGACGACTGCTTGTCATTCCAATCGACGGCGGCCACCGTGATCGCCTGCGGCTCGTTCGCTGGCGCGATCATGCACGCATCGATCGGGCGACCTGCGCTGTTGCCGTTGCCTGCGGCCACGATGACGATGACCCCATCGGCAATCAACCGTCGTATCGCAGCATTGATCGAGTCTCCGTCATCGCCGATGTCGACCCCGAGGCTCAAGTTGGCGATCGCCAACCGACCGGAGGTGTGATGATCGATGACACGTTCAATGCCCTCGACGACGTTTGGCACTTCCCCGTTGCCATCGCAGTCCAACACCTGCACCGAGAGCAATCGCGACCCGCGAGCCACTCCGACGGTGTTGCCGACAGCAACCGACGACACATGTGTCCCGTGCCCGTCACAAGTCGGTCCGGTGTTCTCTCCTTTGTCACCAATCGAGAAATCTGCGAGGTTCACCGCGCGACCACCAAACTGCTCGTGACTTGCTCGCACATCCGTGTCGAGGATGTAGATGTCGACACCCGATCCGTCGAGCAACGGAGCGGTGTATGTCCGGTCGAGCGGCAACGTACGTTGGTCGATGCGATCGAGATTCCACGGAAGAATCGGCTTCACATCTGCGGCGACGGGCGTCGCCATCGAGAGCACGCCAAGCGACACGATTGCCGCTCCTATCGATCGCAGCGGTCGCACCGGGCTACTTCTTGGTGATCTTCTTTTGCAACGCGGCGATTCGCTCAGCGAACCAGGGTTGCCGCGTGCTCCACACCTGGGGATCGAGCTCCCGCTTCACGGCGTCAGGATGAGTGCGGACATCGGCCATGTCCTTGATCGTCTTCTTCACCGACTCGAGCAGGTCACGAGGAGTCTCTGCCGCCCGCATGGCGAGCTTCATCGCCTCGGGCATCAGTTGGTCGTCTGCGACGCATTTCCACACAAGACCGATTCTCTCGGCCTCTCGACCATCGACAACCTCACCGAACACGACCGTGGCAAATGTCGCCTGTGGTCCGAGGATGCGTCGCATCATCCATGTGTGACCACCACCGGGGTGGATCCCGATCTGCAAGAAACGAGTGTCGAATTTTGCTCGTTCGGCGGCCAAACGCACATCACAGGCAAGCGCCATGTTCATGCCTGCTCCGACCGCAGCACCGTTCACTGCAGCGATGGTCGGCAAAGGGCTGCGCGCGATGCGAAGAAAACCTTCGTAGATCGCTCCGAGGCTTTCGGCGGTCGCTTCGGCCAAGTTGCCGAGGTTCGCACCTGCGCAGAACGCCGGTGCCGCACCGGTCACGACGACAGCGCCAACAGAGCGGTCAGCCTCCACCTTGTCCATCGCCGACGCGATCGCTGCCACCATGTCGGCAGTCAGCGTGTTGCGCTCGTCCGGCCGGTTGAGAGTGAGCAGGGCCACACCGGATTCGACGGAAAGTGTCACTGGGGACATGGCATCAGTCTCGCACAGCGTCAACGTTTTCACCTACCGTTGAACCGTGAGCAATCAATCAGTCATCTACGACGTGTCCGAGCGCATCGCAACGATCACGCTGAACCGGCCCGAGTCACGAAACGCACTCGACAGTGCGACACTGCGACTTCTTCCACAGTTGCTTCTTGACGCGAATTCGGCCGACGATGTCGACGTGGTGATTCTCACCGGAGCTGACCCTGCTTTTTGTGCCGGACTCGACCTGCGCGAGTTGGGTGACAGCGGTCGCAACTTAGATGGCACTGGCGCGGACGGAAGCCCGAATCCGACGGGCGCGCGTGGACCCTTCCCCATGATGGACAAACCAGTCATCGCGGCCGTGAACGGAGCTGCTGTCACCGGAGGTCTCGAGTTGGTGCTGAATGCCGACTTCGTCGTCGCGTCCGAGCGTGCGAAATTCGGCGACACCCATGCTCGTGTCGGCATCATGCCTGGTTGGGGTATGTCAGTTCTTTTGCCACAGGCAATCGGCGTTCGTCGTGCACGCGAGATGAGTTTCACCGGAAACTTTCTGGATGCCATCGAGGCGCTGCAGTGGGGACTCGTCAACCATGTGGTTCCGCATGAAGAGCTCATTCCACGAACCCGGGAGATAGCCCGAGACATCATCGGCAACGACCAAGCAGCTGTCCGTAGTCTTCGGCGCACATATGCGGCCATCAACGCCGAGACCGATGCATGGGACATCGAGGCACGAGATGCGCGCGCTTGGCGAAAAAAGAATTTTGACCCGTCGGTCGTCGCGGAACGACGCTCCCGCATCATCGAACGCGGTCGTACTCAGTGACTGCGTCCGCATGGGGCGGACACACAATTACTTGCGGAGTGTGGCCTCTGCGTACACCTCGATACCGCCACGTGGACGTTGCGTGAGCTTCACGGTGACAAGGTGTGGTTTTGCGGTGTGCATGACTTCTTCAGCGATTTCGGCTGCCAGTGCTTCTGCGAACACTGCACGGTCACGGAAACCCCACAGATACAGCTTCAGCGATTTCGACTCGATGCAGTGCTGATCGGGCAAGTACTCGATGACCACATTCGACACGTCGGGCTGCTGAGTGACGGGGCACATCGATGACAGTTCGTCGGTGGTGAAACGCACCGTGGTGACATGTTTCGGTGCAGGAAACACCTCGACATGGTCGATGGGATGTCGGACTGTGTTGCCAAGAACGGTGAGTTCCATGGCTCCCAAGCGTAGGGCTGGTCAGCGCAAATCGGCCGGCAACAAGGTCTGCAGCGGAACGAGCGGGCGCGGCCCGACGTGAGCAATGACCTCTGCGGCTGCGATTGCACCGATGCGGGCGCAATCCACGAGGTCCATGCCCCGGGTGAATCCACGCAAGAAACCAGCTGCGAAGAGGTCGCCGGCTCCCGTGGTGTCCACGACGGAGGCAACTTTCTCTGCCGGCACCACGTGCACGTCGTCGCGTGTGACGACGACTGAGCCCTTTTCACTGCGGGT
>VFQT010005104.1_pt1 | contig 10274 bp, 7 predicted proteins | sample 3512381 | NCBI WGS metagenome assembly VFQT01 (sample SAMN10412376, study PRJNA504923) | tailings metagenome | isolation source: Relicate 2 Philex TSF3 active mining site | place: Philippines: Tuba, Benguet | collected 2017-08-29 | reverse complement strand
GCCTGCCGCATCATGCGCACCTGTCGGGACATGGGCCTTCAGACGGTCGCGGTCTTTTCCGAGGCCGACAAGCTCGCGGCCCATGTCCGAGAGGCCGACGAGGCGATTTGCATCGGTGCTGCCCCCTCGACCGAGTCTTACCTCCGCATCGACCGCATTCTCGAGGCCGCAAAGCTGACTGGGGCGGAGGCGATTCACCCGGGCTATGGCTTTCTGAGCGAAAAAGAGTCTTTCGCCGCCGCCTGTCGCGACGCTGGCCTCGTCTTCATCGGGCCGACCCCCGAGGCCATCGCTGCGATGGGCAGCAAAATCGCAGCGAAGCGCCTCATGGCGTCGCGCGGCGTGCCCGTCGTCCCGGGCTATGACGGCGCCGACGGTGATGATGACGCCTCGTTCATCCGCGCGGCTGCGGGCATCGGTTTCCCGCTGCTCGTCAAGGCCTCGGCGGGAGGTGGCGGCAAGGGCATGAGGATTGTCTCGAAAATCGAGGAACTCGAGTCCGCCCTCGCATCGGCGCGTCGCGAGGCGGGGTCGGCCTTTGGCGACGCGTCTCTCCTCATCGAGCGCTACATCGAGAACCCGCGTCATATCGAGGTGCAGATCTTTGGCGACCGCGACGGCCGCGTCGTCCACCTCTTCGAGCGCGAGTGCAGCATCCAGAGGCGGCATCAGAAGGTCCTCGAGGAGGCCCCGTCCCCAGTCATCGACAGGGTGCTGCGCGACGAGCTCGGGCGCGCCGCGGTGAAGGCTGGCGAGGCCATCGGTTATCGGTCGGCCGGTACGGTCGAGTTCGTCTTCGACGACAGCAGCCGCAGCTTCTACTTCCTCGAGGTCAATACGCGCCTCCAGGTCGAGCACCCCGTGACCGAGTGCGTGACCGGGCTCGATCTCGTGCGGCTTCAGATCGAGACCGCGATGGGGCTGCCCTGCGCCCTGACCCAGGCCGAGCTCGACCTGCGAGGCCCGGTCGGGCACGCCATCGAGGCGCGTCTCTACGCCGAGGATGCCGACCACGAGTTCCTCCCGCAGACGGGTCGCCTCGTCGATTTCCATGTGCCTGTCGCCCCCGAGGCGCCTGGCCTGCGCCTCGATACCGGTGTCGCGGCGGGCGACGAGGTCGGCATCCACTACGACCCGATGCTCGCGAAGGTCATCGCGTATGGTCGCGACCGGGCCGAAGCCAATCGTCGCTTGCTGCGCGCCCTCGAGAAGGCCTCAGTGGTGGGCGTCACGACGAACCTCGCGTTCTTGCGGCGAGTGCTCGCCCATCCGAAATGGCAGGCTGGTCAGATCTCGACGCATTTCATCGCCGACGAGCGCGCGTCTCTTATCGGAGTCGCCCCCGACGCTCAAGTCCTTCGTCTCGCGCTGCGTTTCGCGACAGTCTACGACGCTGTGATGGCCGAGGCGCAACAGAAGACCCTGCCGCTTCTCAGGCCTTCGTGGCGCAACAACCGCTTCGCCGACGAGGTCGCGCAATTCAGAGGGGAGGGGAGCGATTGGCGCTGCCATTACCGCGCGCTTGCACACAGGCGTTATCTGACTCGAGTCGATGGGGTCGAGGCGCTCTTCGAGATCCTCAGTCAGGTCGAGGTCTCGGATGCCGTCACGGTCATTCGGGCTGAAGTCGCCGAGGGCGAGAGCCGAATCTTCGAAGCTCGCATCGCGGTCGCCGCCGACCGAGTCTCGGTCCATTTGCTCGGCCGCGAGGTATCCTGGAGTCGGGCTCCTCGATTCGCCCACACCGAGACGGAGTCCGATGCCGGCTCCTGCCGTGCGCCCATGCCGGGCAAGGTCCTCGCGGTTCGGGTCGAGGCGGGACAGACTGTGACCGCTGGGCAGCCTCTCGTCATCCTCGAGGCGATGAAGATGGAGCACACCATCGAGGCGCCTCGCGACGGCGTCGTGGGTGAGGTGCTGGTCGCGCAAGGGGACACCGTCCGTGCTGATCAGGATCTTGTCCTGCTTTCATGAGGTTAGCTTGTTTTTGTAATCGTGGGTGGGGCGTTTCCTTCGTCCTCAGGCGGGGCTTCGCGGATGATGCTTGAGTCCGCGGTCGGTCGGTTACAAATCGTCAGGGGGACCCCCGTCTCTATGGTCGTGGTCTTTCACGCAGGCCTGAAACAACGCTCAGAAAATTTTTCGCGAGCGTTGAAGACTTTGGTCTCGCGCGTCGTTCGTGATGTTGAACGGGACGATGCAGAATTCAAGGTTGCTTCGCTCGGGGAGGGTTGCTAGAGTGCAAGTGTGGCCATTGGATGGCCATGATTCAGGTCAAACCAACCCCGAGGATGAAAGCAGCTCGAGAAGATTTGCGAATCCTGGAGGCCAGAGAGTCCAAACCAAGAGCGGTCTGAAGCCGCTCCACGAAGGAGGTGGGATATGAGGATAGCAAGGTGGCAACCAGAGGAGCGAGCGGAGTCGAATCTGCAGCGTCCCTGGCTCGAAGCCCCGTCCCCCTACGACTACTGGCCCGCCGAACGTCCCTCAGTTGAGACCGCGAACCGAGACGAAGACGAATCGGACGAACCGCGCAGAGTCATCATCATCGAAATCTGATACGCTGAGGCACCCACTTCCCGGAGAGGCCGAGGCACCGAGAGGTGTCCTCGGCTTTTTTGTGTCTCGAGTTCTGCCAGTGTCCAACCTTCCGATAGCGCTTGCCCTGTGGATGTTCGCTGCGCCTGCGCGCGCGGAGCAGACGCTTGGCTTTCCGCTATGGGTGGGGCTTTTTGGGGGTTGGCATCAGACGTCGGACGATTTCGATGTCCTCGGCGAGAGGACCGACGTCAACGTCCCGCAGGCCGGACCGACGGCGGGGTTGAGGCTTGGGTGGCGCATCGTCCCGACCTTCGCGATGGAGCTCGAAGCGGGGCTTGTCTTCGCGCCTTTGTCGGATGGGGGATCGGCGACGCTCGCGCCAATCCGCGTGAGCATTGCCTGGAGGCCCGCCGAAGGCTCATGGCCGGTGACGCCCGTGGTCGAGGGCGGCGCGGGTGTGGTCACGCAGGTGGCAGGGCGGGGGCAGGACTCGGACCTACTGCTCGCGGGCGGACTCGGGGTCGAGGTGCCGCTCGGGTCACTGGTCGCGCTGCGTGCGATGGCGAGCGTGCATGGCACTGACGGGATCGAGGCGAGCATGTCCTGGTCTCCGGTCTTCACCCTAGGGATTGATTTTCGGGCGTGGCGGACGTCGCAGCACAAGACGGCCGCCGACGAGCCCCCACCCGAAAGGCCGTTGGGCGGGCCTGTGGGACCTGAAAAGCCTGTTGTGCCTCCGGTCGCGGGTTGTCCGCGTGGAGTGCCCGCCGCGCGCTGTTCGGATGTCGATGGGGACGGTTTCATCGATGTCGTGGATCGTTGTCCTGTCGATGCGGGCAAGGCCCCGACCGGGTGTCCGGATGAGGACGGCGATGGGGTCATCGACATCGAGGACGCCTGCCCTCGGAAACGCGGGGCGCGCCTCGATTGGGGCTGTCCGCGCTGAAGGTTCGGAGATTTTGTTCTCCTCGAGGTCCCGAAGGAACTCGGTGGTCATCCGCAGGGCCCGACGTGATGCTTGCGCGATGGAGCGCGATGGAAGAACGCGCAGCGGACCCGCGTCTTCAAACCGCCAACGAAGCGTGGTAACACTGTCGCCATGTCAACCGCGATCCAACTGACCGAGGAGAGCTGGCCCGTCGGGATGCCGCCGCTGCCAGACCTGAGCGGCATCCCTGTCGACGATGGAGAGCCGATGGAGTCCGGCTATCACCGCAAGCAGATGAATCTATTGTGCGAGCTGTTCGACCTCGTGGTGCCGCGCGACACGTCCTATGTCGCTGGCAACATGGGCCTCTACTACAGCTCGCTCCAGATTCGGCGGAACGACTTCAAGGCGCCAGACGTCTTCGTCGTCTTTGACGCCGTCGGTAACCACGAGAGGAAAATCTGGGTGGTCTGGGAGGAGGACGGGCGCACGCCGAACCTCGTCGTCGAGCTCTTGTCCGAGTCGACGGAGCGCAACGACCGTGGACCCAAGATGCGAATCTACGAGAAGATTCTCAAGGTCCCGAACTACTTCATCTACGACCCGAGGGACTTTCGCTTCGAGGGCTGGCGACTCACCGGTGACCGGTATGTCCGCGTCGAGCCAGACGCGCGAGGTCATTTGCCGTGGACCGAGGTGAACGTCACGCTCGGGCGCTGGAAGGGCGTAATCCACGGCCAGGAGAGCACTTGGCTCCGAGTCTTCGACGCGGAGGGGCGACTCGTCCCGACCGACGCGGAGGCCGTTCGGGCCGAGACTCGCCGTGCGGAGGCGGAGGCCCAACGTGCGGAGGCGGAGGCCCAACGTGCGGAGGCGGCAGAAGCCCGCGTACGTGAGCTGATGGCCGAGCTCGCCCGACGCGGCGCGGGTTGATGAGGCGTTTGCGCGCTGGTTCGAGGGCTAGCGCAGTCAACGCTGAGGCGCATCTGCTCGAGTCAATGCCGGGAAAGGGGCCTGAGCGGGTGTTGGGATGAGGATGGTGACTGGGGCGTCGACATCGAAGACGCATGCCATCAGAAACGCGGGGCACGCGCGGATTTCCCCTCCCGATAATTCTCCTGGAAGCCAGGAATTCTGAATTTCGATATTGTCGACTTTATTTTGTCTCGAATTCGTTGCCCATACATGAGGGCTTCCGAAAATGATGTCATTCGAAATGACTGAAATGCAGGAGCTCGCGGCCGAAATGGCACCGGTCATGACTTATCGAGAAGAGATAGCTTCTCGGTGGTCACTCTCGCCACATTCAACCCGAGTTCAGGAGAACATCGACGCCACCCGCTTTTTGTCAAAGCCGTCTGGAGGCTCTCCAGTCGTTGCGTATTGGTAGAGCGCGGCGATGTGGATGCCCTTCACAGTGTAGTGGACCAACACCCACAAAGACCCGCCTATAGCACCGCAGACGAATGCGGGAGTCAGCGAATCGAAGACAATAGAGACTATGAATACGACGAGCCCGACGAGAAGTGCGATGACCGGGCCGAGACAGCCTGTGTTGACGGAGCCGTTCGCCGAATCGCCCCATGTCTCTTTAACGAGCTCAGAGGACCGCTGGTGAGACGCTTCGTAGGTGAGCTTTTCGTGGACGAGTAGAGGGATGACGAAGATTGTGCGAGCTGCCCAGAATCCGATCGCCTCGCTGGCGAGCTGCCCGATGAGCTGACGCAAGATGCCATCGTTCTTTCCTGAATGAGACAATACGCCGAGGAAATTCGCCCATATTGACTGGATGTTCCAGAGAAAGAGCTTGTGGCTCTGCCTGAGGGCATTGCCTAAGGCGGTTCGTATTGTCACGTCTCCGGCCCGAAGTCTCTCGGTGGTACTGAACACAAGCGTCGCCTGAAAGAGGACCGCCATGAAGCTCACCACAAAACACATCAGGAGGCCTCCGACTACCATCTCAGCAGAGACGTACCGTGCAAGTTACCGAGGATTCACGGCGTCCAGGCGCCTTCGAGGGCGGCGAGGGCGCGCGGGATGGCATCGGCGATTTCGCTTGCGAGGACGCCGCGTTGGCCGATGTCGGCGCCGAGGTCACGGCCAGCTGCGGCATGGGCCCAGGTGCCAACGAGCGCGGCAGCGCGAGGGGCGGCACCCTGGGCCATGAGCCCGGCGATGGCGCCCGCGAGGACGTCGCCCGAGCCGCCGACGGCGAGGGTCGGGTCGGCGATGTCGATAAGCACGCTCGGGTGTCCGGGGGATGCCACGATGGAGCGGGCGCCCTTGAGTACGACGACCGCGCCTGTCAACTTCGAGAGGGTCTCGGCGGAGGCGAGGCGGTCGTTCTGGACGGCGGTGACGTCGATACCGAGGAGGCGCGCGGCCTCGAGAGGGTGCGGTGTGAGCACGCGTGAGGTGCCGACAAGGGCGAATCGGTCTGGTGCGTCCGATTCGGCGAGAGGGTTCAGGTCGGCGGCACATTCGGCAAGGAGGTTAAGCAGGTCAGCGTCGTAGACGGCGGGGCGCGGGTCGGCAAGGACCACTGGGAGCAGGGCCTTCGCGGCGTCAGACCGGCCAAGGCCGGGGCCCACGACGAGGACCGTCGGACGGGGTGGGAGGGCGCCTTCGAACGGGGCGGTCATGAGCTCGGCGGGGCGCTCGAGCCCTTCGGGGGCCGCATTTGCCTCCGGGGCGGGCCCGAAGTCGGGGCGGATCCAGGTGCAGAGGCCAGCACCTGCTCGGAGGGCGCCACGGCCCGCGAGGATGGCGGCACCCGACATTCCGTGGGCTCCGCCGAGCACGCCGACGTGGCCGAAGCTGCCCTTGTGCCCCTCGGGGGAGCGGGGTGGGAGGAGGCGCGCGAGTCCAGCTTCGGTGGCGCGACGGGCGCGGGCCCCTACAGCGTCGATGACCGTCCGCGGGAAGGCGATGTCGACGACTGCGACCTCGCCCGCAACTGCTGGACCCGCGCCGAGGAGGAGGCCGGTCTTAATGAGGCCGAAGGTGGCCGTGAGGTCCGCCTCGAAGGCCGCGCCGAGGATAGTGCCGCGGTCCGAGTCGAGGCCGCTCGGGACGTCGAGCGCAACCTTGAGCCCGTGCCGGGCAGCGTTGGCGGCCTCGATGAGCTCGAGGGCGGCCCCCTCGAGAGGGCGCGCGAGCCCTGTCCCAAAGAGGGCGTCGACGATGACGTTGCCGTGGTTCAGCCAGTGGCGCATGCGGGCTGTGGCGCCGCGCTCAGCGACGCGGATCTCGCCGAGCTGTAGCCAGCGCCAGTGGTTTTTCGCGGCGTCGGTGCCCTCGCGGGGCTCGCCGAGGGCGACGACTTGAACCGACCAGCCTGCGGAGTGCAGGTGGCGCGCGACGACGTAGCCATCGCCGCCATTGTTGCCCAAGCCGCAGAGCACGACGGCTTTGCCAGGGACCCCGCCGGTGCGTTCGCGGATGAGCCGGGCTGCCTGAGCGCCCGCGAGCTCCATGAGCGTCTCGCCCGAGAGGCCCCATTCGGTGATGGTCCGGGCGTCCATCTCGCGGACTTCGGAAGGCGTTGAGATGAGCTCGAAGCCTTCGGAATCGCAGGGAGACTCAGACACCGCACCGAAGCGGTTCACGCCCCGATCTCCCGCTTGAGCGCAGCGATGATGGCGTCGGCATGGACGCGCAGGGTCTCCTCGCGGTCACCCTCGAGCATCACGCGGCACTTCGGCTCCGTGCCTGAATAGCGGACGAGGACACGCCCGTCGCCAACCGCGCGCTGGGCGCTCTCGATGGCCGCCATGACCGTGGGAAGGGTCTCGAGCGGCGGCTTTCGGGCGACCCTGAGACCATCGAGGACTTGAGGGACGGGCTCGATGCCTACCGCGATATCCGCGAGCGAGCGGCCGGTCTCGACCATCTGCGCGAGGACCTGGAGGGCTGCGACCATGCCATCGCCCGTTGTCGCGTAGTCGGTCATGACGATGTGGCCTGATTGCTCGCCGCCAAGCGAGAAGCCGCCTTCGCGCATGCGCTCGACGACGTAGCGGTCGCCGACCGCGACGCGCTCCATGCGAACGCCCTCGCGTTTCAAGGCGCGCTCGAGACCGAGGTTCGACATGACGGTCGCGACGACGGTGTCACCATTCAGGGCGTTCCTGGCTTTGAGTCGTCGTCCGAGGACGAGGAGTTGCTGGTCGCCGTCGACGATGTGTCCGTGGGCGTCGCAGAGGATGCAGCGGTCGGCGTCGCCGTCGAGCGCGATGCCGAGGTCGGCGCGCATCTCGCGGACCTTCTTCGCCATGAGCTCAGGGTAGAGGGCTCCGACACCCGCGTTGATATTGGTCCCGTCTGGGCCCGTCCCGAGCGGGACAACCTCGGCGCCGAGCTCGTAGAGGACCTCGGGTGCGACCTTGTAAGCGGCGCCGTTGGCGCAGTCGATGACGACGCGCAGCCCGTCGAGGGAGAGCTGACGCGGAAAGGTCGACTTGAGGTTCACGGCGTAGCGACCGACCGCGTCCTCGATGCGGTAGGCGCGGCCGATCTCGGCGCCGTGGGCGCGATGCTGGATGAAGTCGCTCGTCGCGATGAGTTCTTCGATTTGGCGCTCGACGTCATCGGGGAGCTTGTAGCCATCGGCCGCGAAGAACTTGATGCCGTTGTCGTCGTAGGGGTTGTGCGAGGCCGAGATGACGACGCCCGCGTCAGCGCGCATGCCGACGGTCATGAACGCGATCCCGGGGGTCGGCAGGACGCCGAGCTGAACGGCGTCGACGCCCATCGAGCAGATCCCCGCCTGCAGCGCAGTCTCGAACATGTAGTTCGACAGGCGCGTGTCCTTGCCGATGACGATCCGCGGCCGTGACGTGCCCTTGCGGCGGAAGATATGGGCGATGGCGCGCCCGAGCTGCAGCGCGACCTCGGGGGTCATCGGGTAGTCATTGGCCCGGCCCCGGATGCCGTCGGTCCCAAAGAGGTTTCTCTTGTCAGCCATCGCGTCCCTCCTGAGCGACCTCCCTATTGCGATGCGGGCTGGAACGCAACTGTCGCCTGAGCTGTGCAGGGCGGTTCCAAAGTCCACACATACCCAGTCCGCTCGCTGGTCACGGCGCTCGCTCGCTGCCGGCATGGCTGCCTTTGGCCTTTGCGACCATGCCCGACGCCCTCTCGCTTGAGTCCTGCGGCTTTTCGATAACGCGATTGCCCAAAAGCGGGGCGAGGGGTTGAGGATGCGGTAGGCCTTCAGGTGGCAGACGCGATGGCTTTGGCGACGCGGACGACGTCAACCATTTCGGGAACGTCGTGGACGCGGACGACATGGGCACCAAGCGCCACAGCGAGGGCGACTGAGCTCGCCGTGCCCATGAGGCGGTCGTTCGTGTCGCGGCCGGTGATGCGGCCGAGGAAACTTTTTCGGCTCGTGCCGATGAGGACGGGGTGGCCAAGCTCGCCAAAGGTGGGCGTGTGTCTGAGCAGCGACAGGTTGTGCTCGAGGTGCTTGCCGAAGCCGATGCCCGGGTCGAGACCGAGCTGGGTCTTTAACACGCCTGCTGCGATGGCTGCTGCGACGCGTGACTCGAGGTGGGCTCTGACCTCGCAGACGACGTCGTCGTAGCGGACTTCGCGCTGCATCGTGCTCGAGGGCCCGAGGGTGTGCATGGCGAAGGCTGGGCAGCCTCGCGACGCGAGCAGGGGGAGCATCTCGGGGTCAAAGCGGAAGGCGCTGATGTCGTTGACGATTTCCGCGCCAGCGTCGAGGGCTCTGCGCGCCACTTCGGCGGACGTCGTGTCGATGCTGACAATCACGCCGTCCTTTGCGAGCCCCGCGATGACGGGCAGCACCCTTCGGCACTGTTCCTCTGGGGACACGGGCAGACTGCCAGGGCGGGTCGACTCGCCGCCGATGTCGATGAGGTCCGCGCCCGCCTCGCGCATGGCGAGCCCGTGCGCAATCGCCGCGGACGCGCTCTCGAAGAGCCCGCCGTCAGAGAACGAGTCGGGCGTCACGTTCAGGACACCCATGATGCGTGGGCGCTCGAAATGAAAAACGCCCCCGTCGCGGAGGCGAAACGGGGGCGGAGTATGGCGCTGCGGGAAACTCATCGAAGACTGAATCGTGGTTCAGTCGACCTTCGAGAACGCGCTACCGACCGGCTCAGGCGTGCCGATGACTGGGACACCGCGGTCGGGGCGCTCGCCCTTGTCGAGGTGGATCGGTTCGGACTTCGCGGGACGGGCTTTCACGTGCGCGATGGCGTCGGCGGCGGACATGCCATTGAACACAAGTTCTATCTCCTCTCCCGTCAGCGTCTCGACCTCGAGGAGGGCCTGCGCGAATCGCTCGAGGGCGTCTTTGTTCGCGATGACGAGGGCCTTCGCGTGCTCGTATTGCTCATTGACGATGCGCTTGATCTCCGCGTCGGCCTCCGACTGGGTCTGCTCGCTGAAATCCGACGAGCGCCCGATGTCGCGGCCGAGGAAGATGCTGCCTTCGTTCTTGGTGAGCGCGATGGGACCGAGACGGCTCATGCCCCACTCGCAGACCATGCGGCGCGCGAGCTTCGTTGCCTGCTCGATGTCGTTGCCGGCCCCCGTCGTGATGCGCGAGAAGACGAGTTCTTCCGCGACACGGCCACCCATCGCCATCGCGATTCGCGCGAGGATCTGGTCCTGGGAGTAGGCGTGCTGGTCCTGCTCGGGCAAGGTCCAGGTGAGGCCGAGGGCCATCCCGCGCGGGATGATGGTGACCTTGTGGACGGGGTCATTGCCTTTGACGAGCCGCGCGACGAGCGCATGGCCAGCCTCGTGGTAGGCGGTGATCTTCTTCTCCTCC
>VFQT010005102.1_pt1 | contig 10279 bp, 8 predicted proteins | sample 3512381 | NCBI WGS metagenome assembly VFQT01 (sample SAMN10412376, study PRJNA504923) | tailings metagenome | isolation source: Relicate 2 Philex TSF3 active mining site | place: Philippines: Tuba, Benguet | collected 2017-08-29 | reverse complement strand
GGTAAAGCATTTAAAGACGCTGTTAACAAGCGCAAGTAATTCCTCATTCGTGAGAATAAAAAAGGCTGCTTAGGCAGCCTTTTTTATTTCCTCTGGTGTCAATTCCTAAATCAAGTGATCACATCTGCCTAATTAAGCAAACCGTTCTTCTAGGCTACTTAAACCAATCTCTTCCAAAAGCTTAGTTTTTCTGTCGCGAGCTTTTTTGCCTGGCAAATTCTTTTGCGTGGCTATGATTAATTCATTCTTCATAGAATGTTCCCATCCTACTAATTCTGTGACTGTAACATCGTAGCCGTGAGACTCTAATTGTAGGCAGCGCAATACGTTGGTGATGTGACTACCAAACTCGCGTGTATGTATAGGATGGCGCCAAATTTCAGAGAGCTCATTTTTAAGTGATTGAGCTTTTGTTTTTCTGAGGGTGGCAGCAACTTCTGCTTGGCAGCAAGGCACTAAAACAACATGCTGAGCTTTCTTGGTTAATGCAAAGCGAATGGCATCATCCGTGGCGGTATTGCAGGCATGTAAAGCTGTCACAACATCAATTTCATCTGGTAATAAATCAGAGTGCAGGGAGTCTTCTGCACTTAAGTGCAGAAAAGACATATTTTTAAAATCTAAACGCGTTGCCAACTCTTGAGATTTCTTAACCAGCTCTTCACGAACTTCAATGCCGTAAATAGTGGATGGCTGATTTTGCAATTTGCAAAACAAGTCATTCAGAATGAATCCCAAATAAGACTTGCCAGCGCCATGGTCGACAATCGATAAGTGATCTTTTTTTGCGAGAACTTCTTTGAGCAAAGGTTCAATGAACTGAACTAAGTGGTAAACCTGCTTGAGTTTGCGTCTGGTATCTTGATTGAGTTTGCCGTCTCGGGTAAGGATGTGTAATTCCTTGAGTAGCTCAATTGATTGAGTAGGCCTAATCTCGTGTTTTTGGTCAGTTATCTCTTTTTTTGTCACTTTTTTGCTCTACCGTATGAAAAGGGCTCAATAACCCTCCAATATTCTAAATACACACTCAATTAATGCCTGTTTGGCTCGTCTAAACTAAACTATAGGGCTATTTGATTGAAAAGCCTATGAATTACAGCAATGATATTGTCCGCGAAGTCGCAAGACGTAGGACTTTTGGCATTATTTCTCACCCTGATGCCGGTAAAACAACCTTAACCGAGAAACTATTGATGTTCTCGGGAGCTATCCAATTGGCGGGCACCGTGAAAGCTCGTAAAAGCGGTAGACACGCCACCTCTGACTGGATGGAAATTGAAAAGCAGCGTGGTATTTCTGTTGCGAGTTCCGTCATGCAGTTTGAATACCGTGATCACGTAGTGAACTTATTGGATACCCCAGGTCACCAAGACTTTTCTGAAGATACGTATCGTGTATTGACTGCAGTTGACTCTGCGCTCATGGTGATTGATGCGGCCAAAGGTGTGGAAGAGCAAACAATCAAGTTGCTCAATGTTTGTCGCATGCGTAACACCCCAATTATTACTTTTGTTAATAAGATGGACCGTGAAACAAGAGATCCGATGGAGCTTTTGGATGAGTTGGAGTCAGTATTAAAAATTGAGTGTGCACCGGTGACTTGGCCCATTGGTATGGGCAAGAATTTCCGTGGTGTTTATCACTTGATTAATGATGAAATTTTATTATTTGCAGCGGGTAATGACCGTGCTGATCAAGAGTTTCAGGTTATGAAGGGGATTGATAATCCTGAGCTTCATAAAATGTTCCCTGATGAGATGGCGCAATTAAAAATGGAAGTAGAGTTGGTGCAAGGTGCATCGCATCCATTTGATTTAGAGCGTTTCTTAGGTGGTTTGCAAACCCCTGTATTTTTTGGTTCAGCGATTAACAACTTCGGTGTTCGTGAGATCCTGAATGCGCTATTAGATTGGGCACCAGGGCCAAGAGAGCGTGATGCCACAGTTAGATCAGTGGATCCTCGCGAAGAGAAATTCAGCGGCTTTGTATTTAAGATTCAGGCCAATATGGATCCAGCTCACCGAGATCGTATTGCGTTTTTACGAGTGTGCTCAGGTAAGTTTGAGCGCGGCATGAAGATCAATCACCTGCGGATTAATCGTGATGTGAAAGTATCCAACGTGGTGACATTTATGGCATCTAGTCGTGAGCAGGTTGAAGAGGCTTACGCAGGTGACATTATTGGTTTACCGAACCACGGCAACATGCAAATTGGTGACAGCTTCTCTGAAGGTGAGGCATTGCAGTTCACTGGCATCCCTTATTTTGCGCCGGACTTTTTTAGGGTGGCACGTATTCGTAACCCGATGAAAATTAAACAACTGCAAAAAGGTTTGCAACAGTTGGGTGAAGAGGGTGCTGTGCAGGTATTTAAGCCTGTGAATAGCAGTGACTTAATTTTGGGTGCTGTGGGAGCTTTGCAGTTTGAGGTGGTTGCCAGTCGTTTGATGAATGAGTATGGCGTAGACGCTGTTTTTGAAACAGCCAGCATTAACTGTGCTCGTTGGGTTACTTGCGATGACAAGAAGATCATGACTGATTTTCAAAATTCATCGGCTGGTCACCAGTTAGCCATTGATGCTGCCGAAAACTTGGCATATTTAGCAACTTCTGCTGTTAATTTAAGAGTGACCCAAGAGCGTTGGCCTCAAATTGTTTTCCATGAGACCAGAGAACACGCTAGCAAACTTAGTTAAGTATTCAAGTTAATATCTACTTATGTCAAAAACTAGCGCCCCTGATTCTTTGCCCGTCGTCATTATTGGCGCTGGATTGGCTGGTTTAACAGTCGCACTTGAATTAGCAAAGAATCGTCAGGTCATCATCATGGCTAAGAGGGGTTTGTCAGAGTCAGCAACTGCTTGGGCACAAGGCGGCATAGTAGGTGTGATTGATCAGCAAGACAGTGTTGATGCTCACGTGAGAGACACTGTTGAGGCCGGTGCTGGTTTAGTCGTTGAATCTACCGCTAGATATATCGCTGAGAGAAGCGCGGATGCGATTGATTGGTTGGTTGGCCAGGGCGTCCCATTTACGACCGATCCTGCGGGTCCTAAGGGTCTTCATTTGACGCGAGAAGGCGGCCATAGTCATCGACGTATTGCTCACGCCGCAGACGCCACAGGTAAGGCGATTCATGAGGTTTTATTAGATCAAGCCAAGGCTCATCCGAATATTCAGTTGCTAGAGCGCTGGATGGCTTTGGATTTGATTACTAACCATCATTTAAAAAACAAAAAAAATAAGCATCCCAATCGTTGTTACGGTGTTTATGCCCTAGATATTGCTACTGGAAAAATTGATGCGATTCCCGCCTCAGCAGTGGTGTTAGCTACTGGTGGTGTGGGTAAGGTCTATCGCTATACCAGCAATCCTGAGACAGCTACTGGTGATGGTATTGCCATGGCGTGGCGTGCTGGGTGTCGTGTGGGTAATATGGAATTCGTTCAATTCCATCCAACCTGCTTGTATCACCCGCAAGACAGAACCTTCCTAATTACGGAAGCATTGCGTGGTGAAGGTGCGCAATTAAAGTTGCCAGATGGTACGCGCTTCATGACGGCTCATGATGAGCGTGCAGAATTAGCTCCACGAGACATCGTAGCTCGTGCCATTGACTTTGAAATGAAAAAGCATGGTCTTGATTATGTGTTGCTAGATGCAACTCATTTGGGTGAGACCTTCTTAAAAGAACATTTCCCAACCATCTATGCTCGTTGCGCTGCTTTAGGTATTGATATTTCTAAACAAGCCATTCCTGTTGTGCCGGCAGCGCATTACACCTGTGGTGGTGTTGTAACAGATTTAGAGGGTAAGACAGATTTGCCAGGTCTATATGCAGTGGGTGAGGCAACCTACACAGGTTTGCACGGGGCCAATCGTTTGGCTAGCAATTCTTTGTTGGAATGCGTGGTGATTGGTAAGTCAGCAGCAGCACAAATTAACCAGCATCCATTTAAAGACATGCCAGAAGTTCCTGCTTGGGACGAGAGTCGTGTGGAAGATGCAGATGAGAGTGTGGTGATTTCTCATAACTGGGACGAGCTACGTTTATTGATGTGGAACTATGTGGGCATTGTAAGAACCAATCGTCGTTTAGAGAGAGCGCTGCATCGCATTGAACTGCTTCAAAGTGAAGTGCAAGAGTATTACGCTAACTTTAGAGTGACAAGAGACTTATTAGAGCTTCGCAACTTGCTAAGTTGTGCTGAACTTATTGTGCGCTCTGCATTGATGCGTAAAGAAAGTCGTGGACTGCATTACAGCCGCGACTATCCACAAAGTTGGACAGTCTCATACCCTACGATTTTGACGCCGCTAAATCGCCATTGATTACCATGCGGCAATCAATCATTGCACGCGTAAAGAAAAATCTACAGCAATAACATCTTTAGTTAATTTGCCAATCGAGATGCGATCCACGCCTGTGGCTGCAATGTGTTTGAGCTGATCTAAGCTCACGCCACCAGAAGCTTCAAGTAATGCCGCGCCTTGAGTAATGGCAACTGCTTCACGCATCTGATCAAGACTGAAGTTATCAATCAAAATACTTTTTGCGCCAGCTGATAGAGCTTCTTGAAGCTCACTCATGTTTTCAACTTCAATTTGAATATCTACACCCGAGTTCAATGCAATGGCTGCTTTCATGGCTGCAGAAACACCGCCTGCGGCAGCGATATGATTTTCTTTGATCAAAATACCATGCCATAAAGCTAGGCGTTGGTTCTTACCCCCGCCAACTGTCACTGCATATTTTTGAGCTTGGCGAAGTCCAGGAATGGTTTTACGGGTATCCAATACTGCGCATCCCTTGGGATTAGGGCTAGCTCCTTCAATGGCTTTGACGTGCTCTCTTGTGATTGTGGCAGTCCAAGAGAGTGTTTGCAAAAAGTTAATCGCAGGACGTTCTGCAGACAATAGCGCTCTTGGTTTGGCAACGATGTCACAAACAGTGGTGTTTGCTTGCATCAAATCACCTTCGTTATAAGACCATTTAATTTGAGCGGAGCTATCTAACTTTTTTAGGCATCCCTCAAACCACGCCTGACCACATAAAACAGCTTCTTGTCTCACAATCAGCTTGGCTATGACAGTACCATTGTCAGGTACGAGCATGGCAGTCCAATCACCTTTGCCAATATCTTCCAAAAGAGCATCGTTGATATTACGTTGGCGTGCTTGTTCGAGTGATTCGTTATGGTCAAACATAAATAATTTCTAAATTTGGAATATTTTTTAATTAAGCTGCGCCGATATTTTTAACAAAACCATGTTGTGCTTTTGCTAACAAATCAGGGTGGTCAGCTGTGAACTTGAGCATTCTCTCAATGCAACGGCTAGCATCTTGGCTGATAGAAGAGTCAATCAAAATTTCCCCAGATTGATGGGTTAAGCAGTGAAGAATCCCCTTGAGGCCATTCATCGCCATCCACGGGCAGTGTGCGCAACTCTTACAGGTGGCACTGTTGCCGGCAGTCGGCGCTTCTATCAAAGTTTTGCCAGGCGCTAATTGGCGCATTCTGTGCAAAATTCCTTTGTCTGTTGCAACGATATATTCTTGAGCAGTTCCTTCGACCACTGCTTTGATCATGGCAGAAGTTGAGCCCACAACATCAGCTAACTCAACAACATGTTCTGGTGATTCTGGGTGAACCAAAATTAAAGCCTGCGGGTGCTTTTTCTTTAAAGTTTCTAGTTCAATCGCCTTGAACTCGTCGTGCACGATGCAATGACCTTCCCAAAGCAACATGTCGGCACCTGTTTGATCTTGTATGTATCTACCAAGATGACGATCAGGTGCCCATAATATTTTTTTACCCTGTTGATGAAGATGATGCGCTATGGCTAAAGCGCATGAGCTTGTAACCATCCAATCGGCTCTAGCTTTAACAGCGGCACTCGTGTTGGCATAAACCACCACTTCACGATCGGGATGTGCATCACAAAATTTTTCAAAGTCGTCAGCTGGGCAACCCAAATCAAGTGAACAGGTTGCATCTAGATCGGGCATGAGAACTGTTTTTTCTGGGCTAAGTATTTTGGCGCTTTCGCCCATGAACTTCACGCCAGCTACGATAAGTTTTTGTGCTGAGTGATTTTTGCCAAAACGGGCCATTTCTAGAGAATCGGCCACCATGCCGCCAGTTTCCCAAGCTAGATCTTGGATATCGCCATCGACGTAGTAGTGGGCGACTAAAACAGCGTTTTGTTTGTGCAGCTCAGACTTAATTGCTTGAATTGTTTGAGATTTTTCTTCTTTACTCAAGGATTCTGGCACTTTTGCCCATGCTTGAGCGATACAAGTAGCGCCTGAGGCGTCTTGTTTTGGGTAATCAAATAATTCTTTGTTCATGTATGAATATTAAGGCAATTTATAGTAAGGTCTAAGTTCTTGACCTTTAAGCTTTGAACATTAAGGTAGTTATAAATGGAGAATTATTATGTTTGGTAAGCGTCAAACTTCTTCTATGGTGTCAACCAATGAGCGTTTTGATACTTTAATTGGCAAAACCTCAGAATTTCATGGGCGATTGGTAGTGTCGGATAGCTTACGTATTGATGGCAAGGTGGTTGGCAATATTGAAAGCCCGCCAAACTCGATGGTGACGATTGCTATTGGCGAGTCTGGTGAGGTTGTAGGCGATATTTTTGCTAATCGTGTGGTTATTGCTGGAAAAGTTGAGGGCAATATATACGCTGCTGAGAGAGTTGAATTCAGACCATCTGCCTATGTCAGAGGGGATGTAACGTATGGCTCTATTGGTATTGACCACGGTGCCAAGGTAATGGGATTAATTATTCAGGGCGAAGAAAAAAGTATTCATCAAGCCTCTGAGTTCATTCGTACTGCCCAAGACAAAAGATAAAACTTTTTAAAATTTACTAGTCAAACTCGCTCATCAGGGTAGAATCCGCACCCGGAGGGAAATTTATGCAAAGAGTGATGTTGCGCGCCAAGTTACACCGTGTGACGGTGACAGAGGCCGATTTAGAATATGAGGGTTCATGTGGAATCGACGAGGATCTATTGGATGCCGCCGATATGCGTGAGTTCGAGCGTATTGAGCTATACAACATCAATAATGGCGAACGCTTTTCTACCTACATCATCAAAGCTGCCAGAGGCTCTGGTGCGATCTCATTAAATGGCGCTGCAGCACGTAAAGCGCACGTGGGTGATTTATTGATTATTTGTACTTATGGCTCAATGACTGAGACTGATGCTAAGACGTTTATCCCTAAAGTGATTTTGGTAGATGAAAAGAACAAAATCAAAGAAATCAAAAAAATTACGATTTAACTCAAATTAATCATTAGTAATGAGTAGTCGATAAAAAAGGCAGCCTTGGCTGCCTTTTGTTTTTATATCCCAAAAGATAGATCTACAAGCTTTCAAAGAGCCATTAAAACGGCATCTTTGCATCGGGTTTAACTGCCAAGAAAACCTTTTTAAATTCAGCTTGGATTCTCTCAATGGCTGCTTGAGTGTCGGCCTCAAAACGCATCACCACAATAGGTGTTGTATTGGATGGTCTGGCTAGACCAAAACCATCAGCATATTCAACGCGTACACCATCAATGGTGTTCACTGATTCTGCCGTTTCAAAAGTAGCTTGAGTACCTTTAGCCACCTCCGATTTAATTTTGTCTAACAATGTAAATGCTTCACCTTCAGCGCAAGCCATTTGCAACTCAGGTGTGCAGATAGCATTTGGTAATTGATTCAGTGTGGCATTAGGGTCTTGCTCGGCACTTAAAATTTCTAGAAGGCGAGCGCCTGTATATAGGCCATCATCAAAGCCATACCAACGATCTTTAAAGAAAATATGACCACTCATTTCACCAGCCAAAGGTGCGCCTGTTTCTTTGAGTTTGGCTTTAACCAATGAGTGACCAGTTTTCCACATTAAAGGCACGCCACCTTGTTGCTTAACGTAGGTCGCTAAGTTGCGTGTGCATTTAACGTCGTAAATAATTTGTGCGCCAGGGTTACGAGATAAAACATCCTTAGCAAAGAGCATCATTTGGCGGTCTGGAAAAATAACCTCACCAGTTTTAGTGACAACACCTAAGCGATCAGCATCTCCATCAAAAGCCAAACCTAATTCATTATCAGTAGTTTGTAGATTCTTGATGAGATCTTGCAGATTTTCTAAATGAGCAGGGTCTGGGTGATGGTTGGGGAACGTGCCATCAACTTCGCAGAATAGCTCTTCTACCTCACAACCTAATTCTCTAAATAGTTTGCCAGCAAATGCACCGCCAACGCCATTACCGCAGTCAACTGCAATTTTGATTTTTCGTTTGAGTTTTACATCGCCCACAATGCGCTGTAGGTATTCTGGGAAAATGTTGTGTTCGGAGTGAGTACCTTGCCCACTTGCAAAGTTCTTCGCAATAATGCGTTCGCGTAAAGCTTGGATTTGCTCACCGTAAATAGCTGAGCCACCTAAAACCATTTTGAAACCGTTGTAATCAGGAGGGTTGTGACTGCCTGTGATCATGATTCCTGATTTGGCTTCTTGACCCTCAATCGTGATGTTTGTGCCGAAGTACACCATCGGTGTTGCAACCACACCCAAATCAATCACATTGACACCAACTGACAAAAGACCTTCAGTCAGACCTGCCATCAAAGATGGACCAGATAAACGACCATCACGACCCACAACACAGATGGTTTCTCCTATCTCACGCATGGCGCTGCCAAAAGACTGGCCAATTAATTTGGCGATGCTGGGGTCTAATGTTTTATCAATAACACCGCGGATGTCGTAGGCTTTAAAAATCGATGGGGATAGTTCCATGAGCTATAGAAGTTAAGAGTTGAGCCATTTGATTCGAGCAGCTGTGATGTCATCAATACCATCTAAGGATTGATTTTCACCTTTGAGTGCTGCTTGGATTGGTTTGGCTAATTTTTTACCTAATTCAACGCCTGGTTGGTCAAAGCTATTTAAATTCCAAATAGCTCCTAAGCAAACGGCGCGATGTTCATACAGTGCTAGGAGGGCGCCTAGGTGATAGGCATCCAACTTAGGTAGCCAAATTAGGTTGCTTGGACGACCACCTGGACATGAGTCGTAGGCATTTTGTACTTCTGAACCATTAGCAAGTGCTTGTGCTTGTGCCAAGCAATTGGCGACCAGTGATTGGTGATGTTCTTTTGCCTCAGGTAGGTCGCTCATTGGTTCTTTGACTGCAATGAAGTCGACCGGAATAATTTGCGTACCTTGATGCAACATTTGGAAGTAGCTATGTTGAGAGTTGCTGCCAGCGCTACCAAAAACAACAGGAGAGGTTGGGTCGCATGACTTTCCATCTATCGTCACACTCTTGCCATGACTCTCCATCTCTAATTGTTGCAACCATTCTGGCAAAAATCTTAGGGCGTGGGCATACGGCACAATAGCTTTTGCTGTAATGCCATGACGCTTTTGATTGTGTATTAATGTCAGCGCCAAAATTAATGGCATATTTTCTTCAGCGGGAGCATTCAAGAAATGCTGATCCATTGCATGTGCGCCAGCTAAGAATTGTTTGAATGTATCAAAGCCAAACTTGATTGCAATCGGAAATCCTACGGCAGACCATACTGAGAAGCGACCACCTACCCAATCCCAAAATGGATAAATATTTTCTGGGGCGATCCCAAAGGCTTCCGCAGCTTCTGGATTGGCGGTAATGCCAATCAAGCACTTTTTAAGTTGTGAGGGGCTAACTTGATGAAGTTTTAGCCAATTAATTACCGTTTGAGCGTTTCTGATTGTCTCAAGCGTTGTAAATGTTTTAGATGTGATTAAAACGCGCGTGCTGCGTGGTTGGGCTTTTGCCAGTGCAGTTGCTAGTTCGGCGCTATCAACGTTAGCTACGAAATGTAAGCGGATGGCTTTGCCATCTTGTGGATTAATTTGATAAAGAGCGTCACATACCAGGCGTGGGCCCCAGTCTGAGCCGCCAATGCCAAGACAAATCACATCGGTAATGCCAATCAGCTGATTGCAGAAGCCTTCGATACGTTGCCATACCCCTTTGACCAAAGGCATAACATCTTCCCCATTCACGATCATCGGGGTGGCTGATAAGTTGCGTAGAGCTGGGTGAAGTGCTGCGCGGCCTTCAGATTGGTTAATGGCGTTACCTGAGAAGATCGCATCGCGTCTTTCAAAGACACCACGCTCTTTGGCCATATCAATTAATTGATGCCAATCTGCATCGTTGATTGTTTGATATGCCGTATCTAGAGTCAGGTCTACAGCGCTAATTAATTTAGACATTT
>VFQT010005099.1_pt1 | contig 10280 bp, 9 predicted proteins | sample 3512381 | NCBI WGS metagenome assembly VFQT01 (sample SAMN10412376, study PRJNA504923) | tailings metagenome | isolation source: Relicate 2 Philex TSF3 active mining site | place: Philippines: Tuba, Benguet | collected 2017-08-29 | reverse complement strand
GCCAAAATACCCGGGTAAAGTTTCAAAACGCCAACACCTTCAACCATTTCACGGTGAAATCTCTTCTCAAGTTTTGATCGGAGAAGAAGATCCCTTTCAAAAAAGATGTGTGTTCCAATTTGTGCAAGACTTGGAAAGTTTGGTGACTCAATAGCGTTGAATATTTCTGTGTTCGATTTCCATGACCTATTACCTCGCATGAGGCGATCTCCGAAGCAAATGGCAACCTCTTGCACTACGGGCTCTCCATTTTCCTTCATTGATGCGATCTCCATTGCCGTAATAAAATTTTCTTTTCCATCAGTCCTCAAGCGGCCCATTGGTAATTGCGAGCCCGTAATGATAATTGGTTTATTTAACCCCTGAATCATGAAACTTAATGCTGATGCCGTATATGCCATGGTATCGGTTCCGTGTAGAATGACAAATCCGTCGAATTTGGATTCATTCTTTTCAATGATTGAAACCAATTCCTTCCAAACAGTTGGAGTCAATTGGGCAGAGTCTATGGGTTCCTTAATTGATATTCCTTCCCAATTTAATTTCATGGCTTTGATTTCAGGAAGGTGCTTTGTCAAATCACTGAAATTTAATGGGGTAAGTGTGCCGGTTTCTAAATCTTCCCACATGCCAATTGTTCCGCCGGTATAAATAATAAGAATGTTCGACTTCATGTTGCCAAGGTAAATTGAAAATCCATTAGATTTGCCATCCTTCAATTATAAAATATATGGCGACTGAATTAGAAAAAATTATTAGTGTGTCTGGAAAACCCGGCTTATTCAAAGTAATATCAGCTGGTAAATCAGCAGTAGTAGCGGAATCTCTTTTGGATGGTAAGCGCACCCCAATTTTAAGCACGCAAAAAGTAAGTACACTTGCAGATATTAGCATGTTCACTTATGAAGAGGATGTACCACTTCGTGATGTTTTGAAAAAAATGGTTGAAGTATATCCCAACGAAGGACCAGATAACAAACTGTCAGGTCAGGCTATTCGAGAAGAATTCAAAAAAACATTACCCGATTTTGACCAAGATCGTGTTTATGAAAGTGATATTAAAAAACTTTTCACGTGGTTTAATTTGTTGAAAAAGAATGGTTTAGTTGAGTTTGAAGAGGGGGCTGATTCTGAAGATTCAGAAAAAGAGTAATTTTTTTTGGGGAATAAAACAAGAATTGTATATTTGCACTCCCGAAAACGATTGGGAGTTTAGCTCAGCTGGTTCAGAGCATCTGCCTTACAAGCAGAGGGTCACTGGTTCGAATCCAGTAACTCCCACAAAAAGCCCGATTCAATCGGGCTTTTTTATTTCAAATACTTTCCTTCCAAAATTTATGCAATGCTTGGGCCGAAAAGGTCAATGGCATTTTTAGAGGTTAATTGGGTTAGTTCATTCAATTCAATTTCCAGGGCGCTAGCCACAAATTCAGCAGTGAGCTTGATGAATTGAGGTTCGTTTCTTTTACCTCTGTTTGGAACAGGAGATAGGAATGGGGCGTCTGTTTCCAAAACAATGCGATCTTGGGGTATTTCGGTCAAGACATTTCCATATTTTTTTTTCGGATAAGTGCTATTTCCGCCTATTCCGAAATAGAAATTATTCAAGGACATTATTTCTTCGACCTCTTCTTTCCCACCTGTAAAGCAATGAAAAACTCCGCGCAAATGAGGGCTGTCATGTTGTTTTAACACCGCAATTATTTCTTGGAATGATTCTCTAGCATGGATGACTATGGGAAGATTGAACGATTTAGCCCATTCAATTTGAATTTCAAAACTTTCTATTTGGATTTCTAATGTTTCCTTTTCCCAATGCAAATCAATTCCTGTTTCACCAATTGCAATAACGTGTTTGTTGGCGAGATATGGTTTCATGCTTTCCAAAATCTGAGAATAGTCTGAGGTTACATCGCAAGGGTGTAGTCCAATCATTGCGCGAAATAAATCAGGTCTTTGATCACACAAATTGAACATGGCTGGGATGGTACTCAAATCAATATTCGGAAGTAATATGCGCTGAACGTCATTCGAAATGGCGTTAGCAATAACATCATCTAAATCATTTTGAAATTGCTCAAGATATAAATGGCAATGGGTGTCTATAATCATGATGCAAAGTTAACCGATGTTTCATTGTAACTTGCGTGCCGTGAAGGTCAAGAAAATTTTAATTGTTCGATATTCAAGTATGGGAGATATTGTTCTCACATCACCGGTTTACCGATGTTTAAAATTGAAATATCCTGAAATAGAAATTCACGTTTTGGTGAAATCGAATTTTGCTTTTATTCACAGCGAAAATCCATACATCAGTAAAATTTGGGAAACTGCTGGGAGTGGCCTTGAGCTCTTGAAGGAATTGCAAAATGAATCATTTGATTTTGTAGCCGATTTACAAAACAATCGCAAGAGTAATGCACTGGTCGATGCTTTGAAGGTGGCGAGTCAAAAACTTGAAAAACATAATGTCAAAAAATGGCTTCAAGTGGCTTTTAATATGCGTAGCATTCAAATTCCTCATATTGTTGGAAGGTACATTCACGTTTTTGATTCTTTGGAACTAGAATTAGATAGAGAAGGTCTTGATTTTTTTCTACCCCAGGATATTGAGAGCTTGGAAGAGTTTCTGCCAAAAAACTTTGTTGTTGAAAATGCTCTAGTTGTTGTTGTAGGTGGTGCACACGAGGGCAAAAAGTGGAGTGTAGAGCGATTTCAAGATTTATTGAGATTGTTGCAAGATCAACATGTTGTTCTCATTGGAGGAAAGGAAGATGAGTATCCATTTGAACTGTCGAATAATCAAGTGAATTTAATAGGGAAGTGTAGTGTATTTCAAAGTGCATGGATCATTGCAAATTCGGAATTGGTAATTACTGGAGATACCGGAATGATGCACATTGCAGCGGCTTTAAAAAGAAATATTATTTCGCTTTGGGGATGCACAACTCCTTCGCTTGGAATGCATGTTTTTCGAGGGAAGGGAATAGCCGGTGTGAATTTGCATACCGTTACCATTCAATCTAAACGATCATTACGTCCTTGCTCAAAACTGGGGAACCGGTGTAAGTATGGAATGAATAATAAGTGCATCGATGTAATTCAAGCTCTAGATGTATATGAAGCCGTGTTACATTTGCAAAAACAAAAAGAATGAAGAAAGTTCCGGCTTCAAGTACATTAACGCTGTCTACGCACTTGGTTCTTCCTGAAAACACCAATACACTTGGGAATCTCATGGGGGGGCAATTATTGAATTGGCTCGACATCGCCTCAGCAATTTCGGCACATAGACTTTGCAAACGTGTGGTTGTGACAGCAGCGGTGAACAATGTGAGTTTTCAGCATCCGATTAAATTGGGAGATATTGTTATTATTGAAGCCAAAGTATCTCGGAGTTTTGCGACTTCTATGGAGGTATTCATGGATATTTATGTAGAGCATCATACCACTGGAGAGCGCATCAAATGCAACGAAGCCATTTACACGTTTGTAGCTGTAGATCAATTGGGAAGCCCCATACACGTTCCTGAAGTATTACCTGAATCTGAAGAGGAAATCAAACGGTTTGATGGTGCTTTGCGAAGAAGGCAATTGCGTTTAATTCTTGCGGGGAAAATGAAGCCTGAGGAGGCAACAGAACTAAAAGCACTTTTTGATTAATGGAAACAATTAAAGCATTACATATTATTTTCATGGTAACCTGGTTTGCAGGTTTATTCTATATGTTCAGACTTTTCGTTTATCAAGCAGAGGCAGAGGAAAAGGAAGATTTGGAACGCAATATTCTGGTGAAACAATACCGAATTATGCAGTGGAGACTTTGGTACATTATTACGTGGCCAGGCGGAATTTTAACGGTTCTTTTTGGATTGGCCTTGCTTTGGATGAATCCCGTACTCTTGTCACAGCCATGGATGATTGTTAAACTTTTTTTCGTGGCTATTTTAGTTGCCTATCATTTCTGGGGACATCGGATATTTAAGGCCATGTACGAAGGAAGAAATTCATACAAGCCCATTACATTGAGATTTTTGAATGAAATTTCAACATTGATTCTGATCTCTGTTGTTTTCTTGGTTGTCCGAAAAGACGAGTTGTCTTGGGTTTGGGGGGTGTTGAGTATTGTTGGAATTGCCTTGATAATAACTTTTGCTGTACGAAGATATGCTGCTCTTAGACGGGGAAAAGAACAAGAGTCGGATGTTGTAGAATAAAAGTTGCACGGTTTTGGTTTTCAAACAAGAATGCTATACTTTAACGCTATGAAATTCAATTTGTTTATGCTGTTTTTATCGCTTGTGTTCTCTACGCAAGCGCAAATTCCAAGTTGGTTAGCAGCAGATCCGACCAATTCGAAACTGGTGTACATCACCGGACTCACAGAGCACAATCAGACAGGTACTGAACTTCCAACAACAATAAAAATTGAGCTCATTGCTGCAGAGAGGTTAACGTATTCCATGAATACGTTTGATGATCACGGTCATTTCGAGTTTTTTCTACGTCCTGATGGTCTTTACCACATCACTTTTCAAAAGCCTGGTTATCTATCAAAAAAACTAGAAGTAGTTACTGGAAATGTTCCAGATGATCAGTGGGATCTTGGTTTTGTGCTCGATCTTACCGTTAGTATGGAAGAATCGATTCCTAATTTTTCCAGTGCATTGCAAGATGAGCCATTCGCTCGATGCATGTATTCAGGAAAATCAGAACGAATTGAATTCGATAAATCATATAGTAAACAGCAGCGCGCCAAATGGGATTCTGAGCGTCAACGCTGTTTAACTTCTCAACAGTAATTCGCTATAATTTTTTGAGCCAAGACTCGAGAAAGTTTGATATAACTTTCGTTGGTCCAACCCGCAACGTGAGGGGTGAAAATTACATTTTGAAATTGGAGTAGTTGCTCAAATTCTGCTGAAGGAGTTAATGACTCCAATGATTTTTTTTCAAAAGGCAATACGTCTAAACCACAATGGGTTATTTTTCCGTTCCGAAGCGCTTCTATGAGGTCTTTCGCTACAATGTGGTTTCCTCTTGCGGTATTTAACAGAACTATATTTTTTTTGAATTGATTCAAAAAGAAAGCATTGACATAACCATGCGTCTCTTCACTCAAAGGGAGGTGAATAGAAACTACATCTGATTTTTCAAAAAGCTCATCTAATGTGGCTTCTTTAGCATGGTCATCACTGAAGTTTTTTACATATTTGTCATGAGCTAAAACTTCGCAACCGAACCCAGAAAGTCTTTTTGCGAAGGCTTTTCCCATGTGCCCATATCCGATAATTCCAATTGTTTTCGCTTTCAACTCAAATCCGCGATGCATTTCGCGTTCCCATTCAAAATGTCGAACACTTGAATTGGCTTGGGGGATTTTATTCGCTAGCGCTAATAATAGGCCCAGACAATGTTCACCAACAGCATCTGCATTCCCTTCCGGAGATGATATGACTTCAATTCCCCGATTGTTGCATTCTTGTACATCAATATTCTCCAAACCACTGCCTGAACGAGCCACAAATTTGAGATGCGGTGCTTGATTTAAAAATGCTAAATCAATGGTTATCCTGCTTCTCAGAATTATTCCAAAAGCATCTTGAAGTTCTTCACGCATCTCAACAATTTTCTCATTGTATCGATGAACACAAAGAAATCCGTGTTCAGTTAGTGCATCTTCCAAACACGAATGAACGGTATCTAAAAAAATAACTTTTCGCATTAGAAAAGAGACAATGGTAAATTGCTGTAGTGACTTAAGAAGTAATGCCCCACACTGAAGTATATGATAAGTCCAAGAATATCGTTTGCTGTTGTAATGAAGGGACCTGTTGCAAGGGCAGGGTCAATTTTAACCTTATTCAGCATTAATGGAATAAAGGTACCGCTCAGACTAGCAAAAATGATAACACTGAACAAAGCAATTGAGGCTGTTAAACTGAGCATTAATTCAAAATGAAAAAGTTGGCTAGCCGCGAATAAAATCAAACTACATACCGTGGCGTTAAGAAGACCTACCCCGAATTCTTTAACTAATTTTTGCCATACAGTTTCGTCTAATGCACTTTGATTTGCCAATGCTTTTACAACCAGTGCGGCAGACTGAACCCCAACATTTCCACCGGTTGCAGCAATGAGGGGCATGAAAATGGCCATGGCAGGGTTTTGTGTGATGTCAAAAACGCCTATGATATATGCACTACTCATTCCTCCAATCATTCCAATTAATAACCATGGAAGTCTAGCTCTGGTTAGTGTCCAAACACTATCACTACTCTCAACGTCTTCAGAGATACCACTTGCAAGTTGGTAGTCACGGTCTGCTTCTTCCTGCATGACATCAACTATATCATCAATGGTAATTCGACCAATTAATCGCTCGTCATCATCTAAAACAGGTATCACAACAAGGTCATATTTTTGCATCACACGAACGACCTCTTCGGCTGCAGTGTCGTAGTTTACAAAGCGCACTTTACTCTCTTTGTAGAGCTCTTTGATTGTTGTGCGCATGCTAGCGCTCGCAAAAATCAAGGTTTTCATAGAAAGGGTGCCTAACAGTTGATCTTGGTCATTGACCACATAAATGGTGTAGATGTTATCCAAGTCCTCTGCTTGTTTTCTCATTTCACGTATCGCCTGAGCAACGGTCCATTGGGCCTGAACCTTCACCATTTCAACAGCCATAAGTGCACCGGCAGTACCTTCGTCGTAGGTTAAGAGATCTTTAATGTCATTGGCTTGCTCCGTATCTTCGAGTAATGCAATGACTTCCTCCTGCTTTTCTTCGCTTAATCCTGAGAGTACGTCTGCGGCATCATCCGAGTCAATATTCTCAATCAATTCCTCTGCAATCTCTCGTGAGGTTAGATTCGAAAGAATCTGTTCTTGAACATCTTCGTCGAGCTCAAGCATCACCTCAGCGGCTCTTTCTTCGTCTAGTATGCGGTACAGATAAACACCTTCATCAATGCGCAAGGCATTCATGATCTCTGCAATGTCTGCAGGATGCAGATCTTTCGTAAATTCATGTAAAGAAGTATCTTTCCCGTCGCCTATCCACTTGCGCAGGTCCGCCAATAGTTCTTTGGTGAGTTCAAATTGCACGGTCGACTTTCCATTTAGTTGTTAAATTCAGCAGTGTGCAAAGGTAATTCAAATTATCTTCGTGCCTCAACATTAAATGTTATGAAATTAAAACTTATACTCGTTGCTCTAACAGTGGTGAACGCCACCTTTGTTCTGGCGAACAATGAACCATTCAAGAAAAAGAAGGATCCGCCACCACCTGCTGAAAAGAAGGTGGAAGATAAATACACCGAACTGATCAAGAAATGCAAAAAGAAAGAAGGTCTATTCAATTTTTATACGGACACAGTAACAGGTAAGACCTATTTTGAAGTTCGCAAAGAACAGCTTGATCAAGAGGTTATTTATTTCAATTATATTGAGAATGCGCCGGCTGAATCTGGATACCACCGTGGAGCATACGGTGATTCAAAGATTGTCACGTTTCATAAAAATTATGAGCGCATAGAAATTCGTCAAACCAATGTGAATTTTTATTTCGATCCGAACAATGCCATTTCAAAAGCCGCTGAAGCAAATATTAATCATCCGGTTTTAGCTTCTGAGAAAATTGAGGTGGTAAGTAAAGATGGATTATCGATGTTGATAGATGGTGATGCACTTTTTTTATCTGAAAAGCTGCAATTGGTGAAGTTTCAAGGACCTCGCGGGGCTGATCCCGTTCTAGGGTCTTTGAGTAAGGAAAAGTCGAAAGTCATTTCAATAAAAACCTACACGGAAAACGCAGAGGTAGTTGTGGATTATGTTTATGAAACTTCAACGCCAGGTGCGGGTGGAAGCGCTATTGAGGATGGAAGGTTTATCTCAGTTCGATACCAGCATGCATTTGTTTCAGTTCCGAAGAACAATTTCAAACCACGCTTTGATGATCCGCGCGTAGGGTATTTTACAACTCAAGTAAATGATATGACTGTGGCTTCTTCTACACCGTGGAGAGATGTTATTCACAGGTGGGATTTACAGAAAAAAGATACCAACGCGAAGCTCAGTGATCCGATAAAGCCTATTACTTTTTGGATGGAAAATACAACTCCGAAAGAGTTTCGTCCAATCATAAAAGACGCTGTAGAAAGATGGAATGAAGCTTTCGAATATGCTGGTTTTAAAAATGCAGTGGTATGTTTGGAACAACCAGATGATGCAACTTGGGACGCTGGAGATATTCGTTACAATGTACTGCGCTGGACTTCAACTCCAGCACCTCCATTTGGAGGCTATGGTCCAAGTTTCGTAAATCCGCGCACCGGTGAAATTTTAGGAGCTGATATCATGTTGGAGTGGGTGGCATTAACCAATCGGGTATACATGGATCAGGCTTTCAAGTCTGCGAATATGTTGACAGATGAGCAAGTTGAAGTGCTCAATAGAAATGGTGCTCGCAATCCGTTTTTGTGTATGGCAGCTTCGATGAGTAATCAGCAACTGGTTTTTGGTTCTGCTGCAGCAAGTGTTCTTGGCGCTTCAGATTTGGAAAAAGAGGAGATAGTGAAGCAGATGCTTTACCGTTTGGTTCTTCACGAAGTGGGTCACACGCTTGGTTTAACACACAACATGCGTGCGTCAACGTTGCATAGTGTAGCCGATATCAAGAATGTAGAGAAGGTGAAAAAGGAAGGTTTGGCGAATTCAGTTATGGAGTACCCGGCTTTTAATTATCAAATTAATCCGAAGGAGCAAGGGTTGTATTGCGATGTTAAAGTTGGACCTTATGACAAATGGGTAATTGAATATGGTTACAGCCCAAGTCTTGATAATGAAGAGTTGGAGCAAAAACGGTTATTTGAAATTACCAAGAGAAGTACAGAACATCAGCTTGCATATGGCAATGATGCCGATGACATGCGTTCAAGTGGAAGAGGAATTGATCCGGATGTAAATATTTTTGATTTGTCGAGTGATCCTGTTCAATACGGTGCTGAACGTTGTGAATTGGTAAAAACTGTTTTACCCGGTTTGAAAGATAAATTGGTGACGAACAATGAGAGTTACGCAGATTTACTACAAGCATTCAATGTGGTTACAGGTGAATATGCGGTTCAAACACGTGTCATGACAAGGCAAATAGGAGGAGTACATTTTAATCGGGCATACGTAGGACAAGGCGCAGCAGAAAAACCATTGGAACCCGTAGCCGAAGCGACTCAACGCGCAGCAATGAAAGCTCTTGAAAAATATGCCTTTGCGCCAGAGGTGTGGAAAGAGGCGGTTCCCGTTTATGCATACCTACTAGAGAAGCGTAGAGGGTTTAGTCATTTCAGCGAGAATGAAGATCCAAACATTCATCAGCGTTTATTGAATATGCAAAAAGAATGCTTGAATCAACTTTTGCATCCGAATGTTCTTACCCGTATCTTAGATAGCGAGGTGTATGGTAATACCTATTCTTTAGATGAGGTAATGACCGACTTAACCAATGCTATTTTTCAATCAGATTTGAAAACAGATGTGAACACGGCTCGTCAGAATTTACAAATCGAATATGTTAAACGACTGGTTAGATGCTTTGATGAGAAAATGGCATACGACCATGCGAGTGTAAGCATGATGAAAGCTGAATTAAAGCGAATTGAAAAATTTGAAACTTCCAATGTTGTAGGAAATGCAATGACTAAGGCTCATCGTGCACATGTGGTGCAGCTGATACAGCAGGCATTTGAATCGAACTAAATAAGTACACGTTGAATAAGGCGCAGGCTATGTGAATAGCCTGCGTTTTTTTTGTGAATACCGTTGTAGTCTATCGCGTCTATTCGAAGTTCTCCACTTGCATGCAGAATTGAGAAATGATCCATGTTGCGGATGATAATACCCACGTGCGTAATTTTACCTTCAGCATTATCAAAGAAAGCAAGGTCGTTTGTTTTGGATTCTTCAAGCAGATGAATGGTTGCTCCCACGTTGGCTTGCTGATAGGCATCTCTTGGAAGTGCTATGCCTAAGCATCGAAAATAGATTTGAACGAGACCACTGCAATCCAGGCCAAAAAAAGATTTTCCTCCCCAAACGTATGGAATGCCACAATGCGTTTTGAAAAGGTCAAGAATATCAACTGATTCAATCGGCATTTCCGGAAGGTAAGACCCAGGGGAAATTAAAATTTTTTTACCTTCGAAATCAATAATTTTTGGAAGCGTTGAATGAACTTTTTTTAGGTCTGGTTCGAATTGTTTTTTGGAAACTAATTTCAG
>VFQT010005098.1_pt1 | contig 10281 bp, 6 predicted proteins | sample 3512381 | NCBI WGS metagenome assembly VFQT01 (sample SAMN10412376, study PRJNA504923) | tailings metagenome | isolation source: Relicate 2 Philex TSF3 active mining site | place: Philippines: Tuba, Benguet | collected 2017-08-29 | reverse complement strand
GATCAGGCCGGTGACCACGTCGACGCTGGGCCGCTGGGTGGCCAGCACGAGGTGGATGCCGGCTGCCCGCGCCAGCTGGGTGATCCGAACCACGCAGTCCTCGACGTCGCGTGGCGCGACCATCATCAAGTCGGCGAGCTCGTCGACGATGACCAGCAGATAGGGGTACGGGCGCAGGTCCCGCTCGCTGCCCAGCGGGGCCGTGACCGCGCCGGAGCGAACCGCTGCGTTGAAGTCGTCGACATGCCGGAACCCGAAGTTCGCCAGGTCGTCATAGCGACGGTCCATCTCGGCGACGACCCATTGCAGGGCGTCGGCCGCCTTCTTGGGGTTGGTGATGATCGGCGTGATCAGGTGCGGGACCCCGGCATAGGCGCTGAGCTCGACGCGCTTGGGGTCCACCAGGATCATCCGGACCTCGTCCGGCGTGGCCCGCATCAGGATCGAGGTGATCAGCGCGTTGATGCAACTGGACTTGCCGGCACCGGTGGCTCCCGCGACCAGGATGTGCGGCATCTTCGCCAGGTTGGCCACCACGTATCCACCCTCGACGTCCTTGCCCAGGGCAGTCATCATCGGATGGGGGTCGTCCTTGGCCGTCCGGCTCCGCAGCACGTCGCCTAGGGCCACTAGCTCGCGATCGGTGTTCGGGATCTCGATGCCGATGGCCTTCTTGCCCGGGATCGGGCTCAGGATCCGCACGTCTGCACTGGCCACTGCATAGGCGATGTTCTTGCCCAGGGCAGTGACCCGCTCGACCTTCACGCTCGGGCCAAGCTCGATCTCATAGCGGGTGACGGTCGGCCCACGCATGAAGCCCACGACCCGGGCATCGATGCCGAACTGCTCCATCACCTCGGCGAGTGCGGCGACGACCAGTTCATTGGCCTTGGTCGCACTCTTGGCGGCAGGTCCGGCCGCGAGCAACGAGGCCGGTGGCAGCACGTAGCGACCTGAGCGGCGCCCCTTGCGGGCGGCCGGCGCCCCGGTCGTACCGGTATCCCGATCGGATGGCCCGGACGCCCCGGGTGGCACCGCCGGCCGGGGCATGGCGAGGGTCTGGGACCGGGCCGAGTGGCCGGCCTGGGCCTTCAGCCTGGCCTCGGCGAGCTCGACCTCGCGGGCCAGTGCGGGATTTGCGATCCCGGGATTGGCGATGCCGGGGGCAGTCAGCGATACCGGTGCCAGGGCAAGGCTGTGCTGATCGGGTCGAGGTGGTCGCGATCGACCGGCCAGGGAAGAGTCGGCTAACGACGAGCCGGCGAAGGATTCGCTGGCAAAGGACACTCGGGCAGAACGTGGTCCGCGATCGGCGTCCTGTCCCAGCAGGTCGATGCCGGACTCCTCGTCGTCCAGGATCGGGCGCGAGAGTGCGCCCGAGGAAGCCCGGGCCGGGCTCACCCCGGACATCAGGACGGCCGCCGGACGATGGTCGTCTCCCCGTTCGATGATCGCGGAGTGCTCGACCGTGGCAGGCATCGGCGGATAGGGCTCGACGATCGACCCCTGATGGCGCGCTAGGGAATCTGAATTGCGCGCTAGGGAATCCGAATGGCGGGCCTGCCGTTCGGCAACGGCGGGGCCGGGCTGCAGCGCCGAGGTGGCAGGCTCGCTCGGCAGGGCCTCCTCCTCGACTTCGGGCGTGCGCCGACCCATGCCGAACAGCAAGCCGATGAGGTCGCCGCATGCGTGCTGGATGCGTCGCAGGGAGGTCGCGGTGACCACAAGCAGGCCGAAGATCCCGATCAGGACCAGCAGGCCAGCCGTGACCACGGGCCCGAGCGCGGCTGCCGCGGGGGCCGAGACGATCCAGCCCAGCAGGCCCCCGGCTTGGTCCATCCGGGCCGCTCCACTGGTCGGAGACGGCAGGCCCCGCCACAGGTGCCACAGTCCCGCGATCGCGATCACTACCGCGGACGACCCGATGGCCATCCGGCCGGTCGCGTCAGCCTGGGTGGGATGTCTCAGGTAGCGCCAGGCGAGGGCGAGGCAGGCGATCGGGACGGCGAAGGCCAGTGCGCCGAAGGCTGCGGTCGATGCGGCGGCGGTGAGCCAGACGAACCACTCCGTCACGCCGAACCACAGGCCGGCGGCGAAGATCCCGGCGACCGCGATCAGGAACAGGGCGACCCCATCGCGACGCTGTTCAGGCTCCAGGTCCCGGGCTCCCCTCCCGATGCTGCGCGCTAGGGCGCCGACGCCGTGGGCGAGGGCGAGCCATAGGAATGAGATGCCCCGGCCGATGAGTGCGAACAGTCGCGGAACCAGTCCCGGCCGCGACTGTTCGCGCCGGGCCGGCGCCCGGCGGTTCCCGCCGGCAGGTGCCTTGGCAGGTGCGCGGCGGGCAGTCGAGGTACTGCGCGAGGTATTGCGTCGATCGGATCCCCGGGAGGCTGCGCTGCTCGTCGCGCCACCGCGCGCGGACCGGCCCTGGTTCGCCCGGGAGCCGGTGCTGCTCGCGGACGTTCCGCGACGTGGCGGTGCGGATGCGCGGGAAGGCATCTGGGCATGCTAGCCCGGAAACCACACAAGTCACAGAAGCCACACACATCCCAGAAGTTGTGTCGCAGGGGGCTGACATGCCGCGGTGCCCGACATGTACGCTGACCCCGTGCTCGGTGAACTCGGCGTGAACCTGACCCTCGGCGTCCTCGGGTACATCGATGCGGGCTCCGGCTCCTATCTCCTGGCCGCCATCGCAAGCGGGGCAGCCGGCACCTGGTTCTTCATCCGGTCCAAGATGTCGCGCCTGAGCCGTCGCAAGGCGTCGGGCGACCAGACCGACAGCCCTGCACCGGAGCAGTGACTCCGGGCAGTTCGGCGAGCTTTCGCGATCCGCAAAACGCCGCCGTCTGCGTCGACGGCACCTGGTTCCGGGTAGCCGATCCCTCCTCCGCGGATGCGCTGGACACCCTGCTGGCCAGCGCGACGTACCAGGCCCTGGTCGAGTCCAGCGCACTGGTCGCCTTCGAGCCGGCCAGTCCAGGGCAGGCCGAGCGGGCCGGCGAGGCCTACGAGCGGGCAACCGGGCGTGCCCGTCCAGTCGACTTCCGCGCCTACCGAGTGGCAACCGTCGAGGCCATCTCCTACCCATGGGAGTGGCCCAACTCCCTCCTGCAGTCGGCCGCCCGGGCAACCCTGGACCTGCGTCAGGCCCTGCTGGAGCTCGGGTTGGACCTCAAGGACGCCTCCGCCCTGAACGTGCAGTTCGTCGGAATCACCCCGGTGTTCATCGACATCGGATCCATCGAGCAGTGGCGGCCGAATCCATCCTGGAATGCCTCACGCCAGTTCATTGAGCACTTCATCAACCCCCTTGCCGTGGGCGCAGCCAAGCGGGTGACCGCCGCCGACGCGTGGACCCTCGGACGTCATCGCGGACTGCGCAGCGAGGTGGCTCGTGAACTGATGCCTGCCCGCCTGCGCAGACGGCCGTCCCTGTTCCTGTTGCAGGCAACGACCCGCCCGGTGAAGGCGAACGCCCCGGCAGAGACCGCATTCGGCGACCAGGCCGCAGCCCAGCGCGACCTCGCCCGCAAGGCCACCGCCTCGCTGACCCGAAGGCTGCGGCGACACGTCGATGCTCTGGGCAGCACCCCGCATGCCACCACCTGGATGGACTACGGCAGCCGCGCTCACTATGGATCCGAGGACCTGGAGCGGAAGGCTTCGCTGGCTCGGGCGTTCATCACGGCACAGCCGGGTCGGGAGCGACTGGTCCTGGACGTTGGCGGCAACGACGGGCACACCGGGGCCGACCTGGTCCGCACGGCGGGTGCCCGGGTCATCGTGATGGACGCGGACGCCGGCGCACTGGACGTGTTGCAGGCCGGCATGGCGCCGGACCTGGCAGGTCGACTCACCCCCCTGCTCGGCGACATCACCTCCCTGACCCCGGCCTGCGGCCTGCTGGACATGGAGTTCGCGGCCTTCACCGATCGGATCCGCCCCTCCGCGGTCATCTGCCAGGCGGTCCTGCACCACGTGGTCATCACCCAGGGCACTCCGATGCCGCTGGCCGTGCAGGCCCTTGCCCAATTCGATGCCCCCGTGCAGATCGAGTTCGCGGACATCGAGGACGAGAAGGTCCGGATCCTGCTGGGCCAGATCCCCAACTGGCAGGGAACCTACTCACTGGATGCCCTACTGGACTGCCTGCGGGCACGGTTCAGCCGGGTCGAGCAGGCAGGGCGCACGAGCGCGACCAGAGTCGTGGTCAACGCATGGAATCCATGACCGACATGGTCCGGTCCTGGGGCCACCGGGCGCAGCGGATGGCGGAACGACTGGGACCACGGCAGAACCTGGACCCGCTGGACATCGCTTCCTGGGCGATGGCGATCCTGGTGCTGTCGGTGCTGATCCCGACCGTGGAGGCCATTGCCGGCAATGAGGCCTTCTTCGCGGCCCACGGGATCGGCAGCATCATCTGGCTGATCGCCACGCTGGTCGCCTGCGCCCTGGCCTGGGCCGGGATGGCTGCCCTGGCCCGCCTCGCCCTGCGGTTGCCCGAACGGTCAGCAGACCTCGCGCTCACCGCAGCAACCTTCTTCATCGCCTGGTTCGGTACCGGCAACGCCCTCGCCCGGACGGCCTTCGGATCGCTGCCAGCAGCCGGATGGATCCTGGGAGCCGTCCTGGGTGCCCTGGTGGCCTATGCGGCGCGGCGCTGGCGAGCCGGGCGAGTACTGGTGGCCTGCGCGGCCGTCGCCTGCGCACTGCCGGTGCTCACCTCCGCCCTGCAAGCCCAATCGATTCCGAAGGCAACCCTGGAGTTCGCAACGGCAGGGGATGGGGCCAGCCGGCCATCCATTGCCTGGATCATCTCGGACGAGCTGCAATACCCGCTGGTCTTCGACGGCGCGGGCCGGGTCCGTCCGCAGTTCCCGAACCTCGCCGCCCTGCAGGAGCAGTCCACGACCTACACTCGCGCATTCGCAACAGCCAACTACACCGACTTCGCGGTACCCGCGATGATGAACGGCGTCACCGACGTATCCGCGGTGGCCGATAACAAGCGCATGCGAGCCTCCCTCGGATTCATCCCCGGCCTGGCCTCCAAGTACGCCATCGTGATGGAGTCCCCGATCTACTCCTTCTCCTGCGACGACCCCTCATGCGTGACCGCCGACGTGATCAGCGAGCGGGACACCGCCTCGCCGATCACCCGCCTGGCCGGGGTGATGGCCGACACCGCCGCCGTCGCCGGCCGATCGCTGGCCGACCCACTGGCCGACCTCTTCCCGTCGCTGGACGGCAAGTGGCGGGACTTCTGGGCCGGCGGGGACGAGTTCGGGGCAGGGGCTCCCGGCAACACGGTCGGTTCAGCCATTGCCCAGTGGCAGTCGGTTGCGAAGGCCGGGGTACCCACCTTCACCTTCTGGCACTCGATCCGGACCCATGCTCCCTGGGCGGTGGACCGGGCCGGCAAGGACATCTACCCGCCTCGACTGCCGGTCGTCGAAGGCGCGCACATGGTGGGCACCGATCCCACAGGGCTCATGCGCAGTGCGGAACTGGCCTCGATGGAGCGCCGGCTCTACGCCAATGCGGCCGTCGACTTCGACCGCCAGCTGGGACTGTTCATCGACGCCCTCAAGCAGGCCGGCACCTATGACGACACCATGATCGTGGTGACGGCGGATCACGGTGCGGGCATCACCTTCCGCGGAGACCGCCGGATGGGCGACTCTGCGCAGCAGCGCTGGGCCGAGGTGGCGCACGTGCCCCTGATGATCAAGGGACCCGGCCAGGTCGCCCCCGAGGTGGTCACCAGTCCCCGATCCAATGGGCAGATCGCCCGGACCATCGTCGAGCAGGCCGGTGCCGAGCCTGGCCCGGTGCTCGCACTGGGACCCTCCCTGTCCACGGACCTGCCTTCGACGCCGGTCTTCTCAACCGTGGCCGGCGGCCGGGGCACGCCCTGGCAGTTCGAGGGGATCGACCTGGTGGATCCCTGGAACCCCCAGGACATCGCACCACCCGATCCGGCCCATCCCTTCGCCATCGGCATCGACCTCGACCTGCTCGGGTCACCGGTCCCGCCGGGGTGGACGCGGTCCGCAGCCGCCATCGAGTTGCTGCCCGGCTCCTCCGACCAAGTGCTGCTGGTGGCTCGCGGCCGCGATGACGCGCCGGGATGCAGCCGGGCGAGCGTCGGGCTGATCACTGCGGGCCAGACGACTGGCAGCGAGCGGGTCATCGGCTCGGTGCTCTGGGAGGACAGCGAAAGAGCCGACGGACGCTGGGGCTGGGCCATCGTCCCGAAGGAAGCGGCCGGCGACTACGCGGCCTGGTGCGCGGTCGACTGACCGCGCACGACTGATCCCCTCAGGCCTCTACCACGACCGGGACGATCATCGGCCGGCGACGATGGCGGGTGCTGATCCACTTGCCTGCGGTGCGCCGGACTCGCTGCTGCAGGTCGTGCACGTCGACCACCCCGTCCAGCAGCGCCCCCTCCAGCGCTGCGCGGACCTGGTCCAGCAGCGGATCGAAGGCTGCATCCTCCAGTCCGAGTCCACGGGCATGGATCTCCGGCCCGGCAACCACCTTCGACTCGATCAAGTCGACTGCGGCGAAGACGGAGATGAACCCCTCCTCGCCGAGGACCCGTCGGTCCTTCAACAGGGTCTCGGTCACGTTGCCGACGCTGGACCCATCGACGTAGACGTACCCGACCGGTACGTACCCGACCACCGAGGCCTGGCCGTCGGCGAGGTCCACGACCACCCCGTCGTCGGCGAGGATGATCCGATCGGCGGGGATTCCGACCCCCTGGGCCAATGCGGCGTTGGCACGCAGGTGACGCCACTCCCCGTGCACGGGCATCACGTGGCGCGGCTTGACGAGGTTGTAGACGTATCGCAGTTCCCCGGCCGCGGCATGACCGGATACGTGGACCAGCGCATTGCCCTTGTGCACCACCGTGGCACCCAGCCGGGCCAGGCCGTTGACCACCCGGTTCACCGCATTCTCATTGCCCGGGATGAGCGAGGAGGCCAGCACGATCGTGTCCCGGGGTCCGACGCTGATCTGATGGTCCCGATTGGCGATCCTCGACAGGACCGCCATCGGCTCGCCCTGGGACCCCGTGCACACCAGCACGCATTCGTCGTCGGGCAGGGCGGCGAGTTCCTCGGCGGTGACCAGCAGGCCGCCGGGGACCTTCAGGTACCCCAGGTCCCGGGCCACGGCCATGTTCCGCACCATCGATCGCCCGACCAGGGCCACCTTGCGTCCATGCAGCGCGGCCATGTCGATGACCTGCTGCACCCGATGCACATGGGAGGCGAAAGAGGCCACGATGATGCGACCCTGGGCCCGCATGAACACCGCATCCAGGACCGGGACGATCTCCCGCTCGCTCGGCACGAACCCGGGGACCTCGGCGTTGGTGCTATCGACCATGAGCAGGTCGACGCCCTCGTCCCCGAGCCTGGCGAAGTGATTGAGGTCGGTGATCCGCCCGTCCAGGGGAAGCTGGTCCATCTTGAAGTCCCCGGTGTGCAGGACCAGGCCGGCCGGGGTCCGGACGGCTACTGCGAGCGCGTCGGGGATGGAGTGGTTGACCGCGATGAACTCCAGGCCGAATGGGCCAACCTGGTGCGCCTGGCCCTCGGCCACGTCCATCGTGAGCGGCTGGATGCGATGCTCCCGGAGCTTGGCCTCGACCAGGGCCAGGGTCAGGCGCGACCCCAGCAGGGGGATGTCCGGCTTCTCGCGGAGCAGGTATGGAACCGCGCCGATGTGGTCCTCGTGCCCGTGGGTGAGCACGACGGCCTCGATATCCGCCAGCCGATCCCGGATCGGGCCGAAGTCCGGCAGGATCAGGTCGACTCCGGGCTGTGACTCCTCGGGGAAGAGCACCCCGCAGTCGATGACGAGTAGGCGCCCGGCGAACTCCAGGACGGCCATGTTGCGGCCGATCTCGCCGAGGCCGCCGAGGGCGAAGATGCGAAGCGCCCCGTCGACCAGGGCCGGCGGCGCCGGAAGTTCGCTATGGATCATCGCGGGTCCCTCAGGCAGCAGTCGTGCGGATCCCTAGCCACCGAACCCCGAAACCGACCCAGCGGCCAGATCACGGCGCAGTTGCTCGCGCTGGCCCTCGGATGCGTCCACCAGGGGAAGGCGGACCGGGCCGGCGGGCAGGCCGAGGTCCGCCAGGGCCGCCTTGACCAGGATGACCCCCTGGGTGCGGAATAGGCCGGCGTAGACCGGGAGCAGGCTGCGGTTCTGTTCGATCGCAGCCTGCAGGTCGCCCGCCCACAGGGCCTGCGCCATCGCCTTGAGTCGGTCGCCGACCAGGTGCCCAACGACCGAGACCATGCCGGCGGCTCCGATCGACAGCAGTGGCAGGTTGAGGATGTCGTCGCCGGAGTACCAGGCGAGGTCCGTTCGCGCCATCCCCCATTGGGCTGCCTCGAGGTCCCCCTTGGCATCCTTGTTCGCCACCACCCGCGGGTGCTCGGCGATGCGAACCAGGGTCTCGGTCTCGATCGCGACCCCAGTCCGCTTCGGGATGTCGTAGACCATCAGCGGCAGGTCGCTGGCATCGGCGATCGCGTGGAAGTGGGCGACTAGGCCTTCCTGCGGCGGACGGTTGTAGTACGGACTGACCGCCATCACCGCGTGGGCGCCAGCGGACTGGGCGGCACGCGCATTGTCGACCGAGTGATGGGTGTCGTTGGATCCCACCCCGGCCACGATGGTCGCCCGGTCCCCGACTGCCTCGAGCACGGCATGCAGGAGCAGCCGGTTCTCCTGCACCGTGGTCGTCGCCGATTCCCCCGTGGTCCCGTTCACGACCAGGCCGTCATGCCCGAGGTTGTCGACGAGGTGGACGGCCAATCGCTGCGCACCGTCGAGGTCCTGCGACCCATCCGCGTGGAAGGGGGTGACCATTGCCGTCAGCAACACTCCCAGGGGGGCTTTCGCGGTCGATGGGCCAGGCATGGCAGCAGGGTACTCGCCTAGGGGGCGACGCGGCCATTGGCGACGAACGCCTCATGGGTGAGCGGCATCAGCGCCGACCACTCCTGCTCGTACCGCTCGGCCACCAGCTCGATCTCGCGCTGCGGGTACGAGGGGAACCGCGAGCCGGCTGCCTTGCGCCGCAGGGACAGGAAGTTCATCAGGCTGCGGGCATTGACCGTCACATAGGCACTGGAGTAGATGGAGACCGGCAGGACCATCCGCGCTACCTCGCGGGCGATCCCGGCCTCGAGCATCGCCAGGTACGCCGCGTAGGCCTGACGGCAGGCCTGCTGCATCTGCTCGTCGATCAGCGCGTACTGCGCTTGCGTCCCACGCAGGAACTCATAGGCGCCGGTCTTGCCGACCTGCACCACGTCCCGATCATGGGCGGGCACGTAGAAGACCCCCTCCAACTGGCGATAGCGGCCCGACTCCTCGTTGTAGCTGGCAATGCGATGGCGCATGTGCTCGCGCCAGACGAAGATCGGGGCCTGGACGAAGAAGGTCATCGAGTTGTGCTCGAACGGGCTCCCGTGGCGCTCCCGCATCAGGTAGTTGATCAGTCCCTTCGCTGCCGCTGGATCGGCATCGAGGTCGGCCAAGGACTGCTCACCCGCGGTCGATACCCGGGCAGCGAAGACCACGTCCGCATCGCTGGCGCTGGCGCGGACCAGTTCCACCGTGACATCGCTGCGGAACCGGATCTGCAGCTCGGGAGTATCCGGATCGGGCATGACCGGCACCCTAGTCCCCGGTGGGCAGCGGCCACTGGCGGCCAGGCGCTGCTGGCTGGTGAATCTTCCAATCGGCCGGCGTTGACATGATGGGGACATGCCCACCGGCGTCCGCCTCGCACGGACCTCCGACATCGACGACATCGCAGCCATCCAGGTCCGGGCCTGGGAGGAGCTCTACGGCTCGATCCTGGGCGATGCCGGCCTGCGTCTGGATCGCGCAGAGCTTGCCGATCAGTGGGGAGCCGCGATCCTGGATCCCCCCGACCAGCGCGCTCGCGTGCTGGTGGCGACCCAGGAGGACCTCGTCGTGGGGTTCGCGGCCTTCGGCCCGAGCTTCGACCCGGACCTCGCGGGGGCATCGGGCGAGATCCATGCCCTGGTCGTTCATCCTGATCGGCTCCGACAGGGGCACGGTTCGCGGCTGATGGCCGCCTGCGTGGATCACCTGCGCTCCGCCGGATTCGATGCCGCATCGACCTGGACCCTGCTGGAGGACCGGCAGCGGCGGGCGTTCTGGCAGTCGGCTGGCTGGGGCCCGGATTCCGCACGGCGAACCCTCGGGGAACAA
>VFQT010005096.1_pt1 | contig 10281 bp, 9 predicted proteins | sample 3512381 | NCBI WGS metagenome assembly VFQT01 (sample SAMN10412376, study PRJNA504923) | tailings metagenome | isolation source: Relicate 2 Philex TSF3 active mining site | place: Philippines: Tuba, Benguet | collected 2017-08-29 | reverse complement strand
TCCTGCCGGTGTGAGCATCAGTTTTCCGGGTGTCAGTCGCGTACTTTAGTAGTCTCGTCGGTCCCAGAGTTCTCCTGCAGCATCAATTCGTTTTAGACCCGTGGGCAGGAATTAAACGGGTTCAGGTACTGTGTTCCAACAGCTGTCGTTGTGACAGCGATTTGTGTTTTTGAAGCTGCAAAGCTCAAAGGTGATTGATGAGTAAGAACATCTTTGTCGGAAGCCTCGCGTGGGCAACGACATCGGAAGGTCTGGAACGAGCCTTCGCGAAGTACGGCGTTGTGAAGTCAGCAAAGGTTGTTAGCGACCGTGAAACCGGACGCTCAAAGGGTTTCGGCTTTGTCGAAATGGAATCTGGCGGAGACGAAGCAATTCGTGCTCTGAACGGATCCGATCTGGATGGCCGTACGATCGTAGTCAATGAAGCTCGTCCTCGCGAAGCGGGTGGCGGCGGTGGTGGTGGTGGCGGCGGCCGTGGTGGATACGGCGGCGGCGGCGGACGAAGTGGTGGCGGCGGCGGCGGCCGTGGCGGATACGGTGGTGGCGGCGGACGAGATCGCTACTAATCGACACTTTCGCACTACCTGCGACAAGAAATAACAAGAGGGTGACCATTTTTGGTCACCCTCTTTTCGTTGATACAACTGTAGAGCGATTGTCCTCAATCGTTTCCGCTTTCAAATCGCAAACGACTGAGGACAATCGTTCTACACTGCCCACTCGTGCCAGTGCCGCCTGAGCAGTTGAGGACAACTGCTCTACACTCAGGACCTATTGACTACCGACGGCCGCCGATGCTGGAGAAGTCGAGCAGCGGAAGCATCACGCTGGCCACAATGAATCCCACCAGCGCTCCCATGATGACAATGACAGCGGGCTCCAGCAGTTTGACTCGATCTCGCAGCTGACGCTCCCCGTCGTCTTCGAAGTGGCACCCACAGAGGTCAAAGACTTCACTCATCTTTCCTGTGCGTTCTGCCGTGATAATCATCTGCGCTGCGCCGGGAGGAAGGAACGGGCTGCGTGCCAGCACAGGTCCGATCATATGTCCCAGAGTGACTTCCTGTTCGAGCGTATCCATCAGCTGGCGAAACTGCTGACTTCCCACTGTGCGCGAACACAGCTGAAGGGATTCCAGCAGCGGAATGCCACTGTGCAGCATCATCCCCAGCAGACGAAACACGCGGCCGGTTGCAAGGCTGCGAGCGGCACTGCGAGTCACCGGAAAGTTCAGCCACGCATGTTCGAAGAATCGGCGAAATGTGGCTGACCGGGCAAACATCCCAGTCCCAAGCCCCAGCGCGCCGAGTGTTGGGAATACGATGAACCAGTGGTTTCGGATTGCCTCTCCGACAGACAGCAGAATTCCAGTGGTTGCCGGAGGAACAACTCCGACATCCTTAAAGACCTGGGAAAACTGCGGCAGGACGAAGAAGATCACAGCCAGCAGAACGAGAAACGAAATGGCCAGGAGAACCGCCGGGTAGGCAAGGGCTCCGCGAATGGCAGAACGCATACGGTCTTCGTTTCGCAGCATGTCAGCGAGACGGTCCAGCACTTCCGTCATTTGTCCGGACGCTTCGCCTGCCCGAACCGCTGATACGAAAACTTCATCGAAGACCTCAGGATGCGCCTTCATGGCTGCTGACAGCTGCACACCCTGTTGCAGCGACTCATGGATCTTTTGCAGGATGGTCTTCAGGCGAAGATTTGGACTTGTTTCCGAGAGATTCTGAATGGCATCAGCCAGCTCGACACCGGAACGACTCATGATCGCCAGCTGCGACGTCAGCATCATGACATCATGCCGACTGATCTTCTTCTTCCTTACCCAGCTACCCGACGCAGCGTCACCAGCAGTGTTGACGGCCGATGCGACAGCTCGCCCTGCCGTGTTGATGCTTAGAACAAAGAGACCCTGCTGTCGAAGAGCGAGTCGCGCGTCCTGAAGGGAGTCCGCTTCAAGCAGGCCGGTAATTGGAGAGCCATCAATTTTTCTCGCTGAATAGGCAAAATCCATGGTCAGTCCCCGCCTGCAACGCGAAGGACTTCTTCAGGACTTGTGACACCCTTCTCCGCAAGAGCCAGTCCCTGTTCAAGCAGAAACTGACCACCCTGCTGGCGGTACCATTTTCGAATCGTCTGATGGCTGATGTCCTGGGTCATCAAGTCTCGAAGATCGTTCGTGACCGTTAGTACTTCATAAATCCCGTTTCGACCGCGGAATCCTGTATCAAAGCAGTTCGGACATCCTTCCCCTTTTGCAAACTGCCGACGGCGGTCTCCCTGGAATCCCAGTCGATCAAGGACATCATTTCCCGGAAAATAGTTGGTGCGACACTTCGGACAGACACAACGCACGAGTCTTTGAGCCACAACGCCAACGAGGGCTGCCGAGATCTTGTACATGGCGATACCCATGTCGCGCAGTCGAGTGATCGCACCGGCGCTGTCGTTCGTGTGCAGCGTGCTGAGCACCAGATGGCCGGTGAGTGCCGCCTGAATGGCGATCTCTGCAGTCTCGGCATCACGAATTTCGCCGATCATGATGACGTCCGGGTCCTGCCGGAGAATGGCTCTCAGGGCACTCGCGAAGGTGACCGTACTTCCCTGGCTGGCATGCACCTGGTTGACCATTTCCAGCGAATATTCGACTGGATCTTCCACCGTGACAATGTTGGAATGAACGCTCTTGATAAGTTCGAGGGCCGAATACAGCGTCGTGGTCTTTCCGCTTCCGGTCGGACCTGTGACCAGTACCAGTCCGTGGGGACGGCGAAGCATTTGTTCAAACTGCTTCATCTGTGCCGGCGGAACACCCAGGTCTGCCAGTCGAAACGTCAGGTTGCTGCTGTCAAGAACGCGGAGCACCATCTTTTCGCCCAGCACTGTGGGCAAAGTCGACGCTCGCAGGTCGATTTCTTTTCCTTCGACGATCACATGCACGCGGCCGTCCTGAGGACGTCGGTGTTCTGCAATGTCCATTCGGGACATCACTTTGATTCGCGAGATCAGTGCCGCATGAAAGTCTGATCGAGGTCGGAGAACTTCTCGAAGCTGTCCGTCCACGCGAAAACGTACGGAGGAATGTCGTCGGCCGGCTTCGATGTGAATGTCACTCGCGCCCTGGCGAATTGCATGAACCAGAATGTAATTCACGAGGCTGACGATCGGACTTCCGTCAGCCTGCTCCGCAATGTTGTCCAGATCAACACGAACAACGTCAGACTGGATCTCTACAGATGCGTCGTCGATGCCGGCTGTCACATCGTCGACCTGATAGTCGTCTTCGTAACAGCGCGGCAGGATTTTCTCGATACTACTGCGCAGAGCAAGAACCGGATTGACTCGGCAGCCGGTCAGTCGTTCCAGCTCGTCCACCTGGAGAAGGTTTTGAGGATCTGCCATCGCCACCGTCAGCGTCTGATGGACGCGGAACATGGCAAGAACGCAAAGGCGCTCAGCCACCTGGCGCGGGATGAGTCGAACAATTTCCGGATCGATCAGCCCTTCTCGGAGACGGACACCGTGAAGGCCAAGCCGTTCGCCAAGAAAAGGCAGCAGCTTGTCTTCTTCGATCAGCCCCATCTCGATCAGGAGCTCACCCAGCCGACGCCGGGAAGACGACTGGCGAGTCAAAGTGCCTTCAAGGTCTTCGCGTCTCAGCAGTCCGGCTGCAATGAGTGCTTCACCAAGCGGCATCTCCGCCGCAGTGTCTCGAAAATTCGAAGCCAGCGGAGTGGAAGAGCGAGGCATCGGAATTCGACCGCCGGTTCTTCCGGACAATGGAGTGGCGAAGCGAGGAGTTGTTGTCATGCCGCAAAACTCCCCAGCGCTGTCAGCTGATTGTCGAAGATCTCAAAGCGGCGGTGCAGTCCAGTGACCTTCATGATTTCGAGGCACAGTGGATTCAGGCCTGTCAGCTTCAGCACTCCGCCGCGCTTTCGACAGTTTTCCTGCAGCTCCGACAGCATTTCGAGGGTTGCACTGTCCATCGTGCTGACGGCCGTGAGATCCAGAAGAAGACGGGGCTGGCCGGAACTGGATCGTGCACGCATTGAATCGGCAAGACTACTCAGCGCAGAGCGAACCATTGCTCCTTCCACCTGGAAGACTGTGACAGCTCCCTGTTGATTGCTGGTATGTCTCATGGCTCGTGTCTCTGATCTCAGCGCTCTGTGCGTTCTCCGGAAGGACTGATCATTCTCTCACTTCAGCCCGTCTTGATGGAGGCGAGGGATGCGGGCAGGACCAGTGTAAAGCGGCTGCCTTTGTTCAGTTCGCTTGCCACATCAATTCGACCGCCATGGAGCCGGGCCACATCCATGGAGAATGCGAGCCCCAGACCGGTCCCCTGAATTTCATGGACGCGAGGATCTGCGCTGCGGTAGAAGCGTTCAAACAGATGTGGAATTTCTTCCTCGGCGATTCCGATTCCTGTGTCTTCGATGTGGAAGCGGACTTCATTGCCGTCGTGTTCCGCCAGAAGGCGAACCGATCCGCCGTCCGGTGTGTATTTGATGGCGTTGCCAAGCAGATTGACGAGAGCTGCTGCGAGCTTGTTCTTGTCCACCAGCAGTTCAGGCAGTCGTGGGGGGATGCTGGCTTCAAAGTGCAGATGCTTGTGCTCGTACAGCGGGCGAATCTTCTCGTGCACTTCGCGAACGAGCCGGTCCACCTGGGTCTCATGGCGATCCAGTGTCATACTGCCGGCCTGCATATGACCAATGTTCAAAAGGTCTTCGATAATGCGATCCAGTCGAATCGCTTCCGAAACAATCACGTTCAGGAACTGCTGCTGATCGTCGGGTGAGATGTCACCAGACCCGATCAGAGTTTCAGCGTACGTTCTGATGTTACACAGTGGTGTTCGCAGCTCATGCGTGGCTGCGGAGACGAAGCAGTCTCGCATCTCAACAGACAGCTTCTGCTGTGTCACATCGCGTACGGTCCACAGGAAAACTGGTCCTGCTTCCGAAAGGCACTGGCGAGAAATTCTCAGCACGCCATCCGCGGTCTTTTCTCCCCGACGGAGTTCAAAGACAAGTGGAGCGAGAGAAGAGTAATCCGTGAACTCCGTCAAACGCTGATCGAAGTCGAAGAAGCTTCGAAACAGTTCGTGGAATCTCAGCAGATCTCCGCCAGGATAGCTAACGGCTTCAAGAAGTGAGCCAGTAGCGGAGTTTTCCCACACACGCAGCCCCATGGAATCGGTCACGATCTGTGCGTCCGGGAGGGCGTTCAGAACTTCGATTGCCATCGTGTCGCTGGAAGTCGGGGCAGGGGAGTTATCGTCAGCTGCAGAATCCAGAAGGCGCTGGACGAACGCGGATTCAACCAGTCGATTCCAGCCCGTCGCTGCTCGATCAGACGCCGCCAGCGGCAGCAGTTCATCCGGAGTGAATTTCTCACGCGTGGCGAGCTGCGCGAGTCGGCTGTCGATCTCGATGCAGGTGGAAAGTCGTCGACGGATAATCGTGATGCCGCTCAGGATGATGGCCATCATAGCTGCCATCAGAACGGTGATCTGTAACGAGGGTGTGTGTGCGAAGATCGCCGCAGCCAGAACGCAGGTGACACCCAGCGCTGCCTGAATGGCAATGGTGCTGCGCAGCAATGGACTGGCGCTGACCGAGGGCGATTGAGGAATTCCGGAGATCATGCTCACGAGAACGTCACCTTCCTAGCCGGCCGTGACGGCGGCAGCACCCAGTAACTGCTTGCATTTTTCCACCAGATCCCTTGGACTGAATGGTTTGCAGAGCAGCACAGGCAGGCGAAGTTCGTCCAGGATTCGCTGATCGATCTCAAGGCCCTTGGCGGTGCAGAAGAGAATGGGCAGGTCTTTGAGTTCTGCCATGCTTCTGATCGTGGCAACAAGTTCGAGCCCTGACATTCCGGGCATCTGGCAGTCCGTGACAAGAAGATCGACCGGGGCCTCGCTGATCAGTTGAAGGACCTGACGACCTTCAGCTGCAGTTCTGACGGTGTAACCGGCACGAGTCAGATTGAACCGAATGACATCCTGCAGGACGCGATTGTCTTCTGCAACGATTACCTGTCCGGACACGGTCCGCTCCTTTAGCACATCAAGAAGAGGGAAGACTCGTGTTGATTGAGCCCAGTGTTCAAAGTGGCACTATGAGTCCCCCTGGTTTTACTCTAGTTCACATTTGGCAACATGCGCTGCCTGAACAGCAGCACCCGTGATTTTTTGAACAAGTCTTTTTGGGCTGCGTTCTTCGTGTGACACCAGGACCGCCCCAACAAAAAAGCACGGACCGGAGTCCGTGCTTTGAAGTGATCTTGTGACAGAGCAGAACAGCGTTCTGCACATCTGCGGCTTACCATGTCGCGTAGTCAGCATCGTCGATGAAGAACTCACCCGTGGCTGGATTGTAGGCCCATCCGCTTCCGCCGGTGGCAGAGAACGTGCCGGAGAACTGACGCACGCTGTTGACTCCGGACTTTGCACCAACCTGTGGAGCCGGGAACGTTCCGCCCTGCAGTGAAGACTTCAATGCAGTCGTGAAGGAAGTGTACGGAGGATAGTTGCCGGTCGTGGCACGATAGAGCTCAATCGCATTGCGAATGGTCGTGAGTGACTGGCGAGTGCCGCTTTCACGGGCGCTGGTTGTGACATCAAACAGCTTTGGTGCAGCGACTGCGGCGATGATTCCCAGGACCAGCACGACAATGACGAGTTCAATCAATGTGAATCCGCGACGATTGCGAGAGACTGACATACAAACGCTCCTCAAGAATTGACCCTTCACATCCGCTCCACTTCAACGACACGATGTTTCAAAACAAAGATGCTGAGCGGTGTTCAGTAGTAACACTAGGTTGAGATTTTGCATCGCGCCGAAACTTGCTGAAAAAAAAGCTGCGACGACCTCGGAAGGTCAGATCAGACCGGATTTAACGATTCGTTGACGATCGAAATCCTGGAATTCGGTGCATTCCCCCCCAGGGGTTGCCCCCGTGACCTAAGGTTTCAAACGGAATACTCGGTTTGCTCCAGTGCACAAAATCGTGTGCGGGCACAAATCATCGACTTTGGATGACAGCTATGATTCAGGCCATTTCGTGGCAGAACGCTGAACGTGACGGATTCTGTCAGGATCTGCTGGGGGACGATTACGCCCTCTGGAAATGTGATTCGGCGGGAGCAGGACCTCTCGGAGGAACGTTGCTGTTCAATCCTCGCATGTCACACGCCGTCGGCAGTGAAGCCGAAATTGAGCAGCTCGTCACTGAGGTTGCCACTCAGCGACTTCCAATCGTCCGTCGTTTGACGTCTTCCGCCTATGCCTGGGCCGTACCGGTGGCGGGTGCCAGGGAGAGTCTTGTTGCAGTGCGATTGATTGACGACGACCCCAATCTGCTGCTGGAGCTGATTAATCGAAGTTCCAGTTGCGCCTGGTCCAGAGAAATTGCCGCACGTCAGGCTCAGGAATCGCTTGAGGCTCAGAACGACCAGCTGACAGCATACGCTGCACAGGTGTCAGAAGACCTTGAAGAGCTGACATGGCTGCGAAACCTGGCATCAAATCTGGAACTCAGTGAGTCCGGGAACAGTGTCGAGCGAATTGCGGAATCGGTCCTGCCATCCCTTTGCCACCTGATCAACGCATCAACCGTGGCCTACATTCGCGACGTGGCCGTCAGCGGTCTCGACGCTCAACTTCCGGTGATCTGGCAGACAGGCGGAGTCCGAATTTCGCGTTCACGACTCATGACGATCGTGCAGTCACTCACCGGACGTTCGCCGGATCGCACGGTTGTGCGAAACTACTGCCGTCGCGAGTTTTCCAACGACACGTTTGGTGGTGTTGAATCCTGTATCATTGTTCCAGTGGCAACAGCCTCATGCCGGCTCGGCTGGCTTGTGGCCGTTAACAAGGTTGCGGGGGCTGAGGAAGCAAAAACGTACGGTGACCCTGCGTACAAAACGTACATGAGCGAACGGGAATTCGGTTCGTTCGAAGCAAGCCTGCTGAGCGCGACCGCTGTCGTGCTTGCCGCGCATGGCCGCAACTGTGCCTTGTTCCATGAAAAGGAACTGCTGCTTCGTGGCGTCATCCGTTCGATGATCAACGCGATCGATGCAAAGGACTCGTACACCTGCGGTCATAGTGATCGGGTTGCCGAGTTTGCACGATTGATCGCCCGGGAACTTGGGCTGGACTTCGACGAATGTGAGCGGATCCACATGACAGGACTGCTGCATGACGTCGGCAAGATTGGCGTGCCGGACCATGTGCTGAAGAAGCCCGGGCAACTGACAGAGCAGGAGTTTGAGCTGATCAAGCAGCATCCTGTGATCGGCTATGAAATCCTGAAACATCTTGAGAACCTCAGCTACGTTCTGCCCGGGGTCCTGCATCACCACGAATCGGTTGACGGGTCCGGATATCCACATGGTCTGCGGGGAGAGAGCATTCCGCTTGCTGCAAGAATTCTGGCGGTGGCGGATGCTTATGATGCAATGACCAGTAATCGTCCCTATCGTCGGGGAATGCCAACAGATCGAGCTGAACAGATCCTTCGGGAAGGTGCTGGACGGCAGTGGGACGTGCGATGCGTTGATGCGTTCTTTCGAACGATTCATGGAATCCGACTGGTTGCAAGCCAGAGATCTGCGCCACTGCCGATGGTCAATGCTGCGCAGCCGGTTCAGTAATCGTGTTGAGGCTGTCTATGGGGAGGCTGTCGACAGGGCGAAGAATCTCGTCGGGCCGGTGCTAACGTACGCTGGCCGGATGCGCTGGCAGCGTGATCGAGAATCGTGTGCCCTTGCCGACTTCGCTCTCACATACGATCTGCCCATGATGCGCTTCGACGACTCGACGCACTGTCGGAAGTCCAAGGCCGCTGCCGCCTGAGCGTGTGGAGAAGAATGCCTGGAACATGCGGGCACGGGTCTTTTCGTCCATGCCTTTCCCGGTATCAATGACCTCCAGCACGACTTTGTCGTCACGGACTCGTGTCAGAAGATCGATCGATCCTCCGTCGGGCATGGCTTCAATGGCATTGCGACAGAGGTTCACCAGAGCCTGACGCATGAGCGCTTTGTCGAGCGGAACTGGGGGGAGATCACTGTCGAGGTGTGTTCGCAGCTCAACATCCATGCTGCTGGCCTGTGGTCGAAGGAAGTCGACATAATCTGCCACGACATCGTTCAGATTGCCGTCTTCCAGACGCAACTCGCCGGCTCGGGCAAACTGAAGAAAGGCGTTCAGGATGTCTTCCAGGTTTCGACACTCGCCCTGAAGACTTCCAATGCGTCGCAGCATGCGGCGGGCACGTGGAGTGTCGTCACCTTCCAGGTCCTCGGCGAGCAGTTCGAGATTCATCCCGATTGTAGAGAGAGGATTGCGAATCTCGTGAGCCAGCCCCCCGGCCAGCGTGGCGAGTTCCGTGTTCTGGGCTCGCAGAAGGTCCCGTTCCTGCTGTTCCGCTGAGCCTTCCATTGCAGCCCACCATGACTAAAGAAACGCAGGTGGAAGTCCACCTGCGGTCAGAATCTGAAATTGAATCCAGGGTTCCTGGAGTTCGATCAGCGATCGTTTGGGAAGAACCCGCCGAGTGTCTCCCACTCGACGGGTTTCCTTTTTCGACAGCTTATTCCTGATCATCACCTTCATCATCAGCCTTCTTTGCTGCCAGAACGGCCTTGCGAGAAAGCTTCACACGGTTCTGATCATCAACAGCGATCACCTTCACTTCGAAGGTATCACCAATCTTGCAGACATCGGTGACGTTCTTGACGAAGCCATCAGACAGTTCACTGATATGGCAGAGTCCGTCTTTGCCAGGAGCGATTTCGATGAATGCACCGAAGTCTTTGATTGACGTGACTTTGCCCATATAGATGCGCCCCGGCTGAATTTCTTCGCACAGGGCTTCCACTCGTGCGAGAGCCATGTCAGCAGACTGAGCATTGGCAGCGGAAATGGTGACGGTTCCGTCTTCGGCGATGTCGATCATCGCTCCGGACTCTTCCTGGATGGCTCGGATCGTCTTTCCGCCCGGGCCGATCAGGAGACCAATCTTCTCCGGATTGATGGAAGTCTGGACCAGTTTTGGAGCATGTGTCGAGACTTCCGTGCGCGGACGTCGGATCGTGGTCAGCATCTGACGCAGAAGTTCCTTGCGAGCCTTCAGAGCCTGTTCGAGCGTTGCTCGAATAATCTCTTCACGGATGCCCGAAATTTTCAGGTCCAGCTGAATGCCGGTCACACCGCGACCGGTTCCGGCTACCTTGAAGTCCATGTC
>VFQT010005095.1_pt1 | contig 10283 bp, 6 predicted proteins | sample 3512381 | NCBI WGS metagenome assembly VFQT01 (sample SAMN10412376, study PRJNA504923) | tailings metagenome | isolation source: Relicate 2 Philex TSF3 active mining site | place: Philippines: Tuba, Benguet | collected 2017-08-29 | reverse complement strand
GATACCGTTGGCATAGCCCACGCCATCGATGTCGATCTTGATGAAGCAACACAAAGTGTCCGGTTTCGCTTTGATTCGATTCAGTCGCGAGTCGACGCAGCACCCCTGCGTATAACAGAGGTTCCGCCCTCGTTTAATCGCCGCGTGTACAAATGAGGTTGCTGCTCGTGTTCACATGTCTGGTTCTCCTGACCCTTGTGGGGTACGGACAGGACACGACACAGACCATGAGCGGCATCGATACGATTGTCGTGTTTTCGGCGAAGGATAGTGCGCATTTCAATCTGGCCCGACGTCAACTTCGTCTGCGCGGTTCGTCGGATGTGACGTTTCGCACACAGAACCTTGCAGCCGAGGTAATTGTCATGGACTTCAATGCGCGAACAATGAAAGCGCAAGGGGCAGTTGATTCAGCAGGTATGCTCCGCGGCTTCCCAATGTTCCGCGATAACGGCGAAGAGTTTGCCGGACGCGAGATGGACTACAGTTTTGCGACACGTCGCGGACGCGTCGTGTATGGCGAGACGAATGTCGAGGGTGGCTTCTATTACGGATCATCGATCAAGCGCGTTGGTGAAACGACCGCGTTTGTGGAAGACGGGTGTTTTACGACGTGTGATGCTCCACATCCGCACTTCTACTTCAAAGCGTCGAAGATGAAGGTGTTGTTGAACGATAAGATCTTTCTTGATCCTGCGATCTTCTACGTTGAAGATGTGCCAATCTTCGCGCTGCCATTTGGAATCTTCGTGAGCATGGAGCGTGGACGCCGATCAGGTTTGATTTTGCCAACACCGTTGATGACATCCGATCGAGGCGTTGTGCTGCAGAATCTCGGCTACTACTTCGCGCTCAGCGATTACGTGGATACCGAGATCTCGGCAGATCTTACAACCAAGGGCGGCGTGACCTTGCACAGCCGCACGCAGTATTCACTTCGCGATCGTTTTTCTGGTCGAGCCGATCTCACGTTGGGATATAGTCGCTTCAATGTGCGCGATCCGTATGCGACGAACATCGGTGTATCGCTCACGCACCAACAGCAATTCCGACCAAACGAAAGTGCCGTCGTTGATCTGTTCTTTACCTCACAAGGGTTCTTCCAGAATACGTCGCTCAATCCTATCGATCGTGTCCGACAGAATGCACGATCAAATGCGTCTTACCAGCGCACATTTTATAACGGGATGACGTTCAACGTGGGCTATACGCGTGATCAGAACATGATCAACGGTTCGGTCACGCAGAATCCTTTCGCCACATTCGCGATTCCACAGCTACAACCGCTACGCGGCATCATCAGCGGTGATCACTGGCTGCGTGATCTGCAGTTTTCGTATCGAAGCACGGCCCGCTATTACCATGCATCTACTCGCGACCGTGATACTGGTGCGTTTGCAATTGACGAACGATCAGCGATCGACCATCGCCCATCGCTCACCGTAACACCACGACTTGGCAACATTCTGCTTGCCCCCTCTATTTCATATTCGGAAAACTGGTACTTCCAGCGTTATACCGAATCTGTCAATCAAGCTGACTCGTCGATCGTGCGTTCGCGTGAGACGGGTTTCTTTCGTGAGTACACCTACGGTGTTGGCGTCTCGGCAAGCACATTTCTCTATGGTCTTGCCCATCCACGTCTGTTCGGATGGCAGTCAATACGACACACCTTTCAGCCGACAGTTGGATTGGCATACGTGCCAAATCAATCGGATCCGTCGCTCGGATTCTACGGCGAGTACATTAGTCCTGTTACGGGTCAACGTGTCCAGTACGGTCGCTTCGGAGCAGCGGGTTCACTTGCAAGCCGACAACAGCAATTCCTTGTCACAGGCTCGTTCCTGAATCGCGTCGCGATTAAGGTGCGCGATTCCGACACATCCGAACGCGCCATCGAGCTCTTCACGCTCAACTTCGCCACATCATACAATGTAGCGGCCGACTCACTGCGTCTTGCACCGATATCGTTCAATCTCCGCACGCCGGTGCTCGATGCTCTCGAGTTCAACGTCAATGGTTCGTTCTCTGCGTATGACCAGGCTCGAATCGTCGATCCAGCGACGGGTCGAAGCACATGGGCAAACATCAATAGCAGCCTCATCGCAAGCGGCAAGGGGCTCGCACGGCTCACATCGCTGTCGATTCAGGCGGGCACGCGGTTTAGCTCGCAAGGCGTGTCGTTTGCTCCACGTGCGCAACAGCAGAGCGATACAGCTGCTGCCAGCGAGTCGGACCTTGCCTCACGGTTTGAACGTCGTGTCAATTATCGCCAGGATGAGGTTGATCTCTTCGGTGAGCGGACACCTGGATGGTCGCCGGTAACGATCCCGTGGGATCTCTCCCTGCAGGCCGTGTATTCCTACAATCGCCCAAACCCCGACGTCACGGTCCAGTCGCTATACGTTTCGTTTCGTGGATCATTGTCACTGACACAGACACTTGACGTCAACGTTGTTGGGAGCATCGACGTCCTTCGCGGGGAGATCAACTCCCCGATCGTCGACATCACGAAACGGCTTCATTGTTGGTATCTCTCGCTCAATTGGGTCCCAATTGGCGTCAATCAGGGCTTCTTCCTCCGCTTTGGTGCCTCAGCGCAACAACTCAGGGATTTGGTCATTCCGAAACAGTCAACGCCGTTGTATCGGTAGTTGCCTCCGTATTTTAGCTGCCATGTGTGGAATCGTAGGCTATATCGGCACGAAACAAGCTGCTCCGTTGATCGTGCAGGGCCTCAAGCGTTTGGAGTATCGTGGATATGACTCTGCTGGAGTCTGTCTGATTGCCGATGGCGGAATCCGTGTCGAGAAGAAGGCCGGAAGGGTCATGGATCTCGAGCGCGCAGTTGACATGGATCAACTCCATGGCACTGTTGGTGTGGGACACACACGATGGGCAACGCACGGCGTACCCAACGATGTCAATGCACACCCGCACATGGATCAGTCTGGTACCATTGCCCTTGTGCACAATGGCATTATCGAGAACTACCTGACGATTAAGAAGAAGCTCATCAATGCGGGCTATACGTTTCAGTCGGATACCGACAGTGAGGTACTGGCTGTGTTTATTGGCATGCTCTACGAGACGCTTCATGATCTTGAACAGGCTGTACGTACCGCACTCGCAGAAGTAGAAGGAACGTTCGGAATTGTGGTTGTGAGCACGCATGATCCCGATATGATCATCGCGGCACGTCGCGGTAGCCCGCTCATTCTCGGTATCGGTAATGGCGAATACCTGGTTGCTTCCGATGCCGCAGCCGTGATTGCACACACACGTCAGGTGGTGTATCTCAACGAAAACGAGATGGCGATTCTGCGCCGCGACGGATTCCAGACAAAGACGATTGCCAACATCGACACGCACAGCGTTGTCGAAGAGATTGCGTTCGAACTTGAGCAGATCGAAAAGGGTGGATTCGAGCACTTCATGCTCAAGGAGATCTACGAGCAACCAATCACGTTCCGGGATGGATTCCGCGGGCGCTTGCAAGCAGACGAGGGTTCTGTCAAACTCGGCGGCCTTGCCTCCGTGCGCGAGAAGCTCCAGTCGGCACGTCGCATCATTATCACGGCATGTGGTACCTCGTGGCATGCGGCGCTTGTTGGCGAATACCTCATCGAGTCGTTGGCACGCGTTCCAGTCGAAGTAGAATATGCAAGTGAGTTCCGCTATCGTAATCCGATCATCACGAGTGATGATGTCGTCATCGCGATCTCGCAGAGTGGTGAAACAGCCGACACGCTAGCAGCCATCCGCGAAGCAAAGCTCAAGGGTGCGACGGTCATCGGCATGGTGAATGTGGTAGGCAGTACCATTGCCCGCGAAACCGATGCAGGTGTCTATCTGCATGCTGGACCAGAAATCGGGGTAGCGTCGACGAAGGCCTTTACATCCCAGCTCTGCGTGTTGACGCAGTTTGCGTTGTTTATGGGTCGCATGCGCGGACTCTCCGCGGAGGAAGGCAAGCGCATTGCACACGAGATTGAGCGGATTCCCGATCACATCGCCGCAATTCTCGAGCGCGCCGACGAAGTACGTACGATCGCACATAACTATGCGTACGCGACCAACTTCCTCTACCTCGGTCGTGGTTATAACTTCCCTGCTGCTCTCGAAGGGGCACTCAAGCTGAAAGAGATTTCCTACATCCACGCAGAGGGATATCCAGCTGCGGAGATGAAGCACGGCCCTATTGCCTTGATCGATGAAAACATGCCTGTTGTGTTCATCGCTCCTCATGACGAGATCTATGATAAGGTGCTCTCGAACATCGAGGAAGTTCGTGCGCGGAATGGACGTGTGATTGCGATCGCCGATGACGAGGACACACATATTGATCGCGTTGCCAACCATGTGCTCCGTATTCCGCGTACGTTGCCATTGCTCACGCCGATTCTCGCATCGATCCCACTTCAGCTTCTCGCCTACTATATCGCTGTTGAGCGTGGCTGCAATGTGGACATGCCTCGTAACCTGGCTAAGAGTGTAACGGTGGAATAACCCATGCACCGCGAGCCTTCCATCGAGCAGCTGTACAACGACATCACACAGGGATCCCGTCGAGCACTTGCCAAAGGCTTGTCACTCATTGAAAGTACCGCTCCGCGCGAGCGTGCTCTGGCAATGCAACTCTTGGATCTGTGTAGCGGCGTTGCGAACGAAACCAAGCGTATTGGGCTCACAGGCGCGCCGGGCGTTGGCAAGAGCACCTTTGCCGAACAACTCGGCATGGCTCTTGTGTCAAGGGGCGAGCGCGTCGCCGTCCTTGCGGTCGATCCATCGAGTAAGAAGACAGGTGGCAGTATCCTTGGCGACAAGGTCCGCATGCCGTTGCTGTCGAATCACGATCGTGCATTTGTGCGTCCGTCGCCATCACGACTCGCCTTGGGAGGCACAACACCAACTACACGCGACGCGATCATTGTCTGCGAGGCTGCTGGGTATACGTCCGTCATTGTCGAAACCGTTGGTGTAGGTCAGAGTGAGACGGATGTGTCGGATATGGTGGATGCCTTCTTGCTGCTGGTGCTACCAACCGCGGGAGACGATGTCCAAGGCATCAAGCGCGGAATCATGGAGATGGCGAATGCGATCGTTGTTTCGAAGGCCGACATCGACGAACAAGCCACTTCGATGGCAACGGCGATGTATATCTCTGCCTTACGGCTTTTGCATCCCCCATTGCCACCAGTGACCGTGCCAGTTCTTCCGGTGTCATCGCGTACCGGCTCTGGTGTTGATGACGTTGTCTCGTGGCTTGACTACTTTTTTTCAGCTGCGCATCGCGAGATCATTCGCGATCAGCGCCGCCGGCAACGGAGATCGTGGTTCGACGCAATTCTGCAACAGGAGGTTGTCGGGCTCCTACTGCAACATCCGGCCATCATGAAACGTCTGCATGCGCTGCATGCGGACATTGATCACGGTACACGAATACCTACGGTTGCTGTTCACCAGTTGTTATCGACGTTATCGCTCTCGTTTTCGGAGTCACCATGATACGCACATTATCGCTCTTCCAGGAAGCCCTTCGCGCCGCATCGATTGATGCATGGATGATGTATGACTTCCGCGGATCAAATGATCTTGCCTGGCAAATGTTGGATGTTCCGGCCGACGCACACTGTACGCGTCGCTGGGCTGTTGTCATTCCAGCCAAGGGCAATCCGGTAAAGCTTGTGCATCGCATGGAACAGCTGCCACTCGAACATCTCGACATTGCGTCGGTGCTCTACGACACGCGTGAGTCATGGGAATTGGGTCTTGCCCAAGTTCTTGGTACCCATGCGACGATTGCCATGGAATACTCACCGATGAATGCATTGCCGGTGACGAGTAAGGTCGATGCCGGCACGATTGAATCGATTCGAGCACTTGGTAAGACGGTTGTCTCCTCGGCTGATCTTGCGCAGCATTTTACTGCGGTACTCTCCGAAGAACAGCTTGCTGGAGCCGCCGTTACGGGTGGACAGCTGCGTGATATCATTACTGACGCGTTCGGCTTCATCCGTCAGAGTATCATCTCCGGTGCGACAATTACGGAGTACGACGTCCAACGACGCATTCTGCGTGACATGGATGAACGAGGTATGGAGACGGATTCAGCTCCGATCGTCGCGATCGGACCGAATGCCGCCTCACCGCATTATGCACCGTCGGCACTTGTATCGTCTGTGATCGGTCCCGAGATGGTCGTCGTGATTGATGCATGGTGCAAACGCCGGTCGCCTGTAGCAGCATATGCAGATCTCACATGGGTTGGTTACACTGGTGTTGCAATACCAGCCGATGTCGCGGCCACATTTGCCATCATCGCAGAGAGTCGCAATGCAGCGCTAGCGCTCGTTAATGAGCGGTTCCGCGCAGGACAGCCTGTGTATGGCTACGAGGTGGATCGTGCATGCCGCGATGTTGTTGCACGCGAAGGAATGTCGTCGCACTTCATTCACCGCACTGGACATAACATCACGACCGAAATCCATGGCCCAGGCGTAAACATGGACGACTACGAAACGCACGACACGCGACAACTCCTTCCTGGAACCATGTTTTCGATCGAGCCGGGCATTTACATCCCTGGTGTGCTTGGTATGCGCACGGAAATCGATGTCGTCATTCAACACGACGGTACGGTACAGGTTCCGTCGTCACCGTTACAAACGTCGATCCTCCCTCTTCTCGCTGACGAATGGAAACAGTGAAGGCTCTAACGCTAGCAATCATCGTTGTTGTTGCAGCTGCTACGGTGTCGTATGCACAACGTGTTGATGAACGCGACCAGTTGCGCATGGCAGCGACGTATGAGCGAGGGGGCGACCTACGCGGTGCAGCGAGGATCTATCAGGAACTCCTTGCGGGATCACCCTCGAATGATGCGTATTTCCAAGGGGTCGTTCGTACCCTCTCTGGGTTGCAGCAGTACGATGCCTTGTTGCCTCTTGCAGAAACCTATGCATCGCAGAAGCAATCAAGTGATGCTGGCGTGCTAGCTGGATCGCTTCGCGCGCGCCGTGGGGAACGCGACGCAGCTCAGCAATGGTGGACGCGTGCACTTGATTGGAGTGTGGACAAAGAGCAAACACTTGTTCAGATCAGCACGGAACAACGAAAGTCCGGTCTCTTCGATCTTGCCCTTACGTCGATTCGTCGAGCGCGAGATCTTGCTGGCAGTGCGCACGAACACCCATACAGCGATGAGCTGGTTTCACTGTTAACACTGACGAGTCAGTATGAGGAGGCATGCAACGAGATCATAGACGTCTTTACGACTGAGCGAGACCTCTACAGAGCAATGCGTGCACTTACGGTCGTCCTTGCCTCAGAAGGTGCTATCCAATATGCTCTCGCTGCTGTTGATCGTCTCTCTTCAACCGACGAAGATCATGTCCGATTGCAACAGTGGATGTATCGGCAGACAAAGTCGTGGGAGAAGGCACTAGCGACAAGCGAACAACTCGACCGCGTAACGCGATCAAATGGCAATGAAGTGTTGATGTTTGCCGAGGGGGCTCGCAACGATGAACAGTATGAAATAGCACTTCGTGCATACGATCGCGTCCTTGCGATGTCTACCGATCAACGTGCGAAGATCGCTGCAGCATATGGCTCGGTGCGTACTATTGAACAGCAAATGCGTCGGTCCCGTGAATTGTCGGTTGCGGATGCACGTGAGATTGTGCGTCGCTACGATGACGTGATCGCTACCTACCCTCAACACCCTCTCTGTGCTGATGCGTTGATGCATGCAGCCAGAATCGAGGATGGCGTACTTCAACAGTCAGACAAAGCGCGAGAACGTCTTTTGCGCATACAGAATCAGTGGCGCGGAACGTCGACATATGCAGAAGCCGCACTGCTGCTAGCAACACTCTATCTCGCCATCGGCAAGGATAGCGAGGCCACGGAGGTGCTCAATACACTCATCGTCGCACCTGTAGTTGTTGTCGGTGACCGTCGTGACCTTGCACGGTTGCAGTTGGCAGACATGAAGTTCTGGAACAACGAGATACCTGACGCCCGTCGCATTTACAGTGAACTTGCAGAGGTACCGTCGTCAGTTGCGGCTAATGATGCAATTGATCGTCTGCTGTTGCTTGATCTTGCGCAAGATGACTCTGCCTCTGTCGTGAAATTCGCACAGGGTGAAGGCCTATTTGCCCGACGTCAGTATCACCAGGCCTACGCAACCTATATGCAGATTAGCGAATCGGCAAGGGATCTCGACCTGCGAGATCGTGCCAGCGCTCGAGCAATGGAGTCCGCACTCGCCATGCGCGATGATTCACTTGCTGTTGTTCCTATACGGCGTGTTATCGAGCGGATACCTGAGACTATCTGGGGTGATCGTGTCTTGATCCGACTCGCAGAAATCGAGGAGCGTAAGGGAGATGTCCAGGCTGCAATAACCACGCTCAACTCACTGCTCGTAGCCTATCCTCGTTCTATCTTTGTGCCATCAGCACGAGATCGTATTCGACGGTTGCGTGGCGATCTATAGCCCCTTATTCAATTTGGAGATTCCATGTCAGTTCGCACGTTTTCTGAACTCCCCTACGAACGGCCAGATCTTGACGCACTGCGACAGACGTACGCGGCTATCACGAAGCGTCTCGCTGATGCAGCAACATCAGAGGCGGCTATTGAAGCCGTTGCGGCATGGAACACAACGCGTATCGATGTTAGCACGATGAACTCGCTCGCTGAAGTGCACTTCACACAGAATGTTGCTAGCGAGTCTGCCAAGCAGGAAAAGCTCTGGTTCGATGAGCATGGTCCGTCGATTGTCGATCTCGACCAGAAGTTCGTCCATACGTTGTTGTCGTCGAAGTGGAAGTCGGTCATTGGTGAAACCTTTGGTCAGCTCTTCATTACGCGCCTCGAGGACTCGACGCGCACGTTTACGCCAGAGATCATGGACCTCTTGATCAAGGAAAGTGAACTGTCTCGACAGTACAATGAGCTCACAGCTTCAGCCAAGATTGACGTCGATGGCGCGACTTACAATCTCAGTTCAATCGGAAAGCTCCTCATAGATCTCGATCGTGGGGTTCGCCAGCGGGCACATAAGGCGATGTACGGTTTCCTGACCCAGCACGCAGATGAAATGGACCGCATCTATCATGATCTCGTTCAACTGCGCACGCAGAAGGCGCAGGTACTGGGATTCCCTTCCTACACAGAACTTCGGTACGTCGAATACGGTCGCGTCGATTACAATGCTGCTGATGTCGAACGATTCCGCGCACAAGTCCGCGATGTAGTTGTGCCGCTTGTTCAGCAGCTGCGCTCAGCACAACAGCATCGTCTGGGCCTTTCGGAACTGACAATTGCAGACGAGAAGGTACAGTTCACAGACGGAAATCCAGTGGCAGAGGGCGATCACGATTGGATCGTCAACAAGGCGGCGAACATGTACCAAGAGCTTTCTCCTGAGACACACGAGTTTTTCTCGTTGATGTTGGAAGGCGATCTGCTCGATCTTAAGACGCGCGATAACAAAGCCACAGGCGGCTATTGCACGAGCTTCCCGAAGTACGGAATCCCCTTCATCTTCGCCAATTTCAATCGAACAACACACGACGTTGAAGTGCTTACGCACGAGGCGGGCCACGCCTTCCAAGCGTATCGCAGTCGCAACCACGTTGTTCCAGAGTATTTCTGGCCGACCATGGAAGCATGCGAGATTCACTCCATGGGCATGGAATTCCTTACGTGGCCTTGGATGAAGGACTTCTTCGGCGAACAGACAGATAAGTTCCGCTTCTATCATCTCCAAGGCGCCTTGCTGTTCCTGCCGTATGGCTGCGCCGTTGATCACTTCCAGCATTGGGTCTATGCTAATCCGACGGCAACTCCAGCACAACGCCTTGCTACATGGAAGGAAATGGAGGCAATGTACATGCCGTGGCGCATCACAGAAGGATTTGATGCGGCAGCTGAAGGCCGTGCATGGCAATTCCAACGCCACATCTACGAGTCACCGTTCTACTACATCGACTACGCGTTGGCCCAGACGTGTGCGCTGCAGTACTGGAAGTGGTCGGAAAAAGATCGTGATGCCGCATTCACGTCGTATCTGAAGATATGTGACATTGGCGGCTCGCAATCATTTCTTGACATCGTTGCATCAGGTGGACTCGTGTCACCATTCCAGCAGGGATGCCTCAAGGATATCGTTGACTATGCATTTGCATGGCTCACAGCATCGTACCCGCAATACCTCCAAACAGCAAGTAGCTTACATGAGCAACAGGTAAGATCTTAGCATGTAAGGT
>VFQT010005094.1_pt1 | contig 10284 bp, 10 predicted proteins | sample 3512381 | NCBI WGS metagenome assembly VFQT01 (sample SAMN10412376, study PRJNA504923) | tailings metagenome | isolation source: Relicate 2 Philex TSF3 active mining site | place: Philippines: Tuba, Benguet | collected 2017-08-29 | reverse complement strand
CGAGTGCAGGTTGCAATATCAAATGGAAATAAAATCTTTTATTTTTTTGAAATCAGATTATTACCTGTCATTTCCACAGGCACTTCAATATCCAGCAATCGAAGCACGGTAGGAGCAATGTCTCCTAATTTTCCGGCAGACACCTTATAATTTCCCGCATTTTCAGCCACATATATCACAGGAACCGGATTCATAGTGTGCGCTGTATTGGGTGTTCCGTCCGGATTAATCATATAGTCAGAATTTCCATGATCGGCAATCACAATAATATGATAATGGTTATCTAACGCCGTTTTTACCAATTCAGACAAACAAGCATCTACTGTTTCCACTGCTTTGATAGCTGCCTGAAAATCACCAGTATGTCCCACCATATCGGCATTGGCATAATTCAGACAGACAAAATCGGGTTTTTTTGAATTTATCGCCTCTGTAATGAGTGCGGTAATACCTTTAGCACTCATTTCAGGTTCGAGGTCATACGTAGGCACTTTAGGAGAAGATACCATTAATCGTTCTTCACCTGGAAAAACGGACTCACGTCCGCCGGAGAAGAAAAAAGTAACGTGGGGATATTTTTCCGTTTCTGCGATTCTGATCTGAGATTTTCCGGCCCTGGAAATAATTTCCCCTAAAGTATTATTCAGATTATCATTTTGAAAAAGAACAAATACACCCTGGTATGATTCATCATATTGTGTCATAGTAACATAATACAGCTTCTTTTTTGTCATACCAAATTCCGAAAAATCCTGTTGAGTCAGCACCTGAGTGATCTCTCTGGGTCTGTCGGTACGAAAATTAAAACAAAGCACCACATCACCTTCCTGTATCGTTGCGGTAGGAGAACCATCCGCTTTTGCGGCGAATAATGGCTTAATAAACTCATCTGTTTCTCCAGCCTGATAACTTTCAGACACGGAGGCTGTCAGATCGTTTGACCTGGTACCTTTTCCAGAAACAAGTAAATCATAGGCTAATTTGACCCTTTCCCAGCGTTTGTCGCGATCCATAGCATAATAACGACCAATGACAGAAGCCAGTTTAGTGCGTTTGCCTTTCAGAAAATCAGTTAAATCAGCTAAAAAACCCAAACCACTTTTAGGATCACAATCACGGCCGTCGGTGAAGGCATGGATATATATTTCATCGACTCCAGCCTTTTCCAAAATATCGACCAGTGCCTTGAGATGATTTATATGAGCATGAACACCACCATCAGAAACGAGCCCCATCAGATGAAAAGGTTTCTTATTACTCACAGCGTATTCAATGGCTTCCAGCAAGGTAGGATTATGAGCCAGGGTACCTTCCCGAACTTCTTTGTTTATGCGGGCCAATTCCTGATACACCACCCTTCCGGCTCCAATATTGAGGTGTCCGACTTCCGAATTACCCATTTGACCCTCAGGAAGACCCACTTCCTCACCAAAGGTAATGAGTTCATTGTTAGGGTAATTTGCCAGAAGATGATCCATAAAAGGGGTGTTTGCCTGGGAAATAGCGTCAGATGCAGGATCCTGTCCGATACCCCAACCATCTAAAATGGCCAGTAACACGCGGGAATTACTCATAAATAGCTTACTTTTGGTTGGTAAAGGTAAGGTATTAAACAATAAATGCCACAATGAAGTATATTAATAAAACAATACTTTTTGTTTTAACCATTGCGTTATAGTTAAAAATCCCATACATGAAATTATTCCTTTGCTTCTTTTTTGCTTCCCTTCTCCAAACAGCTACCAGTGACATCACCCGTTCATTAAACGAAGGAAACACAGTTGGCCTGAGTAGTTTTCTGGATACCCAGGTAGAAATATCCATGATTGATGTTGAGGCAACGGTTTCAAAAGCCGAGGCCATTGCGCAGTTAAAAAAATTCTTTTTAAAAAATCCGGTCAAATCATTTACTCAGGCACATCAGGGTAATTCAAAAGGAAATGACTCCACTTACATTATTGGAAATTTAAACACACAAAATGGTATTTTCCGGGTATATATTTATGTTAAACTCGATGCGGGCAAACATTACATTCAGGAAATACGATTTGACAAGGACTGATACTAGTCTGATTAAACACATAAACAGGATACTGGAACACTGATTTTTGCTCATATTATATTCCATTATTTTTTTGATTTTCAATAGTATATTGTTCTTTCCCTGCTTTTGAGGTTCTAAAATAAAATCCTGGCATTAGACTTATTTATTACATTTACATTACGTTAAAGAGCTCAACATATAAGCGATTTTTCAAAAAACTACCGATTGTAAATGTTACATCAAGACGAATTAAAAGATTTTTTAGAGTTAAAAACAAACCAATACAATAATCCCAGTTTTATTGATTTAGATCCCATTAGTATTCCACATCAATTTTCTATTAAAGAGGATATTGAGATTTCTGCATTTTTAGTTGCCACCATAAGCTGGGGCAACAGAAAATCCATTGTAAAATCAGCAAATGACCTAATGGAGAAATTGGGGAACAGTCCTTTTGACTTTATTATAAATGCAACCAATGATCATATTGATACATTATCGGATTTTTATTATCGTACTTTTAACGGGTCAGATTTATCCTATTTTATTTTAAGCCTGAGAAATATTTATACAAACCATGGTGGTATGGAAAAACTATTTGCCAGCAATCAAAATAATAATCTGTTTGAATCAATATCCCATTTCCGTAATGTGTTTTTTGAGCTACCTCATGAAAAAAGAACGCTAAAACATGTTTCAGATCCTTTATCCGGATCAGCTTCAAAAAGGCTGCACATGATGTTGAGGTGGTTGGTCCGAGATGACCATATTGTTGATTTAGGTATTTGGAAGCAGATAAAACCATCTTTATTATCATGTCCTTTAGATGTTCATTCCGGGAATACAGCAAGAAAACTTGGATTATTAAAAAGGAAACAAAATGACGCAAAAGCAGTTTCTGAACTTAATGATAATTTAAGATTTTTTGACCCCAAAGACCCTGCGAAATATGATTTTGCCCTATTTGGTTTGGGTGTCATTGAAAAATTTTAATGATTACCTTGTTAGTATTATCTCAATTTTGAAATTACGTCATTTTTTAACCATTCAAATGCAGCTTGCTGGTCAAATTCAATACCTGGGCGCAATAGTGCTTCCATATCCCCTATAAAATTAGGGTCATTTTCTTTTTCTTTTATGTTCAATTCAAATTGTCGGCGAGTTGGAATGTGCCCAGTAGAAAACATCATGTATTCGTTGAAACTTTCAATGATTTGATTTATTTCGATTTTAAGTCTCATTCGAATATCTTCATATTCTGAATTAAAGCGGTAGTACATTTTGGGACCATGTCCACGAATATCGGTTTTTCGTGGTTCTTCAAAAAATGTTATAACTTCATTAATTTTCTCCATTATTGGTTTAATTGGACCTTGTTTTATTTGAACCAAATCAATATCCTCTGAAAAACGTGGTGCAGGATTCAAATAGAGTTTATGCAAAGCTGTACCTCCCCTAAATGCTAAATTCTCGTTTAAAAATTGGTCTGAAAAAATTTCAACGAGCGTTCTGCTAATGATTAAATCTTGTTCAATTTGATCGAAGGAACTCCATGGTGCAAATTCTTTCCATCTGGCTATGTTTGGTCTGGGAATCATAGGTCGTTTTCAAGATTAATGTTAACATCTACTTTCCATCTGTTACCTGTTTTCCCCGCTTTAACACCATTTTTCGGAGATAGTAGAATTGAATAAAAAGCGTCTTTTTTTAACTTGTTGAAGATTTCATCTGAAATGACGTTGTTTGTTTCTAAATAATCTATCAAAAATCCGAATCGTTGAAGTGAACTTTTATGAGGGAACCAGGATAACAATTGCATTAAATCATCTTTGGTTATCTCTTGTAAGAGTTCCTCCAGATTTGCGAGAATTCTATTCAAACCTCCAATTTTTGAATGATATTGTACAAGATCAACAGCTGTAAGCGCAGGGGTTGATATTTTAAAGTTCCCTGCCTCTGATTTTTTTTCAATTATATTACCCTCTGGCCAATTTTCGGTTTTAATAAATCGTAGCTTATTTTTCCCTTTGTCAATATCCCTTAAAGCTGGTGGAACTGTTAGAATGTAATCTTGTTGAATTTTCTGATGGGTAGCCCCAAAAAAGGCAGCAGCCGAAAATAGACCAACATAGTATTCTTTATTTAATGTTTTAAAAAGCTTTTCAACATAGAGATGAATTGGTAGTTTTTTGAGGTTTTGATATCGAGGTGGAATGATGATATAAAATCCATGACGAAGATTTAGCACTTCATTCTTTTCAGTTAATCGTATTAATTCTTTCCTAATTGTGGGTACTGGTGATTTGCAATTTTCCAGAATTTCATCCCACGAAAATGAATATTCTTCGTAACTCTGAATTTGTTTTATGTACTCCTTAACGTTCATTATTTTAGTTTTTCGTAGCGAAATATACCAAAAAAAGGTAATAATCGCACTGAAAAACTAAAAATTTTCCCATTACCATTCCTCCCTCAAATCCCTCAACAACTTAATCAAGCTCAACTGCGGATGATAATCTGATTTTTTGGCACGGAAGGAGACATGTGTCCAGCTGTAAGGTCTTTGGTAATTGAGGATTTTGCAAAGTGGGTCTCTGATGCTGAAAACTTCGCTTACTATCAATCTTAGAGGTGCGAAAACGTCTGTCCTATTTTTTGTATATTATTATGTTCTGCGATCTGTTTGGGTTGCTAAAAACTACCATATAGGCGAAACTTGTTTTTGGAAAATGTTAAATAGCACCATTATATTCCCTTTGTCGGAACAAGAAAAATGGGGTAGATCCGGACATTGTACCACTCCTCCCGGCTTTATTGCCCGCCGGACATTCATACAGGAAATGTAGCCCGAAAACTGGGATTACTAGACCGCGTTCAAAATGATGCGCGCGCTGTTACTGCCCTCGATGAAAGCCTAAGGGAAATGGACCCGGTCGATCCTGTGAAATATGATTTTGCCTTGTTTGGACTGGGCATCTTCGAGGGGTTTTGAGGGGGAAATCTCCATCCATTTTAATAAGAAAAACTTATTAACCAAAACGGTGTACCTCAGAACAATTTCACAAAATAACCCTCTCATAATGGCCGAGCAAAACGATATATCAATCAATCAGTGGCTGGATAAATTATTGGCAAAAGGAGTTTATGGCTTTGCTAAGGACATTGCAGCGGGAAATTCAGAACTACTCTATTATTGCTGTTAAAAGGGCACATATTTCTCCTCTCTAAAACAATGCTACTAATGTACAATGGCTAATTAATAAGCGTTATTGCTGCATTAAAAGCGAAAGTAAAACTTCAAATTGAATGATAAAATTTTAATATAAGCGTCAAAAAATTATTCGAATCAAAATAAATAAGTTTTCGGAACGCTACCTTAACCGAACATTATATTCACTTTTTTACCAAGTCCAGATTCAAAAATTTTGTACAATGTTGAAAGTTGAATATCACATTTGCCATTTTCCAGTCGGGAAATATAACTTTTTTTAGTCCCAACTTTCTCAGCAAGTTGCTGCTGAGTCATATTTGCTTCTTTTCGTGCTTCCTTCAATATTTCGCTAATGACAAAATACTGTGCTTTTTCTTCAAAGTTGTCTCGTTTTTCAGAGCCTGTTTTTCCATATTTGATGTCTAATAATTCGTCAAAATTTTTAGCATTTCTAATATTGTCTTTGTTCATTACTTTTTCTTTTTTGAGTTAAAATATTCCTCTTTTAGTTTCAAAGCCAATGCTATCTCGTTTTTTGGCGTTTTGTTAGCTTGTTTTTGGAAACTGTTAAATAGCACAATTATATTCCCTTTGTCGAAACAACAGAAAATACGGTAAATATTGCTTTCAAATTCAATTCGAACTTCATAAAGTCCGTCAGTTCCTGTCATATGGGAGAGGAATTTTTTCGGTACATTTTGAACGTTTCTCAAAATCTTAAAAACATATTCAATCTTTTCCTGCACCTTTTCAGTCTGTTCTAAATAGAATTCGACGAAATAGTGTTCATGAAAAATAATTAGTCTTTGAATATCCACTATTCAAAGTTAACTCAAAAGTTATCCAAAGGCAAGTTTTTTTTCAAATTTTACTCTTTAAATAAAAGTTTGAAATCTGTTTACCGCATTATGAAGACCTGAATTTCCCCCAGCAGGCAATCTCATTCAATAGCCTGCCGGGGAAAATATATTATTGTTTAGTCTGTGCCGGTTTAGAATAAGGCGGAATTTTAATATCCTTTGCTGGTTGTTTTTCCAACATCATCAAGACCTCTTTAACTGCCCTTTCCAATTGTGGATCGCGTCCTTGCTGTAGAGATTTTGCATCCTGGCGCACCTCAATATCTGGGGCAATCCCTTCATTTTCCGCAATCCATTTATTGGCAGCCGGATCAAAAATACTATTATCAGGAGCGGTTAGGGCTCCTCCATCTACCAGACTATAGTGAACGGAGCTTTTCACAAGACCACCCCAGGTACGGGCACCAATTAATGGTCCGGCATTTCGGTGACGGAAAACCCAGGGAAAGAAATCACCCCCTGATCCTGCCAGTTCATTGATCAACAAGGCCTTTGGTCCGAGAATCCCTGCAGGTAACTTCATCGGTTTACCCCCAGGCACTTCATTGGTCATCGCTGCCCGAAGGCTTCGGGTCATCAGGTCAGTCATATAGTCATCCAACAAGCCCCCTCCATTAAAACGTTCGTCAATCACCGCCCCTTGCTTATCCTGCTGTGCAAAATAGTAGCGATTGAAGGACACAAAACCGGGTCCACCTGTATTTGGCACCCAGATATAGCCCAGTTTTCCACCTGAAAGGCTGTCCACCAAACGACGATTGTCTTCCACCCAATTGCGCTGACGCAGACTTAATTCATTACGCAAAGGTTTAACCGTTTCGGTCCAGGAACCATCAAAAGCAGGTTTATTATTCAAATGCAATATGGTTTGTACATCGGCCGTACCTGCCAGCATTTTATATGGATCTTCGTTAGCTGTCAATTCTTTTCCATTTACACCCACCAGATAGTAGCCAGGTTCTATTTTCATTCCAGGTCTGTCCAGAGGGCTGGATAGATTAGGATTCCAGCTTTCCGTGGTAAAAATCCTGTTGATCTTCCAGCGATTCTGATCAGCTATCAAATCAGCCCCTAAAACAGCCGCCGAAGAACGGTCTGTTTGTGGAAAATCACCGCCAAAGACGAAACTGTGTCCCACTGAAAGTTCCCCGTTGACCATATCTAAAATATAGGTCAGGTCATCTCTGTGTTTAACAAAGGGGATTAATGGTGCATACCGGCGATAGACCTCATTCCAGTCTCTGCCATGAATACCCTGCTGGTCGTAAAAATAATCCTTTTCATAGCGCCAGGCCTCCTCAAACATCTGTTTCCACTCTGCAGACCGGTTCAATTGCATCGTCAGATCCATTTTCAATGGTTTTGCCTCATTCCCATTGGGTCCGCCGGTAGCGCCTACTTTCCACTGACCCATGGCATTCACTATAAATTTTTTCCCATCGGCAGACACTACCAATCCAACGGAACCGGTAAGAAATTCTTTAGCCTCCTTTGACTCGAGGGTATATTTGTGAACCACCCCGGGTTTATTTGCCACTCGTTCGCCAACAAAGACAGACCCTTCCGGACCTGCTACCATAGTCGTATAATTCCGTTTTGGCATACCCAAAGGAATAGTTCTCCGGTCAATATGATCAAAATCGATCAGCACCTCGATCTTTTTATCCTTAGGTTTTTCCGGCTCAGGCGATTTTGCTGGCACCTTCGCATCGGCTTTTGCTTCAGGTTTGGTTTCCGTTTTTTCATCGGCTATCTCCTTTTTCACCTCTTCCTCATCGCTTTTAGGTTTGAAGGGCGATTGATCCGATTTGCGCAGATTAATCACGTAGGCCTCATATTCCGGATTCGCCATTTGGGAACTGGTATTGGCCCAGCCGCTACCTAATGCTACTTCGGTACTGGCCAGGAAATACAGATTTTTTCCATTGCGATCCCAGGCGGGTGAAAAGGCATCGGCAAAAGAATTGGTCAAAGCCCTTCTACTTTTCGTTTTCATATTGTAAGTCTGAATCGCACGTAATTGATTATCCCCCGCCTTAGTGTAAGCCAGCCATTGACTATCGGGCGACCAGGTAAGGCCCATGTCACCCCTTTCCAGATTATTCCCTGCCGTATCAACCGTTTCAATGGTACCTGCCTGAACATCTACTATTCTTATACGCACTCTGTTATCGGTAAATGCGATATATTTTGCATCGGGCGACCAGACGGGTTCCCAGGCCATTTTTGACTCACCGATTGAAATGATTCGTGGTTTTTCCATTCCATCCTGCCCTGATATCATCAAGGAATAGCCCTTTCCATCGGCATCAGAAAACCAGGCGAGCTTATCGCCCAATGGCGACCAGACAGGAACGCGATCGGCGGCACCAGAACTTTGGGTAAGATTCCGCACATCTCCATTTTCAACAGGCACGGTAAAAATTTCACCCCGGGCTTCCACCAGCGCTCTTTTACCTGTTGGCGACAAAGAGACATTGGTGGCATTCCGACCCACTTCTTCCCAACGGGTTTCAGCCCATGGAAAATCGCCGGAAACGGTAATATTCAGTTTTTTACTATTGGAGCCATCCAGCCCGATGGTATGCAGTAATCCTTCGCGTTCGAATAACAACCTGTTGCCATTTCCGGTAATATACTTTACATCAGCATCCTTGAAAGAGGTTATTTGAGTTAATTTTCCGGCATCCGGCTCATAAGACCAGATATTGGCTACCCCACCATTTCTATCGCTGAGGAAATAAATCATTTTACCTAACCAGATAGGCATAATGTCCGTACTGGAAGGATTCGGCAATAATACTTCGCTAAAATCAGCCAGATTCATTAAAATGAGTGGTGTATTTTGTCCACCTCGATAAGCGCGCCATTCAACATCCCACCGATCCATCTTGTCTATGATCATCCTTTTTCCGTCGGGTGAAAAGCTACCATTATTTCCCCATTGTTTAGTAACCAGCGTTGAAGGACCTCCTTCGACCGACACGGTGTACAGCCGGTTGTATGCAGTAGGAGCTGTTTCGCGATCGGAGGCATATAAAATCCTGGAACCATCGGGGGTCCAACCTCTTACGGTAGCTGCGGCCGGATACCAGGTAAGTCTTTTGGGTTCTCCCCCGGTCACCGGAACGATGTAAACGGCCTGATTCCCAGAGCGATTGGACGTAAATGCAATTGTTTTACCATCGGGTGAAAACTGGGGATTACTTTCTACGGCAGGTGTGCTTGTTAGTCTGGTTACCTGCTTCCCTTCGAGATCGGAAACCCAGACATCGGCACCATAAATAAAGGTCACCTTATCGGAACTCAGGGATGGCTGACGCAACAAACGGGTTCCCTGTCCTGTTAGTACGCTACCTGACAAAACAGATAGCAGGACTACCTGATAAAAGAACGATAGTGGTTTCAGCTGGTTTATTTTAAATTCCATCATATAGATTTTTTGCAAAAGCTGTTTTAAAAATATCCTTATAAATATAATAATTCTTCTATAATCCCAGACTCATATCCCCGGGACAATGCATATCGGAAAGCTTTACTTTTCCTTTCGAAAGGGGATAGATCCGGAAATTTTTCAAGCTGTAGAGTGAGGATTATTTGCAGGGACTCCTTGTAATCTTCTGGATTAATTTCCTTCATTGCCTCTTTGATACAATAATCGGTGATTCCTTTCTGCTTTAGGGAATGGATGATTTTAATACGACCCCATGCTTTCATCCTGAATTTCCCCCTCGCGTAAGTTTTGGCAAATCTGAGCTCATTTAAAAAATCATCTTCAATCAGTTGTCCTATAATTTCCTCCAATAGTTCCCCATAAATGCCCAGAGACAATAATTTTGTGCGAACTTCGCTATGACAACGTTCCTGAAAGGCACAATATTTTTGCAGCAAAATAAGAGCTTCCTGTTGACTGATGTATTTTTTCATAAATTAAGGCCAACCTTTGAAAATGTAAGTATAAGAAAAATTTCCTCAACAGGTGATAATTTAGCGATAAAGGTCTATATTTGCAGTCCTTAAGAGGGCCCATAGCTCAGTTGGTTAGCAGCACCTGACTCATAATCAGGGGGTCGTAGGTTCGAGCCCTACTGGGCCCACATTTATAATCAACCACTTACGATTCTTTTCGTGAGTGGTTTTTTTATTTACGCCGGGTTCTACGCCGGTTT
>VFQT010005091.1_pt1 | contig 10288 bp, 8 predicted proteins | sample 3512381 | NCBI WGS metagenome assembly VFQT01 (sample SAMN10412376, study PRJNA504923) | tailings metagenome | isolation source: Relicate 2 Philex TSF3 active mining site | place: Philippines: Tuba, Benguet | collected 2017-08-29 | reverse complement strand
ATCACGAGCGGTGGACGACTTCAACAGGAATCAACACAGGCGAGCACTGGGGTTAGATGAGCCTTGATGGCGTCGGCCCGATGGAATGCGTTGACGGCGATACGTTCGCAACCTGCACGAAGTACCTTGTCGATGGCCCATTCGAGGAGCGGCACGCCGAAAAACGGCACGAGAGGCTTGGGTGTGGTGAGTGTGACGGGGCGGAGGCGCTGGCCTTCGCCGGCAGCGAGGATGACCGCTTGGCGGGTGGGCTTCAACTGAGGGCGCTCCGGGCCTCGGGGAGGTGGGTGCAAAGGAGCTCGAGCAAGTCGGGGAAACGACCCGATGCCTGCAGCGCACGGACGACGTAGGCGATGGAGTCGGGATAGAAGGCGAGAAAACTGGTCTTGCCGCGACGGGCGAGCGTCTCGAATCGACCGGAATCCTTGAGCTTTCGCTGGATAGTCTGGAGATAGAAAGCGTCTTTGAGGCTGTCGAAGGCGAGGTCCGAGACCTTGGCGAATCGGCGGAGCAGAGTGTCGAGTTCATCACTCGAGAGAACGACATAGGAGTCGCGAAGCAGCGCGACGAGGTCGTAGCAGCGAGGGGCGAGAAAGGCGTCCTGAAAGTCGATGATGACCAGGCCGCGCGCGGTTCGCATAAGGTTTTGAGACTGGAAATCGCGATGGGCGATGATTTCAGGCTGAAGCTCAGCGGCGAGCTGTTGCGCGACGGATCGCATGAGTGCACGCTCACCACGGCTGAGTTGGACCTGCAGGCGGTGCTCGAGCCCCATGTCCGTGAACTCCTGAATCTCGGCCTCGATGTGTTGTGTGGTGAAGGTCGGAAGACCTTCGGGGGTTGGTCCGTGACGCGCGACCCGCTGAAAGCGCGCGAGCAGATCGACTGCGTCTTCGTAGGCTCTTAGGCGCGCCTCGGGACGGGTCGTCACTTCGTCATAAAGTCGGACGTCGCCGAGGTCCTCGATGAAGAGGAGGCCGTCGTCAGGGTTCGCATGGAACACGCGAGGCACGGGCAACCCGGAGGTCTCGAGCCATTGCTGGATTCGAAGCCAGGACACATCGGCGCTTGCGGCCGAGCCAGCCTCAGTAGGTCCGGACCCGAGAGGGGACTCGACGGCGACACCAACCGGCCCCTCGTCGTCGAAGACCCTCCAGTAGGTTCGCGGTGAGGCTCCTCCAACGAGGCGCTCTATCCTTGAACAGGTCACCCCGCAGGAAAGAAACCAACTCGATACGCGGCTCGACACCTGGTCCGTCATGAGGATGATTGTCGAGGAAGGTGGGTGACTCCGCAACCCAACAATCACAACCGAGCGCTCCCGTCATATCAGCGCGTCGCGCATTCACACTTACTCACACTGCAGCTGATTCCGGTTTCGGAGCGGCTCAAAGCCTTTGGATATCTGCTGCCCCTTGGACCTTGCACTTTTCCGCAGCCTCGCCTAAATCCGCAGCGCCGGTCGAAGGGGACCCTCAGGAAACCTGACGACCGCAGCGACGCGAACCCCGAGGGTTCACGCCGCAGACGGGAGGCGAGCCCGAATGGTCCGACTCCCAATAGCGCAAATCACCGAACTCCGAGGTTCTGGCCATGCAAGGGAGCACAAGCGACAATCGGGAGGGAGCCAGCGCACCGCTCGCGTTCTCGGCTGCCGCGGCGGAACGCGTCGCAGCTATCCGGAACCGCTACCCGACCCACCAGGCCGCACTCATTCCAGTGCTGTTCCTCACGCAGAAGGAATTCGGCCATCTGTCGCAGGAGGCCCTTGAGCTGGTCGCTTCGACCCTTGGCTTGCCCCTCACAAAAGTGGCATCTACCGCGACCTTCTACACGATGTTGAACAAGGAGCCCGTGGGCCGGTTCCACATCCAGGTGTGCAAGAACATCAGCTGCTATCTGCGCGGCTCCGATGACGTCACCGCGGCGTTCGAGAACGCCCTTGATGTCGGATGCGGCGCGACGACTGGGGACGGGAACTTCACCCTGACCGAAGTCGAGTGTCTCGCGGCTTGCGGGCGCGCCCCGGTCGTGCAGATCAATGAAAAATACCACGAGTGGGTCACCCCCGACGACGCTCGCCGCCTCGTGAACACCCTCCGGACGGGAGAACACGCATGAGTACGACGACTGAAGAAGCGACGACGATGATGACGGTCCCGGTCGAGCCTGAGACCCGCCCCGTCAAGACCTACGATTTCCTCCTCCGCTCGAGCCATGGCAAGGACTACACCGACCTCGCGGTCTACGAGTCGGCCGGAGGCTACAAGGCAGCGCGCAAGGCGTTGCAGATGGGGCCTGATGCGGTCCTCGCCGAGGTCAAGAAGGCCTCGGTCCGCGGACGTGGAGGCGCGGGCTTCCCTGCAGGCATCAAGTGGGGCTTCGTCCCGAAAGACACCAGCAAGCCGAAGTACCTGGTCGTCAACGGCGACGAGGGCGAGCCGGGCACGTTCAAGGACAACTACTACCTCTCGCAGGACCCCCACCGGCTGATCGAGGGCTGCATCATCTGCATGACAACCCTCGGAATTCAAACGACCTACGTCTACATCCGAGGCGAGTTTTTCTCGCAGATCGCGACATGCGAGAAGGCCATCGCCCAGTGCTACGCCGCCGGCATCCTCGGTGACAACGCGCTCGGCACAGGGAAGCGCCTGGACATCTACGTGCACACCGGCGCGGGCGCTTACATCTGTGGCGAGGAGACAGCCCTCCTCGAAAGCCTCGAGGGCAAGCCCGGTCAACCTCGATTGAAGCCCCCCTTCCCTGCTGTGGTCGGCGCTTTTGGCTGCCCGACCGTCATCAACAACGTCGAGACCCTGGCGAGCGTGCCGGTCATCATCGAGCATGGCGCCGACTGGTTCCTCTCGCTCGGTGTCGAACGCGATGGCGGAAGCCGAATCGTCGGAATCTCTGGCCATGTCAAACGCCCAGGCCTCTACGAGGTAGGTGTCGGAGTCTCACTGCGCGACATGATCTACGGTCCGGGAGGCGGCGTTCTCGAAGACCGGGCGATCAAGGCCGTCATCCCGGGTGGCTCGTCTTGCCCTGTGCTGAAGGCGGACGAAATCGACGTTCCGATGACGGTCGACGCGATGGTGAAGGCCGGCACGATGCTCGGCACCTGCGGCATCATCGTCATCGCCGAGGGTACCTGCCTTGTGAAGTGCCTCTCGCGGCTCAACCACTTCTACGCGCACGAGAGCTGCGGCCAGTGCACGCCATGCCGCGAAGGCACCGGCTGGCTCGCACGGATCGTCGATGACATCGAAGCTGGGCGGGCAACAAAGGCCGACCTCGACACGCTGCTGGATGTCGCCGACCAGATCGGTGGCAACACGATTTGCGCCCTCGGTGACGCCGCATCTCTCCCGGTGCAGAGTTTCCTTCGCAAGTTCCGCGCAGAGTTCGAAGCCCACATCGAGCATGGCGGATGCCCCTTCGAGCACTCTCCCCTCCCCCGCGGAACGCGGGTTTGAAAGGCTGATCTCCTCATGGGTTTCGAACAGATCGTCTTCTGGCTACTCGCCGTAGGTGTCCTTGCCACGAGCGCCCTCGTCGTCCTCCCTCCTGGCGGACGCAACCCGCTCTACGGGGCTCTGCTCCTCATCGTCAGCTTCTTTTTCGTGGCTGGCCTCTACATCCTGCTCTTCGCACATACGATGGCGGTGTTGCAGATCCTGGTCTACGCCGGCGCGATCATGGTGCTCTTCACGTTCGTCATCATGCTCCTGAATCTCTCGAAAAAGGAACTCGGGGACGAATCGAAGACAGTGGCGAAGGGAGTGGGTATCGTCGGCGCCATCGCCTTCGGTGTGAAGTCAATCCTGTTGCTCGAATCCCAGACGCTCCATATTCCGGGCAAGCCCCTACCCGCTAATTTCGGTTCGGTGGATGCGGTGGCGGACACCCTTTTCCAGAACTACCTCGTCCCATTCGAACTGACCGGCCTGCTGCTCCTAGTGGCGGTCATCGGTGCAGTCGTACTCGCGAAGAGGACCCTCTGATGTTGACTCTCCTTGCCTCTAGCGCTCCGGTGGGCGTCGAACATCCGATACCACTCTATTGGTTCCTCATCGTGGCGGTCGCACTGTTCGCCATCGGGTCGGCAGGTGTGCTTGCCCGGCGGAACGCCCTGACGGTGCTGATGTCGGTCGAGATCATGCTGAATGCGGTAAATCTCGCCTTCCTCGCCTTCGCTCGTCAGTGGGGAGACATGCACGGCCATGTGATGACCTTCTTCGTCATCGCGGTCGCAGCCGCCGAAGCTGCCATTGGACTCGCGCTCGTCATGGGTATTTTCCGACACAAGAAGTCGGTGAACCTCGACGAACTCAACGCGATGAAGAACTGAGCTTCACCTCGCCCCCTCACCCCACGCTCCCTCGCAGACGAGGTCCATCGTGTTCCTAGCTTCCCAAACCGCCCACGCCGCATCGTCAGCGGCCGGACTCCTGGGTCCCGCCGTCGGCACGGCCCATACCGCGGATTACCTCGGTTGGGTCATTCTGTTACCGCTCATCGGTGCCTTCATCAACGGCGTGTTCGGCACACGTCTCTCACAGCGCACCGTCACCCGCATCGGTGTCGGCTCTGTCTTCTTCGCGTTCATCTTCGCGCTTCTCGAGGTCACTCGACTCGTCGGACTGCCTTCGGGCGACTACCTCGTCCTGCACGGATGGACCTGGTTTGACAGCGGGGAGCTCAACATCGGGCTCGAGTTCATGCTCGACCGGCTCTCCGCCATCATGGTCCTGATCGTCACCGGGGTGGGAACCCTCATCCACGTGTTCTCGACGGCGTACATGCGCGAGGACGACGGCTACTGGAAGTTCTTCAGCTACCTGAATCTCTTCATGTTCTCGATGCTTCTTCTCATCCTCGGGAAGAACCTCGCAGTGCTCTTCATCGGATGGGAGGGCGTCGGCCTTTGCAGCTACCTCCTCATCGGGTTCTGGTACAAGGACATGGAGAAGTCCGAGGCCGGTCAGAAGGCCTTCGTGGCCAACCGTATCGGTGACCTTGCCTTCCTCGTCGCAACCTTCCTCCTTCTCTACTACAGCCACGGCAGCCTCGACTTCGTGAGCGAAGGCGGCGTCAAATCCGCCGTTGGCCACCTCCAGGGCGCTGGTGAGGGCGGCAGTATGACGCTTTTCGCCATTGCGCTCCTCTACTTCGTCGCAGCGACCGGCAAATCCGCACAGCTCCCGCTCTACGTGTGGCTCCCCGACGCCATGGCCGGACCGACCCCTGTATCCGCCCTCATTCATGCGGCCACCATGGTCACCGCAGGTGTGTACGTCATGGCGCGCATGAACCCGCTGTTCGCGGCAGCCCCCGATGCGATGACCGTCGTCGCCACAGTCGGCGGCGCGACCGCCCTCTTCGCTGCGACGATCGCCCTCGTCCAGAACGACATCAAGAAGGTGCTTGCCTACTCGACCGTGTCGCAGATCGGCTTCATGGTCCTCGCAGTGGGCGTCGGCAACTTCACGGGCGCGATCTTCCATCTCATGACCCATGCCTTCTTCAAGGCCTGCCTCTTCCTCGGCTCGGGCTCCGTCATCCACGCGATGCACCACGAGCAGGACATTCGCCAAATGGGAGGTCTCCACAAGAAGCTCCGGATCACGTCGGTGACCTTCTTCATCAGCTGCCTCGCGATCGCGGGTATCCCTTTCTTCTCGGGGTTCTTCTCGAAGGACGAAATCCTCTTCAATGCGCTGACGACGCACCACGTCTCGGGCTCACCCCAAATCATCCCCGCCATCTTCGGATTCCTCGCGGCAGCCTGCACAGCCTTCTACATGTTCCGGCTCTACTACCTGACCTTCGGCGGCACCTACCGCGGCGACCCGCACGTCCTCGAGCACGCCCAGGAGGAGGGCGCTATGACCTTCCCACTCGCTGTGCTCGGTGTCCTCGCGGCCCTTGCCGGCTTCCTCGGCATTCCCCACCTCGTACACGGCGCGCACGTCCTCGACGCGTGGCTCTCGCCCAATTTCGGTTGGCTCCACGGGAACGTTTTCGAGTACGGCCATAACGTGACCATCGAGATCGCGGTCATGGTCGTCTCGTCCATCATCGGGGTTTCGGGACTCCTGCTCGCTCGCCGCTGGTATCACGGCGCGACCCTCCCCACTGCCCCCGTCGACGCGGGCTGGCACAAGCTCCTGACCAACAAGTACTACGTCGACGAGATCTACGACGCCATCTTCATCCGCCCGCTGCGCGCCCTCGCTCGCGGTCTTCACAAGGTGATGGACGTCGCAATCGTAGACGGACTGCTCGTCCGGGGTCCCGCGAAGGTGGTCGGCTTCATTGGCAACCAGTTTCGTACCCTTCAAAACGGCGACATGCAGGCCTACGTGACGGTCATCGTCCTCGGCCTCGTCACCGCCATCCTCTTCATCGCGTGAGCGCGGGGTAACTAAGATGGGTCTCGCCACAGAAATCACTACCGGATCGGTCTTGTTACCTGTCCTCGTGCTCATTCCGCTAATCGGTGCCTTGCTGCTCGCCTTCGTTCCGAAGGAGCAGGAGAGCGCCCATCGCGGCATCGGCCTCGCGTTTTCGCTTATCGCATTTGCCGCGAGCCTTCCCCTCCTGACGAGTTTCGACGCGGGGGCTCCTCAGTTCCAGCCGCGCTTTGATTTCTCGCTCTCATGGATTTCGGCTATCGGCGCGAACTTCACGCTCCAAGTGGATGGCATATCACTGTGGATTGTCGTGCTCACGACCTTCCTCACTCCGATTATCCTCATCGGTGCGAAGACCGCTGTCACCGAGCGAGTGCGTGAGTTCGTCATCGCCATGCTCGTCCTTGAGACCGCGATGCTTGGCGCTCTCTTCGCGACCGACCTCCTGCTCTTCTATCTCTTCTGGGAGATGATGCTCATCCCGATGTACCTCCTCATCGGTATCTGGGGCGGGCAGAACCGGCACTACGCCACCATCAAGTTCGTCGTGTACACCGTCGTCGGCTCGCTACTGATGCTGGTCGGTGTCATCTGGCTCTACATCAAGGCGGGCTCATTCTCTTACGAGAAGATCCTCGCGCTCGAGCTCACCGCGACCGAGCAGACCTGGCTCTTCCTCTCCTTCGCCCTCGCCTTCCTCATCAAGGTCCCACTCTTTCCATTCCACACCTGGCTCCCGGATGCCCACACCGAAGCCCCCACCTCGGGCTCTGTCATCCTCGCGGGCGTGCTGCTCAAGATGGGCACCTACGGGCTTCTTCGTTTCGCAATCCCCCTGTTCCCCGAGGCGATGGGGCAGTTCTCGCCCGCCATCCTCGTTCTCTCGACCGTCGGCATTGTCTATGGCGCGCTCGTCGCCTTCGCCCAGGGCGACGTGAAGAAGCTCGTCGCCTACTCCTCAGTCTCCCATCTGGGCTTCGTCATGCTCGGCATCGTCGCCCTCAATCAGCAAGCTGTGGAAGGCGCCATCCTCCAGATGGTGAATCACGGCATCTCGACCGGCGCCCTCTTCCTCCTCGTCGGCATGGTCTACGAGCGCACCCACACCCGCGCCATCACCGACTACGGCGGCATCGCCGCGAAGATGCCCGTCTTCACCGTCTTCTTCATCATCGTCACCATGAGCTCCATCGGCCTTCCTGGGACCAACGGTTTTGCGGGCGAGTTCATGATCCTCTCCGGGGCCTTCCTCGAAGCCCTCCCGCTCGCCCCCTGGGACAGCTGGAACGGGCTCGGTCTCATCTGTGCTGCGGTCGCCACGACCGGCGTGCTTCTCGGTGCGATCTACATGCTGTCGATGGTGCGCCGCGTCTTCTTTGGACCGATCACGAACCCGCACAACGAAGAGCTCGAAGACCTCACCCCGCGCGAAGTCGGCGTCCTCCTCCCTCTCGTCGTCCTCATCTTCGTCGTCGGTTTCTTTCCGACATCGTTCACCCGCTCGATGACGGCCTCAGTGGAAAACCTCGTTGCGGGCCCCGGAGCCCGAGTCGAGGCTGCTCGCGACCCGCGCGCGAAAGCACGCCCCACCTCGGCATCGAACGAACACGACGTCCTCAAGCTTCGGATCGCAGGAGAGTAATTCGCCATGTGGCATGACCTGTTCCTCGTCTCTCCGCTCCTCATCGTCACCGTGCTCGGGCTCGTGGCGCTCCTTGCTGCGGCCTTCTCTCCCAAGGATTCCTTCAAGGGCTGGGTCGGCTACCTCACGACCTTTGGATTCATGCTCGCGCTGCTGTTCGCGGTTGCCCTCTATTCCGAGCCCGCAGAATCCCTGAAGTTCAACTCTCACGCATTCGGTTACGCTCTCGTCCTCGATCACTTTGGTCTCGGTCTCTCTATCGTCGTGCTGATCGGCGCAGCCCTCATGTCCCTCGCTGCGGTCCATTACCTGGCTGAGCAGAAGGTCGACCACGGCGAGTTCCACGGGCTCGTCGCCTTCGCCTCCGTCGGGATGATGGCACTCGTCATGTCGAACGACCTCCTGACCTTCTTCATTGCGCTCGAGCTGATGTCGCTCTCCGTCTACGTCCTCGCTGGCTTCAAGCGGCAGTCGACGTTCTCCACCGAGTCGGCGATGAAGTACTTCGTGCTCGGCTCCTTCGCGTCGGGTCTCCTCCTCCTCGGCATTGCCTTCGTATACGGCGCGACCGGTCACCTCTCCTTCGGAGGCATCGCAGCATCGATCAGCGGCCACGCCCTCGAGCACACCCCCGAGCTCATCCGCTTCGCGCTCGTCCTCCTAATTGCGGCCTTCTTCTTCAAGGTCGCAGCCGCCCCCTTCCACATGTGGACACCGGACGTGTACGAGGGCGCGCCCGCGACAGCGACCGGCTTCATGGCCATCGCCGTCAAGACTGCCGCCTTTGGGGCTTTCGCCCGCCTCCTGCTCACGGCCTTCGGCACGCCGGAACTCCGCAGCCAGGGTGTCTCCTGGGAACTCCTTGTGGTCATCGGCGCGGTCGCCTCAATGACGCTCGGTAACCTCATGGCGCTCGCTCAGAAGAACTTGAATCGGATGCTCGCCTACTCCGCGATCGCCCACACGGGCTACCTGATGCTCACGCTCCTCGTGATTCCTCGAGACGGCACTGGCGTCGCGAGCCTCGGAGCGGGCTTCCTGTTCTATCTGCTCGCCTACACGCTCGCCAACGCGACCGCATTCGGCGTCGCCGCGGCCGTGTCTGGTGGCGACCGCGAAGACCTCGGCGAGAGCGCCTACGCCGGCCTTGCCAAGCGCAGCCCGGGCCTCGCCTTCGCGTTGACGGGGGCGATGCTCTCCCTGCTCGGAATCCCGCTCACCGCGGGCTTCATGGGCAAGCTGACGGTCTTCGAAGAACTGCTCACCGCGCGCGAGGGGGACTACCTCTGGCTCATCATCGTCGCGGTCGTCAATTCCGTCATCTCGGCATGGTATTACCTGCGCGTCATCATGGTGGCCTACATGCGAGACGAGTCGGCCGAAAGCCCGATCAGCCTCGTCAAGAGCCGCCCTCTCGCTCTCTCCCTTGGCCTTGCCTCCGCGCTGACCCTCGTTATTGGCGTCCTTCCGACCAAGGCGCTCGTCTTCTCGAAGACAGCTGGGGCATCCATGGTGGTCAAGGCGGTCGAGTCTGCGTCGAAACCGGAAGTGTCGACGCCGAAGACAGCCGCTGTCCGTCGCTGAAGACCGCGTTCCCCGCCCGCACACGAAGGCCCGCCAACGCGGGCTTTCTTTTTTTCAGCGCTTCCCGAGAAACGCGAAGCGACCGACGAAGATCAGGTGAAAACCGAGCCAGACCGCATGTAAGACAAGCAGGCAGGCAGGCCATGAGAGCGCGCCCGCCTCGCTCCTCATCTCGACGGTGGGCCGGTCCCCCGCAAGTACCTCGAGTCGCTCCGGGATGAGATCGAGGAGAATCCAGCAGAAAAAACCGCAGAGGCCAATGGCCACAATGCCCCAAAGCCACTTCAACACGCGCAGTCTTCGCAGGTGTGCGCGCACGTAGAGCAGCACGAAGGCTCCGATGACAAGGTACATCCCGAGGTGCATGTACCAGTCACGAAACCGGTGACTGAGCGCGATGGCCACTCCAGCCACGGCGGTAATCAAGAACGCGAAGAGTCCGACCTTGAGATAACCCGACTGGATGTCACGGAAGAAGGCTGCCACACGTCCGATATCCGCCTTGAGCGCTGTCCTGACAGGCACGACCGCCGCCTTCATGTCGGCCGCAACCTCCTGCCGCATCGATGGCTCATTCGACTCGAGTTCGTCGTCTTCTCGTGGCTCGTTTTGATTTTCATGGTGAGAGGTCATGGCCTCGATC
>VFQT010005089.1_pt1 | contig 10291 bp, 8 predicted proteins | sample 3512381 | NCBI WGS metagenome assembly VFQT01 (sample SAMN10412376, study PRJNA504923) | tailings metagenome | isolation source: Relicate 2 Philex TSF3 active mining site | place: Philippines: Tuba, Benguet | collected 2017-08-29 | reverse complement strand
AATCGCAGCGAACCATGGAAATCTCATCAATGATCAATAGTTCCAGATTCTGCAGCAATTCCAACTTGGCTTTGGAATAATGAAAATGCCCTTGCATCATGGGGATGTTTTGGGCTTCATTGGGGTCTACAGGTTCGTAGGTCGGGACAAACATTCGAGTAGGTAACCCGAATAGGCTGTGTATAGTACTGCCCCCTGCATTGATGGCCGCTACTCCGGTTGGCGCTACCACCACCGTTTTTTTGTGCGTCTCGCGGACGATTTTTTTAAGGAAAGTGGTTTTGCCCGTTCCGGCTTCACCGGTTAGGAACAAACTCTTGCGGGTATGTTCTACCCATTCAAAGGCCAGGTCAGAGGCTGAACTGGCTTCCATCTTAGAGGGCTACCCAAATGCCAATGTTCATGCGCTGAGTAGAAAAGCCATTGTAGGGCATTACTTCCATACCCGTGGCATCGGTATAGCTGTAATCAGCATTCAAAAAATCTTTCAAAAAATAGTACTCGACATACAGGCCGGGTCCTGATTTCTTGCCAATCGCAAAACGGGCATAGGGGTTGAATTGATTGATACGATTCACGTTGCTTACTCCAGGATTGGGGATCCATTGAGAGAAATCGGTGGTTTTATTGCTGCGCTCACCGCCTACAAAACGCTTTTGCTTGTAGTGAAAATACCAATCCATGCCGGCACCAATTTCTACAGTCAATGATCCGAATTTTTGCCTGGTTTTGATTTCGGGACTCAAGGAATAAGCGCGAAACTTAATACGATCGCCGCTGCTGGCCTCGTCATATATAATGCCCTGGTTGCGAATGTTAAAGCCAGCATGCATGCCGCCTTTGTGCAAATTTTTCATGAAGGGGAAGTCTAGGGCGTAACGAGGAACGCTGGTCATTGCATTTTGATCGATGCTGATGAATGAAAGTTGAAGCTGCCCAAATGCTGCTTGGCTAAAGAGGGCCAAAGCGGTTAGAATTCCCAATTTTTTCATGTTCCACGAAGATAGGTCCTTTTCAAAGAACTCAGGGTTGAGTTCGATGGGAGCCGGCCTATGGCTCATGAAGCAAACGGTAGAAAACTCTACGTTTAGCGATGCGGTTCCACGTAGGTTACCACCGAAAACATAGACGGACCGTTGAGATTGACCTCAATGACTACATCGGCGATGATGTGTTGATTCTCAGCAAAGGTGCCGGCTAGATTTTGGTGAATCATGAATCGACCGCGGTATCCCAAGTCTGGGAACTGAATGGCGATGGGGGTGTAACCTTTGGGGCATTCGCGAAATTGAATGGCATACCATTCATCTCGCGAAGAGGGTTTGATCAAAATGATGTTGGAGATTTTGACTACCTGATTGTTGTATTCAGTCGGGTGTTGGGTGTAGGCATTGGCATCGACATGCTTTTGCGCACTGGCTGCTGAGCTGATGCCCAGCAAAACGGTTGCAAAAAGAAGCCAATGTTTCATGTTGAATCGACCTTTTGCAACAAATGCTATGCCAAATGCTCGTCGATGAAAATGTGGTTTTTATAGTACTTTGTATTGCATAGTACTAAATTTTGCATAGTTTTGCTTCATGGATTTGGAGAACTCCCGGCAGCAAATGCGAAAAGGCATACTGGAATTTTGCGTGTTGCAGGTATTGTCAAACGAAGAGCAATACTCGTCTGACATCATAGACAAACTCAAACAAGCCAAGTTGATTGTGGTAGAGGGAACCTTGTATCCGCTGTTGACGCGCTTGAAAAATGCGGGACTCCTTCAGTACAAATGGGAGGAATCCAGCTCTGGGCCGCCCCGAAAATATTACTCATTGACCCCTGAAGGATCGGAGTTTTTACAAGAATTGAAGCAAACCTGGTCCGAATTGGAATTTGCCGTTACCACCATTCAATCCCAACCATCATAAGCATGCAAAAAATAATCAAAGCCAACATTCAAGGGTTTGTATTTCCCATTGATGAAGCCGCCTTTCAAACGCTGAAACAGTACCTGGATCAATTGCGATCGGCCGTTCAAGATACAGAAGCCTACGACGACATTGAGCGTCGCATTGCCGAGCTGTTCTCCTATAAGTTGAACCAAGGGGCCGAAGCGATTTTGATGCATCAGGTGGAAGAGGTGATGGCGCAAATTGGCGAGGTCGAAGATCTGCACGAGGCCGAAAATCCGGCTTCTGAGTCTGCATCAAATTCCACTCGTCGCAAGTTGTATCGCGATCCCTACTCCAAGAAAATCTTCGGAGTTTGCGCCGGTTTGGCTCATTATTTTGGGATCGAAGTGACTTGGATACGCTTGGCTTTTGTATTGGCTGTCATAGCCGGCGGATTCGGATTTCCCTTATACATCATTCTCGCCCTTGTGTTAGATGAGGCCAATAGCCCGACACAGCAGCTGGAGATGAAAGGAGAAGAGGTCAATTTGAAAAACTTGGCCAAAGATTTGAGCCGCGATGTCGAAGAAGCCTTTCGCAAAGGCAAGCCTCAGGCCGAGGCTTGGATGCGCCATCAGGGTTCGCGACTGGGTCGCTTTTTAGGAGGGGTGTTGTTGATCGCTTTGTTGGTGGCCTTCGTTCCCGTATCGGTGGGAGTGATCGCATCGGCTGGGGCCTTGAGCTTTACCTATGGCTTGATCCAGGACTATTTTTTTGTAGACGGAACCCAAGCAGTTTGGGCCTTTGTTTCGGCGGCTGTGTTGGTGCTGATTCCTGTGATTTCTTTGTTCTATGTGGCATTGCGCTTGTTGGTCAACGGTCGCCGATTGCCCTTGTGGGTAAAGACAGTGAAGGCCGTTATGGTGTTGATGGCTTTCTCCTACTTAATGGTACTGACTGCTCAAGTGGGTCGGGATTTCTCGAATGTGTCCGAATGGGATCAGGAAATAACATGCAATGGAGCCACATCCGAGCAGGCCTTGAAGATTCGGGTTTCCGGGGTAAAGCCTAAGGCCTTTCGCGAGCATCACCTGCATTTGGATGTAGACGGCCGAAAAGTGGATTACTACGGCGAGAGCGATTGGAATGAATTGTTGGCCAATAAGCTAAGTGAAGATGTGTCATTGAAATTGGCGGCCACACAAGACAGCTTGCCCTATGTGCGCATTACGCGTTCAGCCCGAGGCAAAAGTCGCGCAGCAGCCATGGAGCGGGCAGCCATGATTGAATACCCCATTGAAATCAAAAACAACGAATTGCAGCTATCTCAGCAGTTTGGATTGGGCAGCGAATCGGGTGCTGTTTGGCGCAAGCAAGAGGTCGAAGTAACCGTCTTCATCCCCTCCGGATACAAGGTTGTATTGGATCCTTCCTGCCGCCGATTGATTCACCATTTCAACGGCCAATACTTGAATTGGCAAGACTGGGAATCCAATCCCAGTATCATTGAATCGAAAGAGGGGAAACTCGAATTGATCAACGTTGATTGAGCACGAGCAAACGCAGTGCGTATGTTTCGTTAGCTGTTTCCAGTTGCAAAAAGTAGGGGCCGGGCGTCCAAGTTGTAGATTCCAAAACACTACCGGCTTCTACAGTTTCTGAAAATAGCATTTGACCGTAGGAATTGTAGACTCTCAAGGTTCCGCTTTCAGGTATTTGGATGTGCGTGCCTTCTTGGCAGGGATTCGGGTAGGCCATGAATGGTGAAGTATTGGATGGCTCTACCGTCTGGGCCCAATTGGCTTGGCTCAAAATCAACAATCGATTCCCTCTAGCCGCTAATAGCGGGTCAGTCAAGTTCCAGTTCTTCAAGCCTCCTTTCTCATCAATGCTGCAGCTACCGGCTATCTCGTGTGTGTTGGCCTTAAAAATCGTGTAGTTGCCTTGGGTCAAGGTAGAGACTGACCAGGAGGGAGTGGCTGACTGCGAGGAGTTGCTCAAGTTGTGCAAAGCCATCAAGGCCTCGCCGTTCCATACACGGGCGTAAGCCAGTAAGCTTTCGTTGTTGCAGTTAGCGGGCAAATAATAGCCTTTTCTCAATGCTTCGTAGCGATGACGCATGGCAATGCTGTGACGGTAATGGTTCCACAATGAAGCAGAGTCGGCTTCTTGCAGCTCCACGTTTTTATTGGTGTAGTCTCCGTTGGGGTTGCGCCAAGCTTTCCCGCTAGTAAAACCAGCGCCCGATTCAGGGCTCCATTGCATGGGGGTGCGAATGTTCAAATGATCGCCCGTTCCGGTCATACCGATCTCTTCCCCGTAGTACAGGAAGGGAATGCCAGGTAGTTCCAGCAATATGGAAGCGCACTGTTTGTTCAGTGCTTCATCATTCAAATTGCTGAATAGGCGATCTTGGTCGTGATTGGTCAAAAAGGTGGAGTACTGCATGCGAGGATAGAGCGTCTCGATTTTTTGAATCTGGTTGTGAATGACCGAGGCTTTGCCCTCTTGTACGGCGCGTTGTATGCAACCCGCAAGATCGAACTCAAAACAGCTTTTCAAGAGTGAATCTGATACGTAGGGAATGATCTTTTCTGTGTAGTCCCACACCTCGCCAACAGTGAAATGTTCTTTATCTATCGCCGATAGGCGCTGATTCAAATGACGAATCACTTCGAAGGTTTCAGGCGTGTTTTCGACCACCAGTGAATCCTCGTCCAAGTACTTAATGGCATCCAGGCGGTATCCGTCGGCGCCCAGGTTCATCCAATATTCAGCCACTTTCATCATGGCCTCCTGAGCATAGGGATTTTCGTAATTGATATCGGGCATGCCGTCGTAAAAGATGCCGTAGTAATATTCACCCATATAGGCGTGCCAGACATTTTGGCCCCAAGGTCCCGTTTGATTGGGTTTAGTAGCCGACCAACGGTACCAATCGCGGTAGCCGTTTTGCTTATTGCGAGACCAAACAAACCAGTCGTTTTGGTTGCTCGAGTGATTCATGACCAGGTCAATGATGACCTTGATGCTACGCTGGTGGCAGGAATCCAACAATTCCTGAAAATCTTGCAAGGTCCCGTAATCGGGTTCAGTGGCGTAGTAATCGCTTACGTCATACCCGTGGTAGCTAGGCGATTCCATCATGGGCATGAGCCAAAGGCCAGTCACGCCCAATGAGGTCAAGTAGTCCAAACGCTGAATGATGCCTTGGAAATCTCCTTTGCCGTCGCCGTCTGAATCTTGGAAACTGCGCACGAAAATTTCGTAAAAGACCGCGTCGTTCCACCAGTGCAAGGTGTAGGTGGTATCCATGGGAATGCTGGGGCATTGGTTGAATACCACGGTAGGAACGACCAGGTTTTGAGTGGGAACTTGAACCGTGCGGTTAAAGTTGGCGCCCACCGTGCAAGTGGCAGGTGCGTTTTCAGCTCCCGACCAAGAGCTTCCATTGACGTATTTGAATTCCCAAATCCCGCTAGGAATGTCCAAGGTAGCGCTGTAAAAGCCGTCCCCGTCGCTGTCGCTCATCGCAGTGCTAGCAGGGTTCCAATCGGCACCAAATCCTGCTTCGCTCTGGAAATTGCCGGCAATGTGTACCCCTTGAGGCGATACCGATTCCTTGTTCATGTCCACCTGGAAGGTGACCGAATAAGCCTGAGAAAGGGCAGGGCAAACCAACAAGGCCAAAAGCAACAATCGCATTCGGCAAAGATAGGCCTTATGGCTGGCTAGCGGGGAATATGAAGCGAAAGGTCAAGTTAATACGGAGGTCTACGGGCTTTTTGGTCTTGGGAATGCAATGGTCCCAATCTCGTTGAGAATGATCTTTCATGATGAGCAAGCTGCCGTGGTTTAGAACCCAACCCTGGCTTGTTTTCTCGCGTTTGTGCCGCATTCTGAAGGTTCGGCTGGCTCCAAGGCTAATCGATGCAATGAATGGCCTTGGCCCAAGTTCGGGCTCGTCGTCGCTGTGCCAAGACATGGAATCACTCCCGTTGCGATAGGAATTGGCCAAAACGGCGTTAAAGGGTTTGCCAAAGTCAGATTGCAATAGGTCCATCAATTCTTTTATTTCGGGAATGGGCTCCTGCGGATGATGGGTCTTCCCACTGAATCTATACGCCGTTCCAGGATCTCCGTACCAGGCCATCAATCGGGGAAAGGGGATGGATTTTCCATACATGCGTAGGCTCTCTTGCGTCCAATTCAGTTTCGAATTCAAGGTCTCTAGCAGAGCATCAGCTAGAGGCTCTGGCAGGTAATCAGGGTAAAATTCGACAGGAATGTCTTGCACGGTTTAGGGAATTGGGTGATATACTTGTTCTATTATCATGAAACGCTTGACATTCATTTTCGTTTTGGCCGCTTCTGACTTAGTCTTCCATTCGTGCACCAAAAGCAATGATGCTATGACCAATACCACCATGATTTCTTGGTTTGATACCCATTGTGGCAATTGCCACAGTCCTGGAAAGTCAGACGCTGGCGCATGGAAATGGGATCCGTCTTCCTACTCTAGCTCAATCACAAAACACCAAACTCATCTTTACCAAGTCGTGGTTCAGAAAAAGTCCATGCCTCCCGGAGGGATGTCGGCATCCGAATTGGCCATTTTTCAGACCTGGTACGATGCCGGTTGTCCCAAGGACTGAGATCATTTTGGTTCAGAACTGCACAGAGCCTGCTTATCTTTGAAGAGTGAAAGCTTGGAGTTTCATTATGGCCTTGTTGATTGGCGCGCTAACGGTGTTGCCTTGCAATGATGCTATTTTGGAGCAACAAGCTAAGCACGTAGAGGCGGGTCATCACGACCACAGTCACCTGGCTCATCCATCTGAGCAAGATTCAGAAGATTGCCAAGATTGCAGTCCCTTTTGTTTGTGTCATTGCAATCCGAGCAGTTTGAGTTCGGTGTTCTCTGTGCAAGTGGCTCAACCCTTTTATTTCATGATGAGCCAAGTTGTGGTTTCCCACAACTGGACAGCTCCAGAGGTAGAAGCCCAGTCTATTTTTAGGCCTCCTCGTTGCGCGTAATTCGGTATCGAATAAACGCGCTCTAGGCACCGGCGCATGATGGTGCCTGCACAACACTTTTATGATAGAAAAACTCATCAAAGGGGCAATTGACAATGCCCTTTGGGTCACCATGATGGTACTGGGTATCATTGTGTGGGGCGTGTACGGAATGCTAAGATTGCCCGTAGATGCCGTTCCCGACATCACGAATAACCAAGTTCAGGTCATTACGACCTCGCAGAATTTGGCCGCTCCAGAGGTGGAGCAATGGATTACAGTACCTGTAGAGTTAGCCATGGGCAACCTGCAGGGAGTCAAAGAAATTCGATCAATTTCTCGCTTTGGATTGTCAGTGGTTACACTGGTGTTCGAAGACGAAATGGGTACTTATTTACCCCGGCAATTGGTCGCTGAAAAGCTTCAAGAAGTACGGGCCTCTATTGATCCTAAGATGGGGGAACCTGAAATGGGTCCCATCACGACAGGTTTGGGCGAAGTGTTTCAGTATACGCTCGAAGCCGACTCCGGTTTCGAACAGCAGTATTCTGCGGCCGATTTGCGCTCCATCAACGACTGGATTGTCAAACGTCAAATGACGATGATTGACGGTGTGGTTGAGGTTAGCTCCTGGGGCGGAGAAATTGAACAATGGGAAGTTTCCATAGAGCCTGAGGTGTTGAAAGCCCATGGCTTGACGCTGATGGATGTCTATACAGCTCTCCAAGACAACAACGAAAATGCGGGAGGTAGTTACCTGGAGAAAGGTTCTCATCTGTATTACATCCGAACCGAAGGTCTTTTGTCAAATTTGGAGCAGATCAAGCAAATTTCATTGCCAAGTCCATCTTCTGTTCCTTTGACCATTGGAGATATCGCACAAGTTCAGCGAGGTACCGCTCCTCGTTTTGGCGCCGCTACAGCTAATGGGCAGGGAGAAACGACCGTAGGCGTTGTGATGATGTTGAAAAACGCCAATTCCAATCAAGTGGTTCAAAGGGTACAAAAGCGCATTCAAGAAATTGGCAAGTCACTGCCCAAGGGTGTGCACATCAAGCCCTTTATAGAGCGTTCCAAATTGGTGCAAAAAACAGCTTCTACGGTCGCTGAAAACCTCTCTCTTGGGGGTTTGATCGTCATTTTTACATTGATCTTTTTCTTGGGGAATTGGAGAGCTGGAGCCTTGGTGGCTTCCGTTATTCCTTTGAGCATGCTGTTTGCCTTGGGTATGATGCACAGTTTTGGAGTTTCGGCCAACCTCATGAGTTTGGGGGCATTGGACTTCGGTATCATCGTCGATGGAGCGGTCATCATCATTGAGTTCACGGTGGTGTTGGTCTTGAGAAATTGGACCGGAATACAGCAAATGGCTCCAGATGCGCAACGATCGCAGCTCAAGCTTTTGTCGTTCGAGAGTGGAACTAGAATGATGAAGGCGGCCATATTCGGCCAAGTCATCATTTTGATCGTTTTCATACCCATATTGAGTTTGGACGGCATAGAGGGCAAGATGTTTGTCCCCATGGCGCTGACGTTTTGCTTCGCCATTCTAGGGGCCATGTTGCTTTGCCTGACTTATGTTCCAGTGGTGGCCAGTCGATTTTTGTACAGCCCCACCATGGATAGACAAACGTGGGGGGAGCGTTGGCTGCACAAGGTTCAACACCGATACGAAAGTGCTTTGAGCAGACTGTTGAACCACAAACGAATCATATTAGGTTCAGCATTGGTGTTGTTGGTCTTCTCAGGCTTGGCGTTTATGCGTTTGGGTGGAGAGTTTATTCCTCAATTGGATGAGGGTGATTTTGCGCTGGAGGTTCGATTGCCAAACGGTAGTTCCTTGTCTGAAGCAGTAAAGCAAACAAGCCATGTGGAGGCATTGTTGAAGCGTGAATTTCCAGAGGTGTTGGATGTGGTTTCCAAAATAGGAGCAGGGGAAATACCCACCGATCCAATGCCCATTGAAAGAGCCGATGTGATAGTGACACTCAAGCCTCAAACAGAGTGGACGAGTGCAGATTCGAAGGCTGAATTGGCTGAAAAAATGCAAGAAGCCTTATTGAAACTACCTGGAGTGGCTGTTGAGTTTTCGCAGCCCATAGAAATGAGATTCAACGAGTTGATGACCGGGGTAAAGCAGGATATTGCCGTTAAGATTTTCGGTGAAGACTTGGATGAACTTCAGCGCTTGGGTCAACAAGCGAGCCGCTTGATTTCCAAAAATCCTGGGGCCGAATCGATCCAATTGGAACAACTGACGGGCTTACCCCAGCTTACGGTTAGTTATAACCGGGCTCGACTTTCCGAATACGGTGTGTCAGTGGCAGAGGCCAATGCTTTGGTCCAGACGGCTTTTGCAGGAATGGAAGCGGGTACTGTTTTGGATGGGGGCAAGCGACTTGACTTGGTGATTCGACTGAGCAAAGAAGCCCGTTCTGAGATAGAAACCCTGAGGAGATTGCCGGTTCCAACAGCCAAATTTGGTCAAGTGCCCTTGTATGAATTGGCACAGGTTGAACTCAAGGAAAGTCCCGGTCAGATCAGTCGAGACAATACCCACCGACGAATTGTGTTGGGTGTGAATGTCAAAGATGGGTATGATACCGAATCCCTCGTGCACGAATTGCAGGCCGTACTCGATACACGATTGAAATTGCCGGAAGGGTACTCCATGGAGTTTGGAGGCCAATACAAAAACTTGGAAAGCGCCAAAGCGAGATTGTCGATAGCAGTGCCCATTTCTTTGGGACTGATTTTCCTGATATTGTTCCTTTCTCTGCAATCCTTCTCTCAGGCCCTGTTGATTTACTCAGCCATTCCCTTTGCGGCTGTTGGGGGTATTTTATCTCTATACCTGAGAGGTTTGCCCTTTAGCATTTCAGCTGGCGTTGGCTTTATCGCACTTTTTGGAGTCGCGGTGTTAAACGGTTTGATAATGATGTCTAGTTTGAATGAACTGCGGATACAGTCGCCTGACTTGCCATTGATAGAACGAATCAAGCGTGCGGCGGGAAGCCGAATTCGCCCCATCTTTTTAACGGCCTTGGTCGACATTCTTGGGTTTTTGCCCATGGCCTTGTCACAATCGGCTGGGGCAGAAGTACAACGCCCATTGGCTACTGTGGTTATAGGTGGGTTGTTTTCTTCGACCCTATTGACTTTGGTCGTGTTGCCGGTTTTGTACCGCATGTGGGAAGAACGCAAATCAGGAATGAAGCCAGTGATAGCGGTCATAGCCCTGTTTGTTTTGGGTTCCCCCTTGAAGGCTCAGACCTTGGATACGTCGAGCAGAAATTGGAAAACGCTAAGCCCTGAACAAATCGTCCAGATGGCCGTTGAAAACCAACGAAGCAACTTGGCCGCTGAGATGAACGCTGAGGCTGCGGCCATTCGTGTTC
>VFQT010005088.1_pt1 | contig 10292 bp, 10 predicted proteins | sample 3512381 | NCBI WGS metagenome assembly VFQT01 (sample SAMN10412376, study PRJNA504923) | tailings metagenome | isolation source: Relicate 2 Philex TSF3 active mining site | place: Philippines: Tuba, Benguet | collected 2017-08-29 | reverse complement strand
GCACAATGCGCTCCCGGGGCGTCCGCATCTGCAAGGAACTGCTGAAACCCAACCAGCGCATCAGCATCACAATGATCAGGGGAAAGAACAGGTTATTCACCACAAAAGTGATGAAACGGAAAACCCGCACGCGCTCCGGCACCGCCAGGAACAGATCCGGGTGGACGAACACCAGGTAATACATCATGTACACACCCAGAAAAAGCGGATGGAACAACCAGGACAGAAATCCGGCCAGCCGCGTGAGCCAGGCCGGGTAAGAAACGGGGACACTCGGTTCAGTCATGCGATCACAGTGATTTCCGGAGACGCGCCACAGGAATGTTCAGCTGCTCCCTGTATTTGGCGACGGTCCGACGTGCAATATTATACCCTTTTTCCTGCAGCAACTCCGTCAGACGCTCATCGCTCAACGGTTTTTTCTTCGGCTCCGATTCCACCAGGTCACTCAGGATCTTTTTCACCTCACGGGTCGATACCTCCTCGCCGCTCTCCGTACTCAGGGATTCGCTGAAAAAGAACTTAAGCCGGTAGGTACCGAACTCCGTCTGCACGAACTTACTGTTAGCCACCCGCGAAACCGTGGAGATATCCAGGCCCGTGGACGCCGCGATATCCTTGAGGATCATGGGGCGCATCGTCGTCTCATCCCCCGTCAGGAAGAACTCCTGCTGATGCTGCATGATCGCACCCATCGTGAGCAACAGGGTCTGCTGACGCTGACGGATGGCATCGATGAACCACTTGGCCGCATCGATCTTCTGCTTGATGAACATCACCGCCTCTTTCTGACGGCGATCGCTCTTGCTGCCCTTCTCGTAGTCGCGCAACATTTCCCGGTAGCCCTCACTGACCCGGAGGTCGGGCGCATTGCGCGCATTCAGCGTCACTTCGAGTTTTCCGGCAGTGTTATGAATGAAGAAATCCGGGATCAGATAAGTGTCCGAAGGACCCTCTCCACCCAACTGACCACCCGGCTTAGGATTCAGGCGCAGAATGATCGCGATCGCATCCCGCAGGTCCTCATCCGAAAGATCGAGCGAACGCTGGATCTTTTCGTAATGCTTACGGGTGAACTCCTCGAAATACTTCTCCAGGATCCGGGTCGCGACCTGTTGCAGGTCTTCGTCACCCATGGGTACCCGACGATACAACTGCAACAGCAGGCACTCCCTCAGATCCCGGGCGGCAATGCCCGGAGGATCGAACTGCTGTATCACCTTGATCAGGGCCTCCGTCTCGGCCACGGTCGTATGTATGTTCTGACGAAAAGCAAGATCATCCACGATCGACTCCGTCTCCCTTCGAAGATATCCGTCGTCGTCCAGGCTGCCGACGATCTGCTCGGCGATGCGATGGGCTTCCTCGCTGAGGTTCAGCATGCCCAATTGCTCAGATAATAACTCGTGGAACGAAGATTCGACCCGGTGCGGAATGACCCGGCCATCGTCGAGTTCCGGATGATTGTCGTCCCGCAGACGATAATCTCCCACCTCGTCCTCATCCTGCACATAATCACTCAGGTCGAGGCTCCCGTAATCATCTTCGCTACCCTCATCGCCATCGAATTCATCACCCTCGGTTCCTCCGTCGAGTCCATCTCCCAACTCGTCGGAGGTTGAACCTACAGCCCCCTCCTCCGACATTTCCAGGGCGGGGTTCTCCTCCAGCTCTTCCTTGATCCGCTCCTCGAGGTTTGCGGTAGGCACCTGCAACAGCTTCATCAACTGTATCTGTTGAGGCGACAACTTCTGGAGAAGTTTCTGCTGAAGGCTTTGATGAAGGGCCATGTGAATCAGAAGTTTGCCGGGTTTGAAAAAATCGGAGCACCCATCAAAAATCAAGCCTAAATTTACGATAAATCCGGAGAATCAATGTGGCTCACGATTTCCATCGCAGTTTGCACGCTTTCGGTACCTGAAACCCGGCAGCAGCCAATCACGGCGGATACCACGTTACCTGCATTTCAGGCATATCGGACGAAAGACACTGCGTCTGCCGATGTACGCAAACCCCCGATCAGGATCGGATTTCATGCCCCCCTGCCGGATGGACAGGTCAGGAATTTCGGATTCTTTTGCCGGCAGGAATGGAGCTGGGAAAAAAAGACCGGTATCCCCATTCGGCTCAGGCTTGGCTCCCTTGAGTATGTGGACAGGCTCGAAGGAAAGAGAAGATAAGTGACCTCTTCCGGATATCGCCACATGGCCCCACCAAAAAATACTGAGTTGATCAGGGATCGGCACGACGCCAGGCACCTTGTTGATCCCGGACGAACCGAATGCGCGAACCGTCAGTTTCACCGCCCTCACTCTCGCGATTGCCGGCATCTACATAGGTAACGTGGTACTGCATCAACCGCGCATCATTCGGACAAGTCAGGTCGAACTGAACCCGCTGCGCGAACGGCTGTACGGCGATCAGCCTCGTCACCGCCCCTTCCTTCTCATCGCCATAGCGGGCATACACGGCCACCTGACGTATCTTTCCACTCAGCCCCTGTGGTGCCACTACGGTCAGTCGCATCAGGTCGTCACGCTGCAATTCAGCCGCCTCGATCTTCGGTGAAACCGGCTTGTTACCCACGAGTCGGGGTACTGGTGGCACCAGGGCAGGGTAACGATAATAACGGGTACGCAGGGTGTCGTTCCAGCCAAGCGGATTGCGGAAGAAAGACTTACTGCTGAAATAAACGGCCCCACCGATGTTCGGTGTCTGTCGGATGGCCTGCAACTGACGCGGGATCAGCGTCCGATCCTTCCAGGCCGTATTGCTGCCGGCCCGGTAATATCCCAGTCCGATGTAACAAGGCTTCCCAAAGGAGTTCTTGCTCCACCAGTCCAGCAAAGGTTCGAACGGCGCATTGGGATGCGAGAACTCCCAGTATAACTGAGGCGCCACATAATCGATCCAGTCATTGCGCAGCCAGAGCAATATATCCGCGTATAGATCATCGTAATTCGTCTGGCCCGCCTTGGTGGCACTGCCCCGCGGATCCTGGTCCTGATTGCGCCAGACGCCAAAAGGGGAGATACCAAACCGACAATCGGGATTGGCCTCCTTGATGACCCGATGGAGTCGGACAATGATGGAATCCACATTGCTGCGGCGCCAGTCATCCCGCGTCATGCCATTCCCGTAAAGCCGGTAGGTTGCCGTATCCGGAAAGTCCTTTCCGGTGATCCGGTATGGATAGAAATAATCATCGAAATGGATCGCATCCACATCGTACCGGCGGACAATATCAGACACGACATTTCCCACAAACACCTGTGCTTCAGGCTGACCGGGATCAAAATATCGCTTGTCGCCATAATCCAGGAACCAGCCCGGCTGCTTCCGGGTGATGTGATCCGCAGCTACGGAGGATCTGTTGATATTGAAGACGGCACGGTAGGGATTCAACCAGGCATGGAATTCCATGCCCCGCTTATGCGTTTCCTCGACCATGAACTGCAGCGGATCGTAATACGGCGTCGGCGCCTTGCCCTGAACGCCCGTCAGCCACTCGCTCCAGGGTTCGTAGGAAGAAGGATAGAAAGCGTCCGCCGCCGGCCGGATCTGCATGATGATCGCATTCATGCCATTGGCCTTGTGCAGATCCAGCAGCTGAATGAATTCCGACTGTTGTTCGGCGCTCGATAAGCCCTTGCGGGAGGGCCAGTCGATGTTATCGACCGTGGCGATCCAGGCACCCCTGAACTCGTGACGGGGCGATACCTCATCCTGCCCGACAACCGAACCCATTACCCCTGTAAACAGGAAGAACACCCGAATGGCGCGGGACAGCATTCCACCGACCCGATCAAGGTTTACATGATTACCCATGGCACAAATTTACGCGCGTCTGCATTCACCGATCGCCGTGAAGATCACGATATGAATGATTCACAAACTCAAATGTATAGATCCGCATCAGGATCATCAGATAGCTGAACAACAGCGGACCGAAGATGAAACCCATGAAGCCAAAGAGATTCAGGCCCACGATCACGCCGAAGACCGTCACCAGCGGATGCACGTCCCCGATCTTTTTCATCAGTTTGATCCGGGCGACATAATCAATATTACCTGTAACGATCAGACTGTAGATCAACAAGCCAGTGCCCTGCCAGGTCATCCCCTGCGCATACAGAAAGATCACCAGGGGCACCCAGATGACCAGCGTACCCACGATCGGGAAAAATGCAAAGACACCGGTCAGGAAACCCCACATCCCCCAATCGTTCAAACCGAAAATAATGTATCCGATCATCGCGGTGACACCCTGGATCAACGAGATCAGCGGGATCCCGATGGCATTGGCACGTACGCTGTTCATCGTCTCAGCCGCCAGCACATCTATGCTCGAACGACTCAACGGGAGATAACCATTGATGTATCGCTCCATCTCCCTTCCGTGTACGAACATGAAATAAAGGACGAAAAACATCACCGCGATATTACTTAGAATGTTCGCCGTACTATTCAGAAAAGTGGGAATGAACCCGTTCATCCGCGTACGGATGGATGCGATCGAATCGGTAGTGATCACTTCAAATCCTGCAATGGAAGTAATGCGGTCAGATAAGGTTTTGACCCCCTGCAATAATTCATCGGAATGACTGAAGATATCATGGATCCTGGGTGTGACCAGGTGGAAAACATAATACAGCGGCAGTCCGATCAACACGAACAGAGACGTCAAAAATAACGTGGCCGTGATCGACTTCCCCCACCTGCGACGCTCCGTGAGATCGAACCACAGATTTCTGCAGATGATGTAGAATGTCACGGCACCCAGGAAACCCGGTAGGAAAATATATAACTCCTCTACGATCAAGAAAACCAGCGCCAGGATGATGATCAGGATGATGATCTGTCGGATGCGGTTGTTGAACTGCTCTGTCATGATGAACAAGTTTAAAGCCCCGGAATGGATCGGTTTCCTCACTCAGCCCGAAAAACACGGTCTGTTCGTTGCATTCAGCCCCAAACCTTCGTGCCCTCGCTGCAATTGGAACAAATATCAATGTTTTTCCGACCCTGCATCAACTGCGAACGGAACGACCGATAGGATTTGTCATGCCATATCTCCCGGAAAGATGCATTTTTCAGATCCCCAAGGCGGTGCGTGGCATCCTTGTCAAAACAGCAAGGCACCGCGATGCCATCCCAGGTGATCACATTCGCATGCCAGAGTTTCCAGCAATGATTGGCCATCTTGTTCTTGGGAACACGTTTGCCATCCTTACCGGTCTTATACCTGCTGAAACGATCGATCGTGGTGACCAACCCGTTCGGGTCCTCCTCGTAGTCATAAATCTGCGCGGTCTTGTACCAGACAGCATCCACGCCGATCTCCTTACCCAGCCGTTCGACCTCCTCGATCTGATGTTCGTTGGGACGAACCACCAGGAACTGGAAAATGATGAAAGGGGTCTTGCTCTTCATTTCACGCTTCCACTTGACGATCTCGCGGGCCCCCGCGATCACTTTTTCAAGCTTACCGCCAACACGATACTGCTGGTACACCTCCTGCGTGGTGCCGTCGATCGAGATGATCAACCGGTCCAGTCCACTCTCCACCGTACGCCGGGCATTTTCCTGCGTCAGATAATGAGCATTCGTAGAGGTCGCCGTATAAATGCCCTTTGCCGAGGCGTATGATACCATGTCAAGGAAGGCAGGGTTCAGGTATGGCTCCCCCTGAAAGTAAAAGATCAGATAGATCAGATCCCGGTGGATCTCGTCAATGGTGCGCCGAAAAAAGGAAGGTTCGAGCATGCCCGTCGGCCGGGTGAAAGCCCGAAGTCCACTCGGACATTCCGGACAACGCAGATTGCAGGAGGTCGTGGGCTCAAAGGAGATCGAGATCGGCAGACCCCACTGGATCGGCCTGCCCGTGAGTCGACTCAACTGGAAACTGCCATATACCTTCAACGCATTCCATGCCCGCCGGGGCGTGATGCGGGATATCAGATTCAAGGTGTCGGTCAGGTGCAGTGATGACATACGATGTAAAATTAATCGAATGGCGATTGCTACCGCCGAAATTGAATAGGATGTTTCTTTGCAGATATGCCAGCCAAAACAGCGGTAAAGCCGAAGAAAACACCGGGAAGGAACAGGAAAGGTAATGCGATCAAGATCTTGGGCGCGCTGGCCTTCGCGGCACTGTTGTGCTTGCTCGGATATCTGTTGACAAATTATATCCTCGACCGCAGGGCCAGATTCACCAGATACCCGGGGTTTGGCATCTCCATCCCGACGGATTTCAGCATCTACGGCATAGATGTTTCCCATCATCAGGGGCATATCGCCTGGGATGCCGTCCGGCAGATGCGTGAAGGGCGCGTCAGACTGGGCTTTGCATTCATCAAGGCGACAGAAGGCGTACGACTGAAAGATCCAAGATTCGACCGAAACTGGCGGAGCACCCGACAGCACGGGATAAGACGCGGGGCGTACCATTATTTTTTACCGGATAAAAGTGCCAGACAGCAGGCCCTGCACTTCATCCAACAGGTGAAACTCGTCAGCGGCGACCTGCCACCCGTACTCGATGTGGAAGAAACACGCGGCATGTCGCCGGCCACCGTCAGGAAAAGGGTCAGGGAATGGCTCGAGATCGTCAGGAAACATTACGGTGTCAAACCCATCATCTATGCCAGCCCGTCGTTCTATCACAGAGTGCTTGGGCGTGAATTCAATGATCATGAACTATGGGTCGCACATTATGTGCGCAGGAATCAACCCCGCATCGGTCGGGATTGGAGCCTCTGGCAGTTCAGCGAGTCAGGCAGGGTCAACGGCATCCGGTCGAAAGTGGATTTCAATGTTTTCGGCGGAGACTCAGCGGAATTCAGGAAATTGCTGATCCCCTGATGAACAAGCCCTCCGAAGGCTTGTTAGCACTGATCATATAATCATAACCGCCCATGGAACCCGATGTTGCCCTGTTCCTGAAAAAAATAGTCTGGAGCCTGTCCACCGCCCTCGTCTGGATGCTGGTCAATACACTGTTCGGGATCCGGTTTCGGTATCTGCTCTTCGAAGAAGGACACTCCTTTGGGTCTGCCATCTTCTATGGCTGGCTGGTGGTCAGCGTCTTTCTCATGCTGAAACTATACCGGAAATGGTGGAAGGACCAGGACCGGCTCGTTCGCTGAGCCTCCCGGCATGTCTTATTGCTTTCCGTCCACGATGATGGGTACACCACCCTTCGATGGCATGACGATGATCTTAGCATTCGCCGAACCCGCCAATTCCTTCATGGCCTTGATCTGCTCGTACTGCAACTGCCTGTCCGACAAACTCTCACTAACAATACGCTGATAATCAGCAATACCCTGTGCCTCGACGCGCTTACGCTCCGCCTCCTGTTTCTCCTTCTGCAACACAAACTGCATCTTCTGTGCATCCTGCTCCGCATTGATCTTCTGCTCGATCACCGCCTTGACCGATCCCGGCAGCGTGATGTTCCGCACCAGCAGATTCTCCAGGAACAACCCGCGCTTCTTGAAATCCTGATCGATGGACTTGAAGATCCGATCCTGGAACTCATCCCGCTTCGTCGAATACAAAGAAACCGCATCATAATAAACAGCATTGTCACGTATCCGGGTGCGGGTGATCGGCCTGACGATCTTGTCCTCGTAATTCACCCCGATCTCCCGAATAAGCCGTGGTGCCTCCTCCGGAATGACCCGATACAATACCGAAAGATCGATCGTCACCTCCAGACCGTCCGCCGTCAATACCCGGATCGCATCGTCTCCCGACTGCGTACCCTCGTCGTGCTGACCGCTCATGGTATAATTCTGGGTACGGACATCCAGTGAACGGACATCCATCACGGGATTCACGAAATTCAGGCCACTTGGCAATACATCCGACTGGACCTTACCGAAGAGGGATTTAACACCGACAAAACCTGCATCGATCTGCTTCACACTCGAAGTGATCAAACCAATGACCATCAATACTATGGCCAGTATCCGTAGAACAGGCATGAACTTGCGCACCGGAGGATTCGTACCGGCAGGAACAAAAACAGCAATGGCGAGCAGAATAAGACCGAGAATGATGCCGAACATATTGGATGTTTATAAGTATGATAGATGCAAGGCGGATCCCTTTAGTTGCATGAAACGCGTGGATGATCAGCGGATTTGTCAGTATCTGCATGATATTATTCAGAATCCACACAAATATTAAAAAAAACATTTATTTTAAAGGAATTACATCAAAACTAACGCCATGTTCAAACCCTTCATCAAACTGCTTTCGGTATTCCTGTTATCCATTTCAACCCTCCACTCCAGTGCCCAGCGCTGGGAACAGGTCGGCGACAAGGGAGAATGGAAAAATACCATTGACGTCATATCCATGAACGGATTTCTGTACAGCATCGAAATGGATGGTACCCTGTACAAGACCGACAAGGACGGAGATTACAACCAGGTCGGGGATAAAGGACTGTTCGACAACGTGCATTTTCTGGTGGGACTGAACGATGAGATCTGGACCATCGAAGACGGAACGCTGTTCCGGCACAACTCATCCACCGGTAAGTGGCAGTCGGTCGGCATGGCCGGAGAGTACAAGAACACCATTGCCGTAGCCGCTCTTAACGGAAAACTCTATTCCGTGGAAGAAGACGGAACCCTTTACGAAACCAGTGTCGACGGCAGCTGGCGCCAGATCGGAGGCGACGGAGAATTCAAGCACCTCGAAATGCTCGAATCTATGGGAGGCTACCTCTGGACGGTGGAAGGCGGCACGCTCTACAAGACCAGCATCAAGGCCATGGCCTGGCAACGGGTCGGTGAAGTGGGTGAATGGGAAACTACCATAGCCATGACCGCCAGCAACGGCTACATCTGGAGCGTGGAAGAGGATGGCACCCTGTTCAAGACCGATGTCAACGGAAATCACGAACAAGTCGGACCCGATGGAGATATGAATGACGTCGATCTGATCGTGTCATTGGACGGTTATTTCTACATCGTTGAAAATGGTACACTCTATCGTACAAAGGGCTGATGACATCAATGCCTGCTGCTTAAGCGGATCATTCCCGAATTCAGGGCAATACTGAGGGCCAAGGCATATAAGAACGTTCTCCACCCGGAGCAACCAGCCTGAAAAGAGGCGTCATGGATACGTGGCGCCTCTTTTTCGTCAACTGCTATGATCTGAAACGATGACCCATTGGCCACGTATCCGCTTGAACAGCAAGGTATAATGCCCGCCCACATCGCCGGCGGAACGATTCAGGGTCCATTTGCCCACCACGTGAAAGTACCGGGGCGAAAGTCGCCTCACCTGGATCAGATCAAATTTCAGTTTTCCCATCCGGGCCGTATCACCATAATTCTTATGGTAGTTGGCCAGGGTACTTGCATAACCATAAGTAACACCAGACTTCCCGATGTACATCAACGAATCGCTTTCCCAGTATCCGATCATGAATGATTCCAGGTCACCTCGGTTCCAGGCAGCCGTTTGACGGTCTAAGATCGAGCGGATCTTCTGTTCTGCCCCGGACTGCCCCCGGAGGTTAGGAACGATGAGGATCAGGAAAAGAAGGAGGGAAAACACAGCCGGAAATTGGATAGGCTTTTTCATTTTTCGGAGATTACAGGTCTGAAAATGGGAAAAGCCGCTATCTGCGGCTTTTCTTATGTACAGGATATCTTATCGTCAGATACGTAAGGCAGCCAGATATGCGGAACCCACTTCTGCACTTTTCAGCGGCGTGCTGTTATCATAGCGCTCCTGCTCCACAATGTAGTGCTTCATGCCACGATCAGCAGCACTGCGCAGGATCTTGGCAAAATCGATCGTACCGGCACCCAGATCGCAGGAAGCTTCCTGTTCCTTTGGATCGGCATTCTTCATCCTGTCTTTTACATGGCAGAGCGTGAATCGATTTGGATATTTCTCCAGCCAGGTCAACGGATCGGCACCGGCCGTGACCACCCAGTAGATATCCATTTCAAAATCGACGAGGGCCGGGTCCGTGCCATCCATCAGCAACTCCTGCGGCATCTTACCATCGACCGGCTGGAAAGTATATCCATGGTTGTGATAAGCGAATCTGATACCGTTCTTCCGGCATATCTCTCCCCGCTGGTTGAAGATATCAGCGAATTTCTTGTAATCATCCGCGGTTTTTTGGGCACCGATCCACGGGGAGATCAAATACCTCATACCGATCTCAGAAGCCTGTGCAGCCTTGCGCTCAAAATCCTTGTCAATATCACAATGGCTGGAGACCATCGTGAGTCCCAGTTCATCGAGATAGT
>VFQT010005087.1_pt1 | contig 10294 bp, 7 predicted proteins | sample 3512381 | NCBI WGS metagenome assembly VFQT01 (sample SAMN10412376, study PRJNA504923) | tailings metagenome | isolation source: Relicate 2 Philex TSF3 active mining site | place: Philippines: Tuba, Benguet | collected 2017-08-29 | reverse complement strand
ACTGAAGCAACGATCTACCGTTATTTCGAGAACAAACATCAGTTTCTAAAGTATCTATATGCATGGTACTGGGGCTGGATGCTTCAAAAGATCAATATGGAAACCATTCCACTGAATGGTACGGAATTAAAGTTGAAGAAGGCAATCCAATTGCTTATTCAGCCTTGTCATGAAAATGGACATGTGACGATCCAAAACGAAGCACAGCTCAAAGCGATCATTGAGAATGAAGGGATCAAGGCCATACTCACGAAAGAAATCGATGCGCAGAATAAAGTTGGAGCATTTGAAAATTACAAAGACCTTGTTTCGCTTCTTTCCAATTGGATCCTTGAATTAGAACCGAACTATCCCTATCCTCAAATGTTGATAACAACAATCATTGAAGGAGCACATTTACAACACTTCTTTGCGGAACATTTGCCTCGCTTAACGAACACCTGTGAGGATAAAGATTCTGCAATGGAATTTTATTTTGAACTTATCGATCAACTCATTATTAAGAAAAATGGCACAAGCAACTAAATCTCCCTGGAAACGACTTGGTGAACTCCTTGCGCTGGATAAAGCCACGGTTTCCCAACTTTACATTTATGCCATCCTGAGTGGAATGCTTGGGTTGAGTTTGCCCTTGGGTATTCAATCTGTTATTCACTTTATTCAAGGGGGACAAATTACCACTTCCTGGGTGGTGCTTGTTTGCCTCGTGATCTTGGGAGTTGTACTTACCGGAACTTTACAAATGATGCAAATGCGCTTGACGGAAAATATCCAGCAACGCATCTTTGTGCGATACTCCTTTGACTTCGCTTATCGCTTTCCACGATTGAACCGCCTGGCAGTATCCGGAAAGATCCCGAGTGAACTGATGAATCGCTTCTTCGACATCATTAGTCTTCAAAAAGGTATCGGAAAGGTATTGCTTGACTTCTCCGCAGCTTCCTTGCAGATCGTTTTCAGTTTGCTGGTCTTATCCTTTTACCATCCGTTCTACATCGGTTTCAGTATTGCTCTCGTTGTTCTGCTTTACCTGATTTTCCGACCTTTTATTCGCCACGGATTTACCACGTCATTAGAAGAAAGTTCTCATAAATACAAAACTGCTCATTGGCTGCAAGAAATTGCACGCGCAGATTGGAGTTTCCGACTAACACCGAACGGACAACATTACTTGCGACAACTGGATGAACACACCACGAATTACTTGCATAGTCGCGAGCGTCATTTCGGAATCTTGTGGAAGCAATACATTTGGCTGATCGCCATTAAATCGGTGATCGTTGCTTCATTGCTCGGCTTGGGTGGATTCTTGGTGATCGATCAACAAATGAACCTGGGACAATTCGTTGCTGCCGAAGTCTTGATTCTTTTACTCTTAGGTGCAGTGGAAAAAATGATCCAAACGTTGGAAAATCTATATGATGTAATGACGAGCTTGGAAAAATTGGGGGTTGTTCAAGATCTTCCAATGACCTTTGAAGAACCGGCTCCAAGTAACAATAAACAGATCTTCCCGATTGAGATCATTGAAACAGCAGGAGAAAAAGCGAGTGTTCTAGTCTCGATCGAAGAGAAACAACATACTTTTCTACATTGCACGAATCAACGAAACGGAGCGACGATCCTACGTCAATTCATTGATCCAACAGTATCAGAAACGCGTAAACCTCGTTGGAACTTCCATATTCCGAAAAACGGTGAACTCGCAGCTAATTTGGAACGCATTGGTTGGTTTGCTAAAGGGGTGCACTTGTTTGAAGGAACATTGCGCAACAACGTATTGATGGGTCGCCCGGAACTGACTTCAAACGATTTGCGGGAAGCCCTTGAAATCGTTGGGATGGATTATTTCCCTACCCGCATGAGTGATGGCTACGATACCTTCCTAACTAAAGCCAATAAATTATTGAGTGAAGAAGAACGCGAACGCATTTTAATTGCACGCGCCATCGTCCACAAACCTGAAGTACTTTTCATTTCTACACATGGTCTCGCCTTGAGTCACAAATCATTGAATGAGATCATCGAACAGATTATGAAACACCTTCCGGAGACGACAGTTGTGGTAACCGGTCCTACTCCATTTTCCGGAACTTGGAATGAACTTTCGTTAAACGCAATGAATTTTTAAGACATGAATAAGTTTCAATCATACAGATCCATTCAAGCTGTTGAACGCTTGCGACAACCTAAAAGGGTCAAACGTATCTTTAAATGGATCGCACTTATCTTGGTGATCATCTTGTTCTTGCCGTGGACTCAGAATATAACTTCAGTTGGAAATGTTACGGCTGTTTCACCAAACAACCGTCCCCAGACGATCCATGCCGTCATTTCCGGACGAATTGAAAAATGGTATGTTCAAGAAGGCCAATTCGTTAAGAAAGGTGATACAATCGTCCATATCTCAGAAGTGAAGTCCGATTACATGGACCCGCAATTGGTTCAGCGTACGGAGAAACAAATGAAAGCCAAGGAAAGCAGTGCGCAATCTTACATGACGAAGGTATCTTCATTGGATATGCAAATTGATGCATTGATCGATGCGCGAATTGTAAAGTTGTCTCAGGCACAAAACAAAATTAAACAAACACGATTGAAAGTTGTAAGCGATTCCATGGATTACAAAGCAGCTGAAAAGCAATTAGATATTGCGGTAAAGCAGTATGAACGTACTTTGGAATTGAACAAACAGGGATTGAAATCGTTGACAGAGCTGGAAAACAAACGCTTGAAAGTTCAGGAGATGGAAGCAAAAGTGGTGAGCTTGGAGAATAAACTCGGAACTTCCAGAAACGAATTGATCAATGCTATCACAGATCTGAATGGGATCGATGCCGATTACCGCGATAAGATCGCCAAAAGCGAATCAGAAAAAGCAAGTGCACTATCTTCACTTTACGATGTAGAAGCAACGGTGACTAAAATGCAGAATCAAGTTTCGAATTACAGCATTCGTGCCGGTTATTATTACATTACAGCACCTCAGGATGGCTACATCTCTCAAGCACTTCAAAATGGTGTTGGTGAAACCATCAAAGAAGGAAAACCAATTGTGAGTATTGTTCCTGCCTATGCAGACATGGGTGTGGAGATCTTTGTAGAGCCTTTAGACCTACCATTGATCCACGTAGGCGAAAAAGTTCGTTTGCAATTTGATGGTTGGCCTGCAATTGTATTCTCTGGTTGGCCAAACGTAAGTTACGGAACATATGGCGGGAAGATTATTGCGGTTGACAATTATGTAAGTCCGAATGGAAAATATCGCGTATTGGTAGCACCTGATCCTAAAGATCATCCATGGCCTAAAGCATTGCGCATGGGTGTTGCTGTTCGCAGTATGGCCTTGTTAAAAGATGTTCCAATCTGGTACGAATTGTGGCGTAAAATAAACGGGTTCCCTCCGAATTATTACCTGCCGAAAAAAGACAAATCGGATAACAAGGAAAAGAAATGAAGACAGTTCTAAGCATATTGCTCGTAGGATTCAGTTTTTGCTCGCTTAAAGCTCAAGATACGATCCGAGAGATCACGCTTGATCAGTATTTGGCGCAGCTCAGAGAGCACCATCCAGTTGCACTGATCGCCACAAATAATGTTTCTCAGGCGGAACAGATCGTTCGTATGTCCAAAGGAGCTTTCGATCCGGTGCTATTTGGTGGTATCGATCAAAAGTATTACGAAGGAAAAACATACTATAGTACTATCAACAGTGGACTAAAGATTCCGACGCGTTTGGGATGGGATTTCAAAGTAATGGGAGATTGGAATCGTGGTACTTACCTGAATGCTGAACAGGTTGTTCCCGAAGACGGACTGACCTATGTGGGGGTAGATATTCCTATTGGTCGCGGAATGTTCACCGATGAACGCAGAACACAGCTGAAACGTGCAGGTGTCGCTTACAACCAATCTATTCTGGAGCGCCAATTGGCACTGAATGATTTGCTTTACGAGGCGGGTCAGCAATTCATCTATTGGCAAGAACAATACATGCAATTGCAATTAGCCGAAGAAGGATTCCGTTTTGCGCAATTACGCTACGAACAAAGTAAGGCCAATGCAGCCATTGGTGAACGCGCCAGTATTGATACAGTAGAGGCATCGGCACAATTGTATCTGCGTCAACTGGATATTTTCCAAAGTATTGATACAGTAGAGGCATCGGCACAATTGTATCTGCGTCAACTGGATATTCTCCAACGGCGATTGAACGTCCAAAATGCGCGCTTGGGTGTAGAAAACTACATGTGGGAACAAGGAAAAATCCCACTTCGTTTAGACACGATTGTTGTACCTGCTCCATTAGCTTTGGAAGCCCCAAGTTTGAATCTGAATGATTCCGTGCAAAATCACCCGGTTCTGCAATGGTACGGACTCAAAACACGCGACCTGCAATTGGAACGCAAACTGAAATTGGAACAACTGAAACCTCAATTCAATGTGCAATACAACTTGTTACAAACTCCCCAAGACTTGGTTTCTTTCAATTACTCGATCAACAATTACAAATGGGGCGCAACGATGTATATGCCAATTCTCTTGCGGAAAGAACGATCCTCTCTACAAATAACCAATATCAAATTGGAGAATGTGGCCTTGGAACAAGCTCAAAAACAACGTGATCTGAGCACCAAACAGCAACAAGTACGCAACGAATTGCTTACAGTAAATGACCAGGCCAACACCGCGTTCACCATTGCACAACGCTACCGACAATTAGCAGAAGCAGAACGTCAATTGTTTGAATTGGGTGAAAGCTCTTTGTTCCTGATCAACGCACGCGAGATCAGTTACCTTTCAGCACAAGGCAAATACCTGGAATTTCTGGCAAAGAACCAAAAGGCATTACTCTCGGAAAAATTCGTACTCGGTATTCTCGGTTATTGATCACTCGTTGCTGCGTAGTGCATTGCGGTCTTTTTCATCGCGCAAGATCAAGCGTAATGAAGAATCCCCAGTAAGATAACTCCACGCCCAATTGAAGAAGATCGTCAGTTTATTTCGCGCACTTAAGATCAACATCAGGTGTAGAGACATCCAAACGATCCAGGCAAAATAACCTTGAAACTGAACGAAAGGAAGTTCAACCACCGCTTTGTGTTTTCCGATCGTTGCCATCGTGCCTTTATCCGCATACTCAAATTCCGTTTGCGTTTCTTGATTCCATTTGCGCTGAAAATTCTTTGCTAACAATTTCCCTTGATTGATGGCTACATTGGCCAATTGAGGGTGACCATTTGGATACTTTGGCGTTTCCATGTAAGAAACATCTCCGATCGCATAAATATGTGGATAGCCATCAACACGAGATGTTCTATCTACCACATAGCGCTGTCTCACCAACTTAGCTTGTTCCAAACCGGAAATGACATTTCCTGTTACCCCTGCAGACCAAATCACCGTTTGCGTAGGAATTGTTTCTCCTGAATCCAATTTAACCATATGACCATCGAAATCAGTAACTCCCGTCGAAGTACGCACATCTACTCCGAGTTGTTCTAGATACAAACGGGCGTATTTCTGTGATTTCGGCCCCATGGCATTTAACGGATTTGGACTGTGTTCAATCAAGATGATGCGCAGATCTGAAAAATCAACGTGCGGATAATCTTTAGGAAGCACAACTCGTTTCATTTCAGCAAAAGCTCCTGAAAGTTCGACACCTGTTGGTCCGGCTCCAACGATCACGATGTTCATGAGTTCGTCGCGTTCCTCTTCAGAGGCAAAGGGCATTTTCTCAAATTTGGTGAGAATGGTATTGCGAATGTGGATTGTTTGTTGCGTGCTCTTCATCGCCATGGAATACTTTTCCAAATTGGCATTGTGAAAGAAATTGGTTTTACAGCCTGTAGCAATCACCAGTTCATCAAATGCTATTTCTCCCATTGAGGTGTGTACAACCTTCTTTTCCGGATCAACATGTTCAACTGTTGCATACCGAAAATCTACGTTTTTGCTGCGTTTAAAGATCGACCTGAAAGGAAAAGAAATACTGGATGGTTCCAAGCGAGAACTGGCTACCTGATAGAATAAAGGCTGGAACATGTGGTGATTTTGCTTATCGATCAGAATCACATCACACGCTTTGTTGGATAATTTCTTGGCCAGATTCAACCCTGCGAATCCTCCGCCAATAATGACAACTTTTTTACGACTCATGGCTCATTCATTTAGTTCCATGTTGTCGTTTCCGGGTGTTTTAGCGACACAAAAGTTAGTCAATAAATCCACTCAAAAAACAAAAAACTAATCTTTTTGAAGAGAAAAAGTTGTCATTGAAAGCGACTTGTAATGGATAAAGGTGTTCCCTTCTAACAACTGAACTGAAACGGAATCGAAGTCTTGCCAGCGAAGCTTAGGAAACAATTCCAGTCTGACCTTACACCATTGGTCCACCAGCGGTATTTTAGAGCCATAATAAATCTCCTTACCTTGAATGATCTGACCCGCTCGATAATATTGAATCAGCGCTGAAGGTGTTGTTCCGGAACTTCCAATCTTTACACTAAGATTCAAAAGAAAAGCCGCGAATTTCAGCGAGTCCGTTTCCTTTCTTGATCGGACCGTGATCTTCGGATCGTCTTCAACCACATCTTTTAAATTTTCCGTTATTTCTCCTGAATAAACGCTACTTGAATTTTTGAAATAAACCGTCTCATGTTTGAGCAAACCTACTCCTTTCGGGAACGATTCGAAGGGTACATCATAGAACCATCCATAGCGCAAGTCTTTTTTCAAAAAGACCGTTTGGAATATTTCCTTATTTATACCATCAATGGGTAAAATATTCTCACGAACTTGGAAATCAAAGACCTGATAGAAGTAACTTCCGATAAAAAACACAATCATCACAACCGATCTCCACAACAACCCTCCTATTTGCAACGAAAGTGCAATAGGCAAAACGAGTATCGGGAAGAAGTCTATATAGGATCTTGCACCCAAGCCACCACCGTACCACCAGCACCACCACGATGACAGAACATATGTCAATACTCCAAAGAAGAGCAGCCATCCACAAAACAATTTGAAATTTCTCTTGAACAAGAAAAATACCCCTGGGATGATCAATAGCAACAAGGGAGCATAGACAAACAATCCCTTGTGATAACTAAATAAGATATCCCCTATTTTCGGATCGCTCCAATTGAACCCTTCTCTTTCATACGAATTGAAGCGCCACTTTCCAATTTGGTCATGAACACCTTTGATCTGCAAATAAATGATTAATACCGAACCAATCAACGAGATCCATAAATAGACATTACTTGGGCGAAGAAATCGTTTGATTTGGAACCACCAATTGCGCCAATCGGTTTCAAAAAAAGGAAGGACCAATAAAATGAGAACATTGGTGGGTCGAACAATGAAGGCTAATGAGAGCAAAATAAATAACCAGAACACCTGAATGCTCTTTCGATCTTTCGTCCATTTCACATAGAAATAGAGGATCCACGCTATTAAAGCAAACCCAAAAACATGCGAAAAGCCAATGAAGTAACTGGAATAGAAGCTCAGGTTGGTCCCAAACAACAACGCTAAAATGATAATCAAGGTCCAAACGCGATTGACGTTGAGTAGATCAAACAACTTCATGAGTCCCCAGAAGCCTAAAAAACAATAAAAGAGCGAACCGATGTTGATCCAAAAAAGATAGGGCCAGGAATAGCCATCCTGCGCCTGATCAGCCAACACTGCATGCAAGTGGCCGAAGTAAAAAAACGGACTCAATAGTACTGCAGTACCTGGATAGTATTTGTTGTAAGTCGCACCTGCTCGTATTTCCTGTTCAGTAAAATGCCCGATAAAATCACCAAAACGCTCTTTCGGATAAGCTTTGTTGATCTCGGCAACAAATTCGAAATGTTTCGTTCCGTAAATGTACCATTGAGGCAACCACGCGTAATAACCTGATGCATCTGAGTGAATCACCTCCATATCTCGCGCTTTTGGGTTGGTCCACCCAAATGAACTATCAGATTTGGAAAAAGATATGGCAAAAAGTAAGACAAAGAAAAGGAGCACAAACCATGTTCTGTTTGTCAATCCTTCTAACTTATCCCAAAATTTTATTGCCATTTAGTGGTTTTTTGCTCCAGATATTGATCCAGAACTACCAATGCTGCCATGGCTTCAACAATAGGAACGGCTCTTGGCACAACACAAGGATCATGTCGTCCTTTCCCGGTGATCACTTGTTCATTCCCTGCCTGATCTATGGTGTTTTGGTCAGTCATGATCGTCGCCACAGGTTTAAAAGCAACTCGAAAGTCGATGGGCATTCCATTGGAAATACCTCCCTGAATACCTCCCGAGTAATTGGTAATGGTGGTTCCATCTTTCAGAAAGAGATCATTGTGTTCTGATCCCCTCATGGAAACACCGTCAAACCCTGATCCGATCGTAAAACCTTTAACCGCATTTATTGATAGCATGGCTTTACCAAGTTGGGCGTGCAATTTATCAAAAACAGGTTCGCCAATTCCAGCAGGGACTCCCGTCACGACACAACGAACACAACCTCCAATAGTATCTCCGTTTTTGCGCACATCACGAATCAGCGCTTCCATTTGTTCAGCGATCTCCAAATCAGGAACTCGAACCGGATTACTTTCGCGCACCGCGACTAAACTTTCATTCCATGTCCCCTCCCATCGAATCGATCCAACCTGATCTACAAAAGCCTCAACTCGAATTCCAATAGAAGACAAAAATTGTTTAGCAATCGCTCCAGCCACTACTCTACAAGCGGTTTCCCGTGCACTTGACCTTCCTCCGCCATTTGGGTCACGAAATCCGTATTTCTGATCATAAGTAAAGTCGGCATGGGAAGGTCTGTAAGCCTGTGTCATTTCCGCATAGTCAGCAGAACGTTGATTGGTATTTTGGATCAGGAACCCAATTGGAGTTCCCGTTGTTTTTCCTTCAAAAATTCCGCTGTAGAATTCCACAACATCACCTTCTTTACGCTGCGTTACAATTGCGGTTTGTCCGGGTTTGCGACGATCTAATTCCTGTTGGATTTGTGCTAGATCCAATTCAAACCCCGCTGGAACGCCATCAATGACCCCACCCAGTGCTTTACCGTGAGATTCACCAAATGTCGTTACTCGAAACAACTTACCGAAGGTATTGCCTGACATGCTTCTGATTTTAGACAAATATACTGGATGTATGCATTACTGAGGACGAATTAATTACAGGTATTGTCCCAAAAACAAGAATTCCATAAATTGCATGCATAAAATGAAAGTCATGAAGTTAATTCTTGTATGTGGATTCTTATCCCTGTTGATCGTTTCCTGCAAAAAACACAGCTGCTATGATCCGGAGTTAGAAAAAGCCTATCAGAGTATGGGGTGCACAACTGACTGTCCCGGAGTCAAAGGCTGCGATGGCAAGACCTATTGCAACGAATGTGAAGCGGCCACGCATGGCATTCGCGTTGTAGAATAAAAAAAGAGAGGTTTCCCTCTCTTTTCTTTTAATGTATGATTTGAATTCGATACTGTCCTTTCACACCCAGATCATCTTCGAAAATCAAGACGTACATCCCTGATGCTAGATCCTGAGTTTGAACTTCGGTCTGACCATTAACGAAAGTTTGAGTTCGCATGCTTTTACCATTCAGATCGCGTAAATGAACTTTTGAAACGCCATGGGCTTGCTGAACAGTGAATGATGAATTCGCTGGATTAGGAAAAACTAATGCAGACCAATTCAATTCAGTCAAAGAGGCTCCAGAACCGGCAACAATTGTAATGCAATAGTCTTCAACCTCGCCATAAGTGAAATCACCGCAAATTGCTGGTAATGACGTTTGACCTTGACCCTGATAAGCCATTTGCACACGCAGTTTTGTTTCACCTAATACAGCATTTGCAGGAATTGCAATCGTTCCACTCGGATCTGTTTGCGAAGCTGCCCCTTGATCATAAAGTTTTTCAGTTGTTTCGAAAGTTCCGTTTTGGTTGACATCCACCCAAATTCGGGAATACTCATTGTATTGAGTAGATGCCCAAGCTACATCGATCGCAATTGGATAAGTAGCTCCTTGTTGTAAACTTGCCCCTAGAACTGCTCCGTGATCCGCAAAACCGCCATCATTTCCCGATGTATGCGTTACACCATTCAATGTGAAAGCGTTGATCCATTCGTCCTGTCCGTCTGTCGCACCACTTGTGCAGTAAGGTAAATCAATACAATTTCCACAGTTCGTAGTCCTAAAAGTAATTACACCCGTATTGCCACTTGTATCGGTTCCACAAACAGAGCGCATCATGATTTCGTA
>VFQT010005084.1_pt1 | contig 10301 bp, 6 predicted proteins | sample 3512381 | NCBI WGS metagenome assembly VFQT01 (sample SAMN10412376, study PRJNA504923) | tailings metagenome | isolation source: Relicate 2 Philex TSF3 active mining site | place: Philippines: Tuba, Benguet | collected 2017-08-29 | reverse complement strand
CATTAATGAGACGCAGTTCACGCGATTGGGCGGTATATAGCTGGTCATTGATGGCGACTTCAAATAATGCACTATCGGCCGTACCCCATATCACGCCAGCATACGAAAGTTCTACTTGCTCGATATGGTGCTGTTCGACACCGATATGCACTTGAACCCCTGCCTCAGCACCAAGTGTGTGTATACTCATTGGAATATCTTTCGTATGTGTGAATTAATGTGGAAACATCCTACGAGCGAAGTATGAAATTGTCAATATTTGTTCCCAATTGCATGCTATAATCGGCATCAAACCGCTCATCATCAGACACTAAGGTCACTATGAAAATCGATGCCGTAGATTTTTTTTATTTGGCGATGCCCACGGTGCTCGACATCGGCGATGGCAGCCAAGATGCTCTGCTAGTACGAGTACAAGCAGGGGAGTACGTTGGTTGGGGTGAATGTGAGGCATCACCGCTGGTTTCGATTGCGAGCCTAGTGTGCCCGATGTCGCATAGTGCCTGTAAACCTGTCCGTGACTCTGTACTCGGTATGCCACTCAACGATATCGCCGATATTCAGCGCATCAATCAACGCGTCCGCCACCAAAGTCTTGACTTACTGCAGACGGATCACACATTGTCAGGCATCGACATTGCCTTGTGGGATTTGCTCGGCAAACGATTAGGAGTGCCGGTCTACGAATTACTTGGCTATCAACAGGCATATCCCAAATTACCGTATGCGTCACAATTATTTGGTGATACGCCAGCCGAAACATACCAAAAAGCCATGACCGTCCAACAAGCAGGCTATCGAGCTGCCAAGTTTGGATGGGGTCCTTATGGCATCGGATCTGTGGACGATGATGCCGCACATGTATTCGCGGCACGTGAAGGGCTGGGGCCAGATGGCGTACTCCTCATCGATGCAGGTACCGTATGGCAAGATGATGTCGCACTTGCGTCGACGCGAATGACAGCCCTCAAAGAAGCACGAGTCACCTGGCTCGAAGAGCCGTTTGTGTCTGGAGCGCTGACTGCCTATGCATCACTCGCACAGCATTCGTCACCAGTCCGACTTGCTGGCGGCGAAGGGTGCCACAACGTGTACATGGCACAACACATGATTGATTATGCGCAACTCGGATATATTCAAATCGACACGGGCCGCATTGGAGGGATTAGCAGCGCCCATCAGGTGGCACAATACGCCCATGCACGTCAAGTAACTTATGTCAACCATACATTTACATCGCATTTAGCGCTCAGCGCATCGTTGCAACCGTATGCGGGGATCGAATCCGATATAATCTGCGAATACCCGGTCGAACTCAAATCATTGGCAGTCGATATGACCACCACACACATCAAACCAGATGCAGCAGGCTACGTGCATATCCCAGCCGCACCAGGTTTGGGAATCGATCCTGATCTGCACGCCATCCAGCCGTACGTGGTCGATTGTGAAATCCGGGTCGGCAAGCAAATCCTGTATCGAACGCCTACGCTGGCATGACATTACTATGCGTAAATGGAGGCCACTATGCATGATGCATTGACCCACGAAGTCACGGAAATTCTACGCCAATACATTGATGATGGCATCGAATCTGGACTGCAACTTTGTGTGTATCATCGCGGTCAGCGTGTCGTAGATGTGAGTGTCGGCACACGCAATCCGGCAGGTGACCCACTCACCCCCGACACACTGATCTTTGGGTGGTCGATGACCAAGGGCATCACGGCACTCGCAATTCACCAATTAGCCGAGCGCGGACTCATCCACTACGATGACCGCGTATCTCGGTATTGGCCAGAATTTGCCACACACGGCAAGGAGCATATTTCGATTCGGCAAATCCTCAATCATACGAGTGGAATGCAATCTATGCCCATCGTCGCAACCGAGGAGCTCTGTGATTGGCAGGCCATGTGTGCACACTTTGAAGCGATGCCGCCACAGACTCATCCCGGCGAAGTCGGGGCATATCATGCCCTCAGCTATGGCTGGTTGCTCGGCGAGATTCTCTTCCGTGTGGACGGTCGCCGGATTGGGCAATATGTCCAAGACGAAATATGCACACCACTTGCAATCAACGACCTATACATCGGAGTACCACCACATCGTCATGCCGACTGTGCGATGCTTGATTACGACGATGCAATAGCGGTGTTACAGGCTCACCATGTCGGCAATCAAGCGATTGCCGACGCCCCACAGGTGTTTGCCAATCGGCGTGATATCCGTGAGGCAGCCATCCCCGGTGCCAACATCATGGCAAGTGCGCGCGCATTGGCGCGCGTCTATGCGGCCTTGACCGGTAGCGGCGTCGATGGCATCCGATTGCTTTCTTCACGCAGAGTCGACATGCTGCGTAGCGTGCAACGTTCGGTCGTTGACGCCACGACGAATTTCAAGATGGTACTCGGATTGGGATTCCAACTCCCCGACTACGACACCCCCTCACCCATGTCGCAACGCAGTGGAGTATTCGGTCATGGTGGGTGGGGTGGGTCGATATCGTTTGCAGACCCAGACTACGAACTTGCATTCAGTCTCACCAAGACGCGCATGGTCACCGCTACAGAGCCATTGCCCGTTGGCATCGTCGTCGGTGATTGCGTGCGCCGTCATCTCCAGATCCCAACGCGATGACGCGATGACACCATACGAAGACACAGCGACCGCCCAAGTCCGTTGGACTTGGGCGGTCGTCGCACACAGATAATCAGGCTAATTGGCGGCAGTCTGGACGATGACGTTGAGGATTCCTTCTTGCTGGTTGATTACCACGGTCACGGTCTCGCTCCCTTTCGAGAAGGAGAGCATGGACATTTCAGCAGAGCTCATCCCATCAGTGCCCTGGGTATACCCCAGACCAGGCATTTCATTGGCAAACAGTTCTACGACTGCATCCATGGATTCACTGGTTGTGTAGACGTACATTTCATTGGTCTGCATCGACACCTGTGCGTCAGCGGGCATGGGCCAAGCACTTGCATTTGCCATCTGCGCACATGCTTCAGGGATTTCAATGGTCTGAGCCTGGTTGATTTCGCTAACACGATATGACCAGGTGTAGGCCAATGCCACACCGTTATCATCGCTGGTGCCTTTAGTTTCCCACTGTAATGGGATACCATACTCGCGATCAATGTATGCTGTCATTTCGACAGACATCAGGCCCTCTTGGAACGAACCAGAGTAGGCGTCAGTAGCGCGGCCATCAACATCTGGGCCGGCACCTTCTGATTTCAGATCCGACAAATTGGCAAACATGATCGACTCTGGCGAAGCCGCTTCTTCTTGGATGTCGGTATTGTTGATAATCGTACACTGGGCAGTCTCATCAAACACCATGTAATTGGCCTCACCGACGGTAATGTAGCGCAACATGCCCTCGGCGCTCCCCGCACTCGTTGTATTCACCAGTGTTTCGATGGCACCACTCTCACGATTGACGCGCTGAGACCACTCGTACGTCTCGGCATTGCCACCTTCGGGCGTCGTTTCATAGCCAAACGTGACCACATAGCTGTCGAGTTGGTCGAGCTTTGCAGTAAAGCCCGTGGCATCCCAACTAGCACCAGAATCGTCGATGGCATCGGTCGACGCCTCACTGTCTACGGGGGTCTCTACCGGTGCCTCTGTGTCTGCCACTTCAGAGACAGGGGCTTCATCGGGCACATCTGCCGCAGTGTCTGTAGTGCTCCCACATCCCACCAAAGCAAACTGTACGACCAACATGAATCCAACCAACCAACGTACATACTGACTCATTTGTACCTCCCATTTGGACGGTATACACAATCACCAACAATAGTTTACACTATTGCACAATATGTTGCATAGATTATCTATACTGTACCAAGGAGACAGACCCAATCACACCTGCCGGTTGCTGATATGCGGGCGTATAGCTGGTGGGGCTTTGTGTGTCGAGATACCCTGCAAGCGTATTGGTCATGGTGAGTTCGATGGTGTTGGCGCCAGGCTTCAAAAACGAGGTAATGTCGAAGTGATACGGTGACCACAACCGTGTCCCCACGGGCTGGCCATTGACGCACAGCGCTAATGTGCCGCGGACGTGGGCAACTTCGAGGCACCACGTACCAGTGGTATCACACTCAAGCACAACATCACACCAACACCGCATTGCCCCTGCGTAATCTGCCAAGCCTAGTTCAGCAAATGTGGCCGGTAATGTGGTATGGCCAATACCCATTTCGTAGCGAATCGGTGCCAAAATTGCAGCTGCAGCCACTCCCACACTCGGTCGATCATTGGCAAGGCGCAACACGGCATGGCGAGCACCACATGGGAGTGCACACGTGCCATCTTGCAGAAGCGTCAGCACTCCGTCGATATACAACTCGGCCTGCCCAGCGACCTCCATGTACATGCGCGTCGCCCCCACGGGCACCATCCACTCAAACACACTTGCAGGGGGTTGTGAGACATACGCATCGGGCACGAGTGGCACCACACTGGTATCATCCTGCTGTGACAACCACCGCGTCTGTGGGAGCGGGTGCGGACGCCGATCGACGAGTGGCCAACCTGGGTCCATGCTGACATACAAGGCCGGATCTGTGTCGAATGTACGATCAACCCACGTGCGACGGCGAATGGTGGCAGGCACTGGTGTCGCTGTACCCCGGCGTACCGACCAATCATGACCACTCATCACGCGTGTGACCAAGCGGTCATCAGCATCAGCACAACGTGCATCAACGAGTAACGTCACGCCACGTCCACCATCGAGTGCTTGAATTTGCAGGGTGTGTACGCCCGGTGTAAGTGCTGGCAGCGGATGCGGTTGCACGCGTACTGTGCTGCCATACGGATCAAATCCCCCTTGACGACCAATTTCGTGGCCATCGAGCATCACCACCACCGGTACATCGGCGGTCAGCATGCACGAACCAGTGTGTGTGGCCACATCCAGGGTAAATTCGTGGTGAAACGTCACCATCGTATTGACCTGCGGGACATCAGACTGCATCATCCAAATCGGGCGGCGGAACGCCTCAGGATCGCGTGTCAGCGCCCAATAGCCACGCAACAATTCTGACTGTTCGGCAATACACTCGAATTCAAGGGTATGCCGCCCTGGTGCGAGATCGACGGCACACATCCACTGGTAGCCGGGGACATCTGGTCCCTGATCGACGCCGTCGATCCACATGCGCTTGGCGGTGGGTGCTGCCAGCACCAATGCCCCCTGCACCGCAACATCCAGCACAAACGTGGTGCGCACACGCACAGATTCACCGGCGGCAAGTCTTCCAAATGCAAAAAACTCTTCGGGCACGTAACCTTTGGGTCCCAACATCCCCCAATGCAGGGTGTCCTTGGGGATACCACGGGCCAAGGAATAGACTACCGGTGACCAATCAGCCATCTGAGCCGTTTGGGCAAACTGGTCAACCGAATTCAGCGGATTAGGCTGCTGATCGGCCGGTACGGGCCCATGGCTCCATGCGTAGACGCCGAACCCGACCACGGCATCTTGTTGTGCCTGCTGATCCCAGACCCGCATCGTGCGGGGCAGCAGATAATCACTAGCGGGGATATCGAGATCGGCCCAGGTGTTTTCGACCACAGGTACGACTTCTGTGTGCCAGTCCTGATCCATGATGATGCGCTGTGACACAATCGAATTCGGAGGCATCGCCGTAGCGTCTAGGGCAGTCGCCGCAGAGCTGTCTGGCACAAACAGCACTGCCAGTGGAGCATCAGCAAGCGATACGGTCCAACTTCCATCGGGATTGGCACACAGCACCGTACGCCTCCCATCGATGACACTCCACTGCTCGAGTGTTGGGGCATCGATGTGCATGGTGATATCACAGGGGATCCGTGTCGCATCAAACGTGTACGGGGTACTGTTCCAATGCCCGTTCCAGGCAAACGTGCTCCCAGATTGCTGCGGAGTCACGAGCAACAAGCGACCGTCAGCCAGCTGGCGTTCGAGCACCAGACAATCGCCATCGACTTGCCGTGGCACGACCGCCAAGGCTGCCGGCACATCGGCACTCGTGGCCACATACCGGATTTCGGCACAGTCACGCAACACGGCTGGGCACGTTTCCACAGCGATAACTACACCACCATTTTGGGCAAACAGACGCAGTTGCGCGGCGACTGTCGGATCGAGGTGAGTGAGAGCTGGCAATATGATGCAACGAAAAGCTTCGCCTGCCACGCACAATTGATTGGCCACAATATCGGCACGGGCAATGGAATCGTCGTCAATCATGTCGAAATCACGACGATCCTGCTCTAAGATACCGGGTTGTGGATTATTCCAAAACATCGAACCGGTGATTTCGACAAATACGGCCTCGGCACGCTGGGCTGGTGGCAACGGCCCTGCCATGGTGAGGTGCGCCTGTACCGTGGTCGTCGGGAACAGGACGGCGATGTCACACCGATGTTTGCCCAGCGACAAGACGCCGGTCAGACGCATGATGACATCAGCAAATTCGGCATAATGCTGCCAATACGGCTGACGCCAACACGTCGACGGCGGCGCCCATTCCCACCAGCCACCATGGGTAGAGTAGTAGACGGCGTGGGGATTGTATAGTGTCAAACCGGCCCGTAACCAAGGCACCAACCAGTCAAACGTTTCTTCGAGCGTGCCACCCCAACCACTGCTGTGGAAGGCTTCAATCCACGAGCGAGGATGCTCGTATAAATGCGCCAACGACGAATGAATTTTGCCATTGCCGTGGTGATCGCTGCCGGGTGCCCCGTACCAACGATGCGTCTGCAAATAATCGGCGTATTCATCGACCGCACCAATGGGGAGTGCCATGCGGGCCGGGCTCTGCTGATCAAAGCCACAGAGTAGGTCATATTGGTCATGCCAATCAAAAAATGGACGAAAAAACGCTGCTTCACAGCGATGCGCTCGCCAACGCTGATAATCGATACGTACCTGCTCGCCATCGGGGCTATCGGGCTCGAACAACGCCAAGATCTGAGCAGTGATATCGTACCCGTAGTGCTGAGCAAAGCTCAGCGCAAAATCCGCACTCCAGGTCGGCATCGAGGGCAATTCATCTTGGAACGAGCCCACAATCACATCGCCGAAAAATTCACTTGCTTCGCGATAAAACGCCTCGTGCACCGTCGCGCGCAACGCCAAACATGCTGCTGGATTCAGGTAATCAAAGCCACGTACCACCGCATACACCAAGCGTACTCGGTGTGGCTGGGCCAACGTACTGTGAACCTCGGTGGTGGTACACGACAACGCATGCCAGGCTGTACCATCCCACTGCCATGCGCCAATGGGCAGGCTCCCCTGTGGGAATTCGATGCGGGTAGGCGCATGGCACTCGTGCACGCTACTGGCCAACTGCTGACCTGCAAACGCCGGCTGGGCATGCACCAAACGCCCCTGCAAGTTGGCGCCCGAGAAGCCAATTTGATCATAAAACCAGATCTTGATGCCCAGTTCTCGGGCATCTGCACACACGCCGCGGAATATTTGCCACCACTCTGCAGTCAAAAAATGCGGTGAGTCGGCCAATGAGCCATGCAGTGGCCCTGTAGGTGCCAAATTCAAAATCACCACGTTGTAGACGTGACCAGCCGCAAAGCGCTCAAGTTGCCAGCGCAAACGCTGCGGGTCAAGGGCATCACCACTCCACCACCAGATTGGAGCCGGCGAAAACGCACGGTCTGGCATTTGCATGCGCGCAATGGCCTGTGTCGAACTATGGTTCATTTGATGACCACACATTCAATGCCCAGCAGACGAGCCACATGCTGGAGCACATTTGCTTGATGCCCGATCCCCAATGCCACGTGATGCGTGGGCGCTTCCTCGCACCAACGATCCATGAAGGTCGCTGGATCCATACCAAAGCGCAAGCGGCTGTTGGTGTTGCCGATTTGCAATACCGGCCCCGCAATCGATTCCCCCTCGGCAATCAACATGCGCAAACGACCTTGACCGTCTTGGGTGACACCCAGAATCGTAATCGGGCCAGTTTTGACACGCAGTTCAATTGAAATCCCCTCACCAGATTTGCCATGATACAGACTCAGAGCGCGCATCAACGGGTTTTGGTCGCTCAAATGGGGATGTGCGGGACCATCATGACCCATCAGCACAAATTGATCGGGCACATCCATGGCATAAAACTCCGTAAACGAGCCCCCTGCACCAATGCGATCCATGATAAACATGGCCACTGCCGTCTTGAGGTCGCCCTCGCCAGCACAGGGGACACCCTGCCAGGTCAGCATCGTGGCACCCACAATCATGTGTGCCGCGACATCGGCGGTAGGCATGCCAGGTATGCCGCGGTGGTAATAACAGAGCGCATCGAGATCATGGTCGGCCACGAGCGCATCGAGTGCCAGCGATGCCGCTGCCGCATTAGCGAGACCAGCCTCGGTCACCGGTCGCGAGATACGATCAACACCTGCGGGCGCCTCTGTAAACCACGTACGAATCAACGCCTGCCGTTCTAGGCATGGTTCAGCCGGGACTGCAGTCATCGTGGCGGCGATTTCGTCGAACTCCAGCCATTCCACGTGGCAGCCCAACTGGGCATGGAGCATGGTCGGATCACTGTACATGTCGAGCATACCGGGGTAGGGATGCCCTACCATACCGAATCGTGCGCGGCGCAGTGCGGCGACCGCACCGGCAGCGCGCACCCAATCAGCGATGCGCCCCCATGCACGGGCATCGTCATACAGCGTACCACTCACCACTTGAAAGGGAATGTGGGCGCGGCGAAAGGCGTTGGAGATTTCAGGGACACAGCATGCAGAACATTCAGCAAGCCATGCGCCCGTATCAGTATTTGGGTAATCGAGTTGTGGTGACGGCTGGAGATTCAACACCAACACCTGCGTACCAGCACGTTGCACGATGGGCAACACTTGTGATGAAGTTGCGTAGGTGGCCGTATGGCAAATCAACAAATCGACTTGGGCTTGGGCAAACGTGACCCCTGCAGCTACAGCAGCGGGAGCTGTATCGACCATACCCACCCCCACAACGTCTGCACCAAGTTGTTCCAATTGCGCAACGATGTGGGAGTGATACGACTCGAGTAGTTCACGCAATCCCGGGAATTGTGCCCAATAGGCCTCGAGACCAATCGCAAATACCCCGATTTTGGGCTTATGAACTTGAACGTGCTGCATTGCACCCTCCTCACACATGATGATGATGACATTGTTGACGGTAGTTCCATCATAGCACCATCATTTTCGCAATCGCAGCGAACTTCCACCGTAAACGGTTTCACTTCCAAAAGCCCCTACCAACACGTCGTCGGCAGGGGCTGATGTCACAGTGTTTTTGCAGAGATGTGATTACTCGTCGCCAAACGGTGGACGGGGATAACCGACACCAAACGGTTCTTCGGGGCGCTTCCAATCACCAATCAACGCCCGTCGCAATGGCGTAGTACGCTCCAAAAACGCCGGATCGTTGTGCATGCGATCTGATGGAATCAACCACGGTGGCGAATAGACGATGTGCATGGTATGGCGGTCGAAATCACGTTCGTTGCGCCCTGTACGGTGGAACACCCCCTGGTGGAACAACAAGGCCGTGCCTGGTTTGCCACAAATCACATCACGAATCGGCAAATCGTCATCGTCGGGCACGATGGGTTTGGGCCATGGCGTCATGTGATTGTGACTCCCCGGGATCATCACCATGTTGCCCATACCGTCTTGCGACTGGTCGGTCAAATAATAGCCAACCCGCAGTTGGAGTAGGGGCGTTTGGGCACCCGACAAACGGCGGAACTCATAGACACCCGAGCCATCCTGGTGATAGCCACCGGCTTTGGTGTGTGCCGGTTGTACGGTGGCCCAAGTGCTCTGCACAATGAAATAATCGCCCATCAAGGCACGGATTTTGGGCAACAGCGACGGATGATCGAGCAGGTGCTCAACGGCCGGCTCGCTTTCGTACAAATGCCCGAGCTGGCGCCATTCGCCAGCAGGGTAGGCCGCATGTGCGCGCTGTGACGCCTGCAAACAGGCATCGACTTCTGCAGGTGTCAACGCATCAGGAATCACCAAATAACCGAACGTGTCAAACATGAATCGTTCTCGGGCAGTCATCGCCCCAGGTGCAGCCAAAGGAATCATCGGCAACCTCTCTTGTGGTGTGTGCATCAGCGCACATACATCCTGATTTTATCCTATGTGAGCTGTCAAGTGCACAACAAATTCCCCCCTGCGTGTGCAGGGGGGAAAAGTGGTGGGCCGCGAAGGACTCGAACCTTCAACACGCTGATTAAGAGTCAGCTGCTCTACCAATTGAGCTA
>VFQT010005082.1_pt1 | contig 10306 bp, 11 predicted proteins | sample 3512381 | NCBI WGS metagenome assembly VFQT01 (sample SAMN10412376, study PRJNA504923) | tailings metagenome | isolation source: Relicate 2 Philex TSF3 active mining site | place: Philippines: Tuba, Benguet | collected 2017-08-29 | reverse complement strand
GGGAATCACCGTCGGTGCCGACGCGCCGAGCCTGCCGGGAATGGCTCCAATGGAAGAAGTAGTGGCCGATCTGTGGAGCACCGGCATTTCCACGCGTGGTCATCCCACGGAGTTGTTGCGCGAGGAGTTGTCACGGCTCGGCGTCGTCGCGGCACGCGATCTGCCCACCATCGGTCTCGACAAGGTGATGGTGGCTGGCACCGTCACTCATCGTCAGCGGCCGATGACGGCGCGAGGTGTGACCTTCATCAACCTCGAGGACGAAACCGGGTTGATCAATGTCGTGTGTTCGCAAGGCTGCTGGGCCCGTTATCGCCGTGTTGCACGTGGGGCCGGCGCACTGTTCGTGCGAGGTCGACTGGAGGTGGGCGATGGAGGAGTGGTCAACGTGGTCGCCGAACACATTGCGCCGCTCGTGATGCCGGCGCGCGTGCCAGCGCGCAACTTTCGCTGAGCGCTACTCGTTGGGTCGTTCGTTCAAGTGTTCGTTGAACGCGCGATAGGTCTCGTAGATGTCCTTGCACACGTCGCACAGTGGCAACTGCTTGGGGTCACGTGAGGGCACCCACACGTGTCCGCACAACGCTTCGATCGGCGTGCCGTTGATCCGCGCTTCGAGGATCTTGGCCGCCGCATCCTCGTCGGGACCTGTCTTCACGATGTGCGCCATGACGGGTTCGCCCGTTTCCGGGATGCGTTCGGTGATCGGCTCGACGACGGCGGGGCGGACCTGCAGCGGCGTGTTCACGATTTCTAGACTACGACCATGCCGCTGTACGAGTTCCGCTGCAAGACATGTGACGTCACGTTCGAGGAGCGTCGTGCGATGGCGGCTGCTGATGAGCCTGCGCTCTGCCCGGAAGGACATTCCTCGGTGGTGCGACTGCTGAGCGTCTTTTCATCGGTGGGCGGAGCGTCTGCACCACAGACTGCGACACCACGTACCGGTGGCGGCTGCGGTAGTGGTTGCGGCTGTCACTGACGAGTGACGTTGACTTCGCCGTGCTGAACGGTGAAGAAGTTCAGTAGCGCGAGCCCCGCGCGAGAGAGGCACACGGCGAGCGTCGGCTCGATCCAACCGTGTGCTGGTGATGCCGTTGCGGGCCGAACGTGTGCCGCGATCACACCTGCTGCAATGGGGGACGACGCGACGAATCCGACCACGTCGTGGGCCAATTCGTCGGCATTCGAGCGAACGTCGAACACCGCGAGTGAGTGCCCTGCTCGGAGGCGATCACAGGTGACGATGACCAACTCTTCGCGTAGCGGTCGTGTGATGGCCAGGGAGATGACACCCAAGGCTTCGGTAGCGAGAACGATCGGCTCGATTCGGGCACGCGGAAGATGGAGGGGAGGAACGAGTGACTGCAGCATGATTGCTGCAGGTTAGGAAAGCGGTGTGACGGCGATCACCACGCTCGCCACTGCGATGGCAATCGGTACCGCAACTTGCCACCATCCTGGTTGTCGCGTGCGAGGCGGTGGAATCATCGCCGCACCGCACAATGCTCCGGCGATGGCGCCACCGAAGTGACCCCCGATCGATACGCCAGGAATGGCGATCGTGATCAGCAAGTTGATGACGAACGTGAGTCCGAGGCCGGTTTGCAGCGGATTCACGCCGCGCTGACGGAGTCCGACCACTCCTGCGGCCATCAAGCCGAACACGGCACCCGACGCGCCGCCCGTCAATGCGTCAGGCGAGAGCAATAACGCACCCGCGGAGCCGGCGAGCAGCGACGCTGTGTACACGAGGCCGAATCGCAGTGTGCCAAGTGACGGCTCGAGCAATCGGCCGAGTTGGTAGAGCAGGAGCATGTTCATGGCGATGTGAAAGATTCCGAAGTGCACGAATCCTGCACTGACAAGCCGATACCACTCGCCGTCATCGATGAACTGACGAGAAATCACCATCGCTTCCTGCACGCGCAATAGTTGGTCGCTTCCTGTGCCATCGCCGAACCCGGTGAGGAGTCCCCACACGTAGATGCCCACGTTGATCGAAATCATCGCATTGGTGAAGACGAATGGATTGCGGCGCAGGTCGCGATAGCGGCCCTGGAATGGTTTCCTCTGACGACCGAAGGTGCGCTTGCGGGTGGTGGCCCGCGGTGGCAACGGTGGGGGGAGTTGCGGGGGAGGGAAACTCACGTCGCTACTCGGGCGCCTTCTCCGCTTCGGCTCTGTTGGCGAGGTACCAGGCCACCGTGTTGCGGATGCCTTCCTCGAAGTCGGTGTGCGCATGCCAACCCAGTTCCTGTTCGGCGCGCGAGGCATCGACGCGCCGCCGCGGCTGGCCGTCCGGCTTGCTCGGATCCCAGACGAGTTCGCCGGTGAATCCCACTACGCGGGCGATCGTCTCCGCCGTCTCGCGAATCGTCACCTCACGGTTGTTGCCAAGGTTGATCGGCTCGGTGCTCGTGCTAAGTTCCGCTGCCAACACGATCGCTTCGGCCGCGTCGTCTGCATATAGATAGTCGCGACTGGCCGTGCCCGTTCCCCACACTTGCACCTTGTCGTCACCATGTTCCTTGGCTTCTACGCACTTCTTGATCAGGGCAGGGATCACGTGTGACACCGACTCGTGGAACTTGTCTCCTGGTCCGTAGAGATTGGTGGGAATGACGAAGGCGAATTGCTGGCCGTATTGGGCTTCGTTCACCTGCGCGTGTACGAGCAGGGCCTTCTTCGCGATTCCGTACGGAGCATTCGTCTCCTCCGGATAGCCATCCCAAATCGACTGCTCACGAAACGGAACGGGAGTGAACTTCGGATACGAGCACACCGTGCCGAGGATGACGGTCTTTTCGACGCCTGCCGCTCGTGCGGCCTCGATGGTCAGCGTGCCCATCATCAGGTTGTCGAGATACAGCTGCGCGGGGGCCACCTGGTTGTAGCCGATCCCACCCACTCGAGCCGCCAAGTGAATCACGTGACTCGGACGATGTTCTGCGAACAATCGCTCGGCGACACCTACTTGAGTGAGGTCTGCCTCTCGTCGACGAGGTGCGATCACGTTCGCGCCAAGTTTGCGCAGACGCTCGACCACCTTGGTGCCGAGGAAACCATTGCCGCCCGTCACTACGACGGTACGACCTTGCCAAGACTGGGCACCTTGTTTGGTCATGCACTCCGACGATACCGAGTTGGCACAATGGAAGAGTGCGGGTTGCCTACACCCTTGAGCAGTGCTGGCACCGCGTCCCCGGTGGCACCGCGGTTGCTGCATTGGAGATCGCGCGAGCGATGCCGAACGTCCGTCCCGATGTCGATCTGCTCGGCGTGTCGGGTCGGCACAACGATGATCCCGCCGTCGACTTCGATTTGTCGATCGACGTCGCTGGGCTCGCCGTCAAGGGCCCGCTGCTCTACGAAACGTCGTTGCGTTTCGGCTGGCCGAAAGTCGAGTCGGTGTGGCCGGATCTCGACATCGTGCATTCGACGAGCATCATTCCGCTTTCCTCCGCTCGGCCGAGCGTGGTGACGATCCACGACCTCGCATTCCTTCGTCATCCCGAGTTCTTCACTCGTCGTGGAAACTCCGTGTTTCGCCGCAGTCTGCGGGCGGTGCGCAAGCGTGCCGATCGGGTGATCGTCAGTTCGCAGGCGACGTTCGACGACTGCGTGTCGGCGGGTATCGACAATGACCGTTTGCGGTTGGTGCCGCTCGGTGTGCGCGTGATCGAGCCGTCGCCCGAAGAGTCCTCGCGAACCTTGTCATTGCTCGGTGTCCCGACATCGTTCATCTTGTTCGTCGGGACCATCGAGCCTCGCAAGAATCTCGCAAGGTTGATCGAGGCAGTGACGAACGACTCCACTTTGCCGCCACTCGTCGTCGCGGGAGCATCGGGATGGGGCGACGCGGTCGGCACACTCGACGCAGATCGTGTTCGCTTCGTCGGTCATGTCGATGATGCAGCGTTGCGTGTGTTGTATCGCTCGGCCATGGCATTCGTCTATCCCTCGTTGTGGGAGGGGTTCGGCCTCCCGATCCTCGAGGCCATGGCTCAAGCCACTCCCGTCGTCACGTCAGCGGGTACTTCCACGGAGGAAGTTGCTGGTGGGGCGGCGGTGCTCGTCGATCCGACGAAGACGTCGTCAATCGCAGACGGCATTGCCGAAGCGCTCCGCCATCGAGACGAATGGGCGGCGCGATCTCGTGCGCGGGCGAGCGAAATGACGTGGGAAGCGGCTGCCCGATCGACGGCGGCCGTGTACGACGAATTGGTGCGACCGTGACGACGCGTGTTGCCGTCAACCTCCTCTGGTGTGTTCCTGGTCGTGTCGGAGGAAGCGAGGAATACCTCGTTCGCCAACTGCAGGGGATCGTCGCACACCGGTCGGAATTCGACGTTCACGTGTTTGCGCCGCGCGGGTTCACTGCTGCTCATCCGGAACTGGCCGATCTCGTCCCGATTCATGAAGCTCCGACGTCTGCCGCTCGACGCTCGGTGCGCGTCGTGGTGGAGAACACCTGGTTGGCTCGCGCGACGAGGGGATTCGACATCGTGCATCACGGGGGTGGCACGATCCCCACGTTCGGAGCGCGGCACACGTTGCTCACGATTCACGACGTGCAATACACGGCCTACCCCGAGTACTTCTCGCGTCTCAAGCTCGCGTATTTGCGTTCACGTGTTCCGGCTTCGGTTGCGCGGGCGTCGATGATCGCGGTGCCATCGCAGTTCGTGAAGCGCACGCTGCTCGAGCAGTTCGGCGTTTCCGAGAAGCGGGTGATCGTGGTGCGCCACGGCATGCCGCCGCGGCTCGGGGCCAATGCCACGAGCGCCACCGAGTTGCGCACGAAGTTCAGTTTGGGCGACAGAAAAGTGGTGGTGTACCCGGCGGTCACGCACCCGCACAAGAACCATCGGTTCCTCGTTCGATTGTTGGCGGAAAACTGGCGCGATGTGGTGCTCGTCTGCGCAGGTTCGCGCGGTCTCGCCCACGACGAGGTGTCTGCACTTGCTGCGCAACTGGGCGTCGCCGATCGAGTGCGCATGGTCGGCCGCGTGAGCGACGATGACCGGGATGGTCTGTTGGCCCTTGCGGAGGCGATGGTGTTTCCCAGTTTGTATGAGGGTTTTGGTGCGCCACTCGTGGAAGCGATGACGATCGGAACACCGGTGATCTGTTCCGATCAGGCGGCAGTTCCCGAAGTGGTGGGTGGCGCGGCGATGGTGTTGCCCCTCGATCAAGCGGCGTGGGCGTCTGCTCTTGATGCAGTGACCAGCCGCCGCACGGAACTGATCGAAGCCGGTTTGGCTCGCGCGCAGACCTTTTCGAATGCGGCCTCGGGGGACGACCTTGCGACGGCATGTCGGGCCGTGACCAGGGGGGAAATCGCGTGAGCGCGTCTCGACCGTTGCGCTTGATCGTGTTGTGCCCGCACTTTGCTCCCGACATTGCGCCAACCGGCGTGGTGATGACGCGGATCGTGGACGAACTTGCTCGACGCGGACACGAACTCCACGTGATCACGGCACTGCCGTGGTACCGGGAACATCGAGTCGAGCCCGGCTACGAAACGAGGTGGTGGAGTGAGGAACGCACGACCTGGGGAACCATCACTCGTGTCAACCCATTCCCTGGCAAGTCGAAGTCGAACATTTTCCGACGGGCGATCGGGTTCGTCTTGTTCAGCGTGCTCGTCGGCATTCGTGGCTTGCGAGCAGGTGGCAAGGGCCCCGTTGACGGTGTGCTCGCGATGTCGCCACCGCTCACCTTGGGTGTGACGGGTTGGCTCGTACGAGTCGTTCGCGGTGGTCGACTCGTGTTCAACATTCAAGATGTGTTCCCCGATGCGGCGATCGAGACGGGCGCAATTTCCAACCCCGCGATAGTTGCGCTCGCGCGCTGGCTCGAGAAATTCAGTTACCGGCGAAGCGACTTCGTGGTGTTGTTGTCGGAGGATCTCGCCGACAACGTGCGCGCGAAGCTCGGTCGTCGAGATCGACATCGTGTGCAGGTGATCCCCAACTTCGTCGACACGCAGGCGATCACGCCGTCTTCGAGGAACAACGCGTATCGATCAGAACTAGGGATCGGTGACGAACCTGTCGTGATGTACGCGGGCAACGTTGGCTACTCACAATCACTCGACTTGATGATCGACGCCGCCAAGGCGATGCCCGAGGTGATCTTCGTGGTCAACGGAGATGGATCCGCCAGACCGTCGCTCGAGCAACGCGCGCAAGGGCTCGGCAACGTTCGATTCGTCGATTACCAACCCATCGAGCGACTGAACGAGGTGCTTGCTGCGGCAGACGTCCATGTGGTTCCGCTACGTAAGGGCTTGGCCAAGGTCAGCGTGCCATCGAAGTCGTACTCCGTGATGGCAGCGGGTCGGGCACTGCTTGCAGCCATCGATCCCGGTACCGAAATACCGCGGTTGCTGTCGGCAAGCCGTGGTGGCGTTGCCGTCGCGCCGGACGACCCTGCTGCATTCATCGGCGCACTGCGCGAAATGTTGGCCGACCGTGATCGATTGGCGGCGATGGGTCGGGGTGGACGGGAGTGGGTCGAGCGTCATGTTTCGCCGAGTGGCGTGGCCAGTGCATACGAGTCGTTGTTTCGTCGCGCAAAGGGTGAAGACCGATAGCCTGTCCGCACCGTGGCACGCTCATCATCTGCACAGAAGATCGCTCGTTTGGCCCAGAAGGGCAAGGGTAAGAAGGTTCGCTTCCAAGGGGGTTCTACCTTCGCCACCGTGATCCTGGCGATCGTCCTCTTGGGTTCGATCCTGGTCGCGTACGCCCGACAGTCCGAGCCAGTGGTCGACGCATCGCTCACGGCGGAGCAGCAGTACGCGCTTTCGTTCGGTGTCTACTTCTGCGATCAGTTTGTCGAGGGCATCGCCGCCGTTCCTGCTGCGGACGCGGTCGATCCCGAAGCGTCCACCTCGATTTCCGCCGAAGGCGTGGTGTTGTGGAAGCCACAGGTGTTGGCGGGAGAGCGCAAAGCCAAGCTGGGCACGATCTTCGATTTGTATGGCCTCGAGGTGACCGACTCGTCGATCACGTTCCCTTCGACGGTTGCGGTGAACGATGGTCAGCCGGTCAGCGAAGACACGACGGAGTGCAATGGTGAGTCGAGTTCGTTGGTGGTGGTGTCGTGGCCTGATGCGTCCGATGCGGCCAACTCGGAGCGCTCCATTGCCAGCTTCGACGGTGTTCGCTTGACGAACGACAACATGGCAATCGTGCTCGCGTTCATTCCGGATGGCGCCGAAGTTCCGCAGCCCGATTCGGCAGCCGAAATCTCCACGGTTCCGCGCCAAGGGTAAGCGCCACACGATGCACGCGGTCGTGCTCGTTGGAGGATTTGGTACTCGGCTGAGGCCGCTCACCTACACGGTGCCCAAACCGTTGTTACCCATCGGTGACCGACCGATGCTCGAACACTTACTCGCACGCTTGGCTCGCGGGGGTGTCACTAATGCCGTACTTGCACTCGGCTTCAAACCAGATCCGTTCTTCGCTGCCTTCCCCGGAGATGAATGCGCGGGCGTCAAACTCACTTATGCAGTGGAGGATTCGCCACTCGACACTGCGGGCGCAATCGGGTTCGCCGCACGACGCGCGGGCATCGACTCGACATTCGTCGTCGCCAATGGCGACGTCATGACGTCCTTGGACGTGGCCACGCTCATCGACTTTCATCGTCGCAGTGGTGGCGAGGCGACCATTTCACTCACCCCGGTGGACGACCCGAGTCAGTTTGGAATCGTCGAGATCGAACCAAATGGACGAGTGCTTCGCTTCGTGGAGAAACCGGCAAAAGGTGAGACGTCGAGCAACTTCGCCAGTGCCGGCACCTATGTGATGGAGCCGTCGAGCCTCGAGCGCATGCCGGATGGGCAGAAGTTGTCGATCGAACGCGTGGTGTTCCCCGCGATCGTCGGCGAGGGAGCGCTGTTCGCCATGGCGACCGATGACTATTGGATCGATGCTGGCCGACCCGACACCTACCTCGATGCCAACGTTCATCTCGTTCGCACGGAATCCACACCCGCGATTCATCCAAACGCACGGGTCGAAGACGACGTCGAAGTCATCGATGCAGTCGTCGGTGCCGGGTCTCAGGTGGGGCGCGGTGCATCGATTCGCCGCAGCGTGCTACTGCCGGGCAGCGTGATCGGTCGTGATGCCATCGTGCGCGGATCGCTCGTGATGGGCGAGGTGGGCGATGGGGCCGTGGTGATCGACTCGGTGATCGGCAAGGAAGGCAAGGTAGAAGCCGGTGAGACGATCTCCGGCGCCAAGCGTCCGGACGACGCGCATGGCTGAGCCGCGCACCGGACGCACTCGTCGATCGCGATTGCCGGAACTTCGCGGCCCGGTGCTCGTCGTCGGCGGCGCGGGTTTCATCGGTTCGCATTTCGTCGAGCGGGTACTCGCAGAATCGCTCCCCGTGGAAGTGGTCGACGACTTGTCCACTGGTTCACTCGCCAACTTGGCTGAGGCACGGGCGATGGGCGGGGAGTTGCGCTTTCATCATCTCGATGCCGAGTCGATCGAGTTCGGTGAGCTCGTCGGGTTGCGACGCCCTGATGTGATCGTCCACCTCGCGGCGCTTCACCCTGGTGCGACGGCATTGCGCGAGAGTTTGCGGGCATTGAACGTGACGGTCAACGTGCTCGAAGCCGCACGTCATCATGGTGTGCGCAAGGTGGTGACCTTCCTCCCCGCGTCCCTCGTCTACGGCGAGGTGGAAGCACGGCGGTTGCCGGTGAAGGAGGGTTACGACACGGCGCCTGCAGGTGTGCCGCAGTTGGTGGCGAAGTCGATTCGCGAGGCACTCGGCGTCTATCGCGAAGTACACGCTGTGGAGTTCACCTCCTTGATCGGTGGCAACGTCTATGGATTGCGTCAACGTCCTGACGACGGCGTCGTTGCCGCATTTGCCTCAGCGGTCATTCGCCGACAGGACCCACAAATATTCGGTACGGGAAAGCAGACGAGGGACTTCGTCTACATCGACGACGCAGTAGACGCGCTGTATCGAGCGCTTTCACGCGGTGATGGTCTCGACATCAACGTGGGTACGGGAATACAGACCTCGGTGGAGGAAGTGTGGAAACGCCTTGCGGCAGGGACCGATCGCCGAGCAGTGAAGTCGGAGCGGCGGGCCGGTGACGTTCAACGTGTGTCGTTGTCGCCGATCAGGGCGAAGATCCAATTGGGCTGGCAACCCTGGACCTCGCTCGAGGATGGGTTGAAGGTGTTCCGCAATCTGTTCCTGCGGATGCCGTCTGAGTTGCGCGACTAGCGGAACAAGTCTTCGCGCGCGGGTCGCACGATTTCTTTCATCGAGGCTTCGCGAAACCATTCGGCATGGGCACCGCGGACGATGGCGACAGGGATTCCGGAAGACTTGCCCATCACCATCTCTGCGGCTCCGGCCAGCTGGTCGGCCACGCATACTTCGGTCACCTGCATCGTGCGACCGAGTGCATCGGGGGTTCCTCGCAGGTCGACCACACCGGCGATCCCTGCCACGCCGATCGCCACGTCGGTGAGCCCCATCCTCCACGGTCGACCGAACGTGTCGCTCACGATCACGCCCACCTCGACGCCGAGTTTGGCGCGGATGATGTCGCGGATTCTGCGGGCAGACCGATCGCTGTCGAGGGGAAGGAGGGCTGCGTAGCCGCGCTCGACGTTGGACAAATCAACGCCACTGTTCGCGCAGATGAAACCGTGCTTCGTCTCGGTGATCATCAAGTCGCCGCGCCTGCGCAACACGCGAACCGCCTCTTCTTCGACCAACTTCTTGTGGCTGAGAGGATCAATTGGATCGACTGCGACGAGTCGCCCTTCGGCCTTGGAGACGATCTTTTGGGTGACGACGACTACGTCTCGATCCAGGAGCGGTCCGTTCGGCTCGGCCCGACAAGCCTCAACGACGAGATCTCCCACTTGGTCGCCCGGCTTCACTTCGCCGATCCCGCTCACGCCCCACATCGTCAAACGGCTCATCGGCCCACCCCACAGGTCTTGGCGAGTCGCTCGGTGACTTCTGGTGAACTCATGATGGTGTCGGTGACTATGCAGTTCATGCCAAGTTCTTCCACTTGACTTGCGAGGTGGGCGTCGCGTTCATCGATCACGAGCGTGGCACAGATCTTGCGGTAGAGCTCGGCTACCCCAACGACGGTCGGCTGCATCCCCAGTTCCACCATCAATCGGTCTGCAGGTCCCTTCAACGCCTTGCCACCGACGATGGGCGAAATGGCCACGACGTCGTTGCGGCGAGAGATGAGTACATCGTCCACACCCGCGAGGGCGCGAAGCGGCCCGATCGA
>VFQT010005080.1_pt1 | contig 10318 bp, 8 predicted proteins | sample 3512381 | NCBI WGS metagenome assembly VFQT01 (sample SAMN10412376, study PRJNA504923) | tailings metagenome | isolation source: Relicate 2 Philex TSF3 active mining site | place: Philippines: Tuba, Benguet | collected 2017-08-29 | reverse complement strand
AAGGCGCGCGCGCAGCACCGGGTCGTCCACCACCATCTGCACGCCCTCGCTGAAAGTGGCGCCATCGCCAAACCACAGCCCGCCGCCGGACTGTTCGCAGTGGCTTCGCAGTACGTCGCTCTCCTGGTTCACCAGCACCGGCGTGCCGGCCAGCCAGGCCTCGAACAGCACCATGCCGAAGCTCTCCATGCGCGATGGCTGCAGCAGCACCCCTGCACCGGCATACGCGGCGGCGCGATCCTCGGGGCTCACGAAACCCAGGTCCACTACGTGGGGCGCGATGTCGGGCGGCGGATCCAGGTCGCCGGTCCCCATCAGGGCAAGCGGGCGCGGACGTGCCGACGTGCGCAGGTACGTGGCGTAGTGCCGGTACATCTCGGCCACGCCCTTGCCGGTTTCGCGCCTGCCGGCGTACAGCAGGTAGCCGGGCTCCAGTCCGTGACGTCGGGTGAAGCCCTGCACCACCTCGGCAGGTGGCACGGGTTCGTCATCGAACCCGCACCCCACCACCCGGGGCTCGTTGCGCGGCATGGGCGCTCCCGGCGCGCGCACCGCGAGCAGGCGCGCCAGCAGGTCGGCCTCGCCGAGCGAGTTCAGCATCAGCCCCCGGGCCGAGCACAGGGCATCCAGCACCAGCTGCTGGCGCGCATGCGGCTCGTCGTGCAGGCACGGAACCACGATGGTGCGGTCGGGGTCGGCCACCTGCTGCCAGAACGACGTGCCGAACAGGTAGGGCATCACCACCACGCGGTCGTACTCGCGGGCCGCGCGCAGCGCGCCCGGCGACCACACCGAGTTGGCCATCCACTCCACCTGGGAGTCGTAGGGCACCGCGCCCCGTCGGGCGATTGCGCCATGCAGCCGCGCGAAGGCGGCATGGTCGCGCGGCCCCACGGCGAACCGCCGCACGCGCACTGGGCCGTCGCGGTGCTCACCCCCTGGCAGGGCGTCGGCCCACGTGCGGTGGTCCACCGCGCAGGTGGTGATGATGTCCACCGGCGTGCCGTGGGTGGTGAGGTTGATGGCCAACTGGCGGCACAGGGCCTCGGCGCCACCCACCACGGTGGGGCCGAACCGGGGGGCCACGAAGGCCAGGCGTGCCCGTTGTGCCACCTGGCTCAATCGGGGTCCGGGGCCCGCCCTGCCAACCGCTCCACATCGGCACGCAGCGCAGTCACCTCGCCGGCGAGTTCCACCAGGTAGGCCACCAGCTCGCCATTGAACGCTGTTGCGCGGTCGGCCACATCGCCCACCGGGCGGCGGGCCACGTCGCGCGCGGCCGCCTTGGCCCGTCCGGCCACGGCACGCACGCCATGCGCGTGGGCGGGTGGCTGCGGCGGTGGGGGTGCCACATCCGCCAGCCGTGCCACGGCCGCCAGGTCGCGCACCAGTTGGGGCGCGTCGGGCGTCATGAGCGCATCGCGGATGTCCCCGGCGCCGTACACGCCGGCGTCCCGCTGCTCTTGCACGCGGCGCCTCAGTTCATCCATCGAGTCGGCGATGTCGGGGTCCACGGGCACCTCTTCGTCGTGGGCAGGCCCACATCTTGCCTGCCCGTCTCACGGCGGGCGCCCTCACGGGGTGCGGGTGGGTAGCCTCTCGCGGCGTGCGGGTGCTCATAACGGGAATGACGGGCTTTGTCGGCCGCCACTTGGTGGCCCTGCTCTTGGACCAGGGCGCCGAGGTGCACGGCACCCTGCTGCCGGGAGTCGGCGACGTTCCCCCGCCCGGAACCCACGGGCACGAGGTGGACATCACCGATGCGGATGCCATGGCGGCCCTGGTGGCGCAGGTGGCTCCTGACGGAATCGTTCACCTGGCTGCCGCAGCGTCGGTGGGCCAGTCGTTCGACGACCCCGACGGCACGTGGCACGTGAACGTGCAGGGCACCCGCGGGGTGCTCGAGGGCCTTCGTCGGTCGGCGCCGGGCGCCCGCATGGTGATGGCGCTCTCGGGCGAGGAATACGGCCGGGTGCCACTCGACCAGCTGCCCGTTACCGAGCACACGCCCCTCAACCCGGTGTCGCCATACGCCAAGAGCAAGGTGGCGGCCGATGAGCTGTGCGAGCACTACCACCGCGAGCACGGCCTGGCCGTGGTGCGGCTTCGCGCCTTCAACCAGCTGGGCCCGGGCCAGGACCTGCGCTTCGTCCTGCCATCCATCTGCAAGCAGATCGCCGACGCCGAGATGGATGGCGACGTGGTGTGCAGCCTCGATCTCGGCAACATCGACACCCGCCGCGACTTCCTCGACGTGCGCGATGTGGTGCGCGCCTACGCGCTGCTCCTGAAGCAGGGCGACCCCGCTCGCACGTACCTGGCCGGCTCGGGCACCTCGCACTCCATTCGCGACCTTGTGGACATCGCCGTGTCGCTCGCCCGGATCCCGGTGCAGGTGACCAGCGATCCCTCGCGGGTGCGCGAGGGCGAGCAACCCGATCTCTATGCTTCGCCCGTCGCCCTGCAGGACATGGGGTGGGCGCCCCGTATCCCGCTGGAGCAGTCCATCCGGGACACGCTCGACTACTGGCGCGACCGCGCCCATATGGAGGTGGACTGACCCCCGTGGCAAAGCGCGCTCTCATCACCGGCGTCAGCGGACAGGATGGCTCATACCTGGCCGAACTGCTGCTCGACAAGGGCTACGAGGTGTGGGGCATCGTGCGCCGCCTCTCGGCCGAGAACTACGAGCGCATCAACCACATCCTCGACCGCATCCACCTGGTGCAGGGCGATCTTCTCGATCAGTCCTCGCTGGCCGCCGCCCTGGTGCAGAGCGAGCCCGACGAGGTGTACAACCTCGCCGCGCAGAGCTTCGTGCCCACCTCGTGGACCCAGCCGGTGCTCACCGCCGAGTTCACATCCGTGGGGGTCACGCGCCTGCTCGAGGCCATCCGCACGGTCAACCCGAAGATCCGCTTCTACCAGGCGTCATCCAGCGAGATGTACGGCAAGGTGCGCGCGGTGCCCCAGGATGAGGACACCCCCTTCTACCCCCGCAGCCCCTACGGCGTGGCCAAGGTGTACGGCCACTTCATCACGGTGAACTACCGCGAGAGCTACGACATGCACTGCACGTCGGGGATCCTCTTCAACCATGAGAGCCCCCGGCGCGGAATCGAGTTCGTCACGCGCAAGGTGAGCGACGGCGTGGCCCGGATCAAGCTGGGCCTGCAAGAGGAACTCGCCATGGGCAACCTCGACGCCCAGCGCGACTGGGGATTCGCCGGCGACTACGTCGAGGCCATGTGGCTCATGCTGCAGCAGGACGACGTCGACGACTACGTGATCGCCACCGGCGAGACCCACTCCGTGGAGCGCCTGGTGGACGTCGCCTTCTCGCACGTGGGCCTGGACTGGCACGACCATGTGGTGCTGGACGAGCGTTTCGTGCGTCCTGCCGAGGTCGACCTCCTCATCGGCGACCGCTCGAAGGCGGAGGAGAAGCTCGGGTGGACCCCCACCGTAAGCTTTGAGGATCTGGTGCACATGATGGTGGACGCCGACCTCGAGAGGTTGGACGGCACCAAGGGCTGACTACCTTCTGTCGCGGTACCAGGCGACCGTGCGTCGCAGTCCCTTGTCGAAGCCAACGGTGTCGGCTGGATGAAAGGGCCGAAGCCTGGATACATCCACCGCACGTCGCGGGATACCGACGGGCATGGAGTCGTCCCAGGCAATGCGACCCGTGAATCCCGTCGCCGCGGCGACTGCCATGGCGAGGCTGCCCATGGTGCGCTCGGTTCCTGATGCCGCGTTCACCACGAGCGGTGCGTCCGCCGCGCCCGCGATGGCCAGCAGGGCATCAGCGGCATCATCCACGTAGAGGAAGTCCCGGGTGGTGTCGGGGCGCCCCCACACCACCACCTCGGGCGTGCCGCCATCGGCGGCCGCGCAGAACCGCTCGATCAGGGCGGGAATGACGTGCCCTGATGCAGCGTCGAAGCGGTCACCCGGCCCGAAGAGGTTGGTGAGAAGGGCAACCGACACCTCCACGCCCGTATCGCGCCGGAGCGACTCCGCGGCGGCCACCGTCATGCGGTTCGCCCATGCGTAGCCGTATTCGCCGGGGTGCACATCGCCTGAGAGAAGGTCGTCCTCCCTCAGGGGTAGATGCGGGTAGGGGTGCGCATACGCGGCATTCGAGCCTGCGAGCACCATGCGCTGCGGAGGGAACGCCGCCGCTGCCTCCGCCACATTCAGGGTCATTCTGGCGTTGAGCACCAGTCCGTCCACCTGGTGGTTCATGTTCCGGGCCAGTCCGCGCACATGTCCTGCCAGGTGCAGCACGGTCTGCGGGCGGTGTTCCGCAAACCACTCCATCACCTGCTGCGCATCGAGCAGATCGAGGTCGCGCCTGGTCGGTGCGAGCACCTGCACTCCCTCGGGGTCCGGGGTGAGCCGGCCCATCACCGCTGTGCCGAGCATGCCGCTGGCGCCGGTCACCAGCACCACGTCGCTCACGCGGATGAGGCGCCTTCGCCGCGAGCGACGCCGACGTGCACGCCGGGCGCCGCATCACCGCCCGGGCTCCAGGAGCCCTCCATGGCCACCAGCCCGAGGCCTGCACGAGCGGGATAGGCATGGAACCCCAGCACAGGCTCGATGTGATGGTGGGCAGTCCCGTCTTCAGCGTCAACCCACACGCCCACCTCGAACCAGCCGATGTGCAGCGGAAGGTGCTCGATGGTGAAGGTCAACTCGCGCTCTCCGCGCACCCCATCGATCACGACCCCCTCCGAGGCGGTGTCGGTCTCGAAGATGACCGTCGAATCGCTCAGGTGCATCCGGAAGCCGGCGACGACAGGGTGCGAGACGGGCTCAGGTGCCTCCAGCATCAGGTGCAGCGTCACGCGGTCACCCGACACGAACCGGTGGTCCTCCCCGTCCGGCCCCGACAGCCACGCACGCCGGATGATCACCTGGCCATCGCCCCAGCCGTCCACGCCGGCGGGCAGGGCCCCGACCGGTGCCGAGTCCTCGTCGGCGGGCTCCGGCACCTGGTCCCGCGCCAGCAGCAGCCGGTGGTAGGCGGGCATCACGTCGGCGGGGTCGCCGTCCTCCAGCAGATCACCATCGTCGAGCAGGATCGCCCGGTTGCACACCTTCATCACCGTGCCGGCATCGTGCGACACGAACACGATCGTGCCCCCGGCATCGGCGAAGGCCTGGATGTGGTCCATGCACTTGGCCTGGAACCGTTCATCACCCACTGCCAGCACCTCGTCGAGCAGCAGGATGTCGGGGGTCACGTGCGCCGCCACGGCGAACGCCAGCCGCAGCTGCATGCCGCTCGAATAGGTGCGCACGGGCATGTCGATGTACTCGGGGATCTCCGCGAAGGCCACGATGCTGTCGAAGCGCTCGTCGATCTCGCGGGTGCTGAGCCCGTGGATGGTGCCGTTCATGTACACGTTCTCGCGCCCGGTGAAATCCGGGTGGAATCCGGCACCGAGCTCGAGCATCGAGGCCACCGTGCCGCGCACTTCCACATCGCCCTTCTGCGGCGGCATGATCCCGGCGATCAGCTTGAGCATGGTGCTCTTGCCCGATCCATTGCGGCCCACCACGCCCACGCGCTCGCCGGGCTGGATGTCGATGTCCACATCGCGAAGCGCGTAGCGATCGGTGTATTCACCCCGCTTGCCCCGCACGAACACCTCCTTCAGCGTGCGGCTGCGGTCGTGGTACACGCGAAACGTGCGCGTGACGCCCCGCATGCGGATGGCGCCCGGCTGCAGATCGGTGCCGCTCACAGCTCCACCGCCATCTCGCGCTTCAGCTTCTTGAATGCCCAGAGGCCGACGCCGATCAGCACCACGGCAGCCACCGCCGTGTAGAGCAGGTCGCCCATGGTGGGCCACCTACCCCAGAACAGGGCGTCTTGAAGCGCGATTGTGCCCGGCGCGATGGGGTTGCCCCAGTGCAGCAGCCCCAGCACCCATTCCTGCGACACCGTTCCCTGCACGGTCTGGAACGTCCAGAAGATGGGCGTGAGGAAGAACCACGGCAGCCCGATGGCGGTGAGGATGTGCTCGATGTCGCGGAAGTACACGTTGAGCCCCGCGAGCAGAAGCCCGAGGCCCAGGGTCATGCCGAAGATGAGCACGATCACCACCGGAACCATCACCACCGTCACGCGCGACCCCTGCGGGAATGCCAGGCACAGCGGCACGGCGATCACCAGCATGGCGATGGCCGTGAGCGTGTTGGCCGTGATCGCCGAGAACGGCACGATCTCCCGTGGAAACCTCACCTTGGTGACGAGCGTGGCGTTCTGCGTGATGCTGCTCGACGCCACCTGGATGCCGCTGAAGAACACCGCCCAGGCGGTCATGCCGACGAACATGAACAGGGCGTAGTTGGGGATGGGCGTTCCGAAGAGGAACTTGAACACCACCCAGTAGGCGCCCACCATGATGAGCGGGGTCACCAGGGTCCACATGAGGCCCAGCACCGACCCCTTGTAGCGCTGCCGGGTGGCGCGCACGGTGAGGTTCCAGAACAGGGGCCATGCCTGGGCAGTGCGACGTGTCACGCCCTGAGGGCGCCCACGTGGTGTCTTCGAGGTGGTGGCGGTGGTTGCCAGCAGTCGCTCCGTCCAAAAGCCGTCGGCGATGGTAGTCGCCTCGTCCCTCTACAGGGATTCGGCTGTCCGACTGGTATACCTTGCGTGTGGCCGAGTAGGGCGGCCCCGCGCTTAGTGACGTCCGTGGAAAGGAACCATGGCCCTCGATCCCAGTGCCCCTGTTCTCGTCGCAGGCGGAGGAGGCTTCATCGGCGGCGCTCTGGCCGCCGAGCTGCTCGCCCGCGGCTTCACCGACGTCCGCGTGGCGGACGTGAAGCCCACCGATCGCTGGTACCAGGTGCACGACGCCGTGGACAACCGCGTGCTCGACCTCAGCGAGAAGGACGCCGCCTACGAAGCCGCCGAGGGCAGACAGTACATCTTCAACTTGGCTGCCGACATGGGCGGCATGGGCTTCATCGAGAACAACAAGGCCGCCTGCATGCTCTCGGTGCTGCCCACCACCAATCTGCTCATGGCGGCACGCGACCAGGGTGCCGAGCGGCTGTTCTATGCCTCGAGCGCCTGCGTGTATCCCGGCGCCCGCCAGGACTCCCCCGAGATCGTGCCCCTCAAGGAGGCCGAGGCCTACCCGGCCGATCCCGAGGATGGCTACGGCTGGGAGAAGCTCTTCGGCGAGCGCATGGCGCGCCACTTCAGCGAGGACTACGGCCTGAAGGCCCGCATCGCCCGATACCACAACGTGTACGGCCCGCTCGGCACGTGGGATGGCGGCCGCGAGAAGGCGCCCGCCGCAATCTGCCGCAAGGTGGCCGACGCGGTGCTGAGCGGCAGCGGCCGCATCGAGATCTGGGGCGACGGCGAGCAGACGCGCTCGTTCATGTACATCGACGACTGCGTGGAGGGCACGCTGCGCCTTACCGCGAGCGATGTGGATGAGCCCCTCAACATCGGCTCGAGCGAGCTCGTGACCATCAACCAGCTCGTGGACATCGTCGAGGGCTTCGAGGGCGTCACCCTCGAGCGCGACTACAAGCTCGACGCACCCCAGGGCGTGCGTGGTCGCAACAGCGACAACACGCTCATCCAGCAGAAGCTCGGCTGGGAGCCCTCCATCCCCCTGCGCGACGGCATGCGCAAGACCTACGACTGGATCAAGCAGCAGATGCTGGAGAAGCGCGGCGCAGGGGTGAGCGCGTGAGGGTGGTGGTTGCGGGGCTCGGCAAGCTGGGCCTGCCGATGGCGGCAGTATTCGCCGAGTCGGGGCACGAGGTGGTGGGCGTTGATCCGGTGCGGCCGGTGGTGGACGCCCTCAACGATGGCCGCGTGCTCATCGACGAGCCGGGCCTGTCCGAGATGATCGCCGCCAATCGCGAGCGCATCAGCGCCACCACCGACTACGCCGAGGCCATCCCCGGCGCGGAGATGACCTTCATCATCGTTCCCACCCCCAGCGGCGACGATGGCGCATTCATCAACGACTACGTGGTGACCGCGCTCGAGCAGATCGGCGCCGTGCTGCGCGACAACCCGCAGCCCCACCTGGTGGCCGTCACCAGCACGGTGATGCCGGGCGCAACCGCAGCCGTCCTCGCACCGGCGTTCGAGGGCGCACTTGGCCGGCCCCTCGGCGACGGCGTGTCGCTCTGCTACTCGCCGGAGTTCATCGCGCTCGGCAGCGTGATCCGTGACCTGCAGACTCCCGATTTCGTGCTGATCGGCGCCGATGACGAGGCCGAGGGCCAGCGGCTGGCCGACTTCTACCTCGGGATCGGCGGCGGCCGTGACGTGCCCGTGCAGGTGATGAACTGGGTGAACGCCGAGCTCGCGAAGATCTCTGTTAATTCGTTCGTCACCATGAAGATCACCTACGCCAACATGCTGGCCGGCATCTGCGAGGGCCTGCCGGGTGGCGACGTGGACGTGGTGACCCAGGCCATCGGCCTGGACACCCGAATCGGCCGGCGCTACCTGAAGGGCGGACCACCCTTCGGCGGCCCGTGCTTCCCGCGCGACAATCGCGCGCTCGGCGTGGCCGCCGAGGCCGTGGGTGCCCCGTGGGACCTGGCTGCAGCTACCGACCGCATGAACGACGGCCTGGCCGAGCGCATTGCCGATGCGGTCACCCAGGCCACCTCCGAGGGTGACACCGTCGCCGTGCTGGGCCTTGCCTATAAGGACAACACCCCGGTGGTGGAGGAGAGCGCCGGCGCCAAGGTGGCCGCCGCGCTTGCTGCCCGTGGGCGCACCGTGGTGGTGCACGACCCCATCGCCGATGCCGCGCACAGCCCCATCCTTTCGGGCGTGGAGTTCACGCAGGCAGGTGACGTGCAGGCCGCCATTGCCGACGCCACGGCGATCGTGGTGGTGGGGGATGACCCGGCGTACGACGGCCTTCCGTCGCTCTCGTTCCGGGATGGGGTATCTGTGTTCGACGCCTGGCGGCGGCTTGCCGGGGCGTCGCTGCCCGGGGGAGTGTCGTACGTGCCGCTCGGCGTGTGCGAGCCGGGTGCGGTCGCCTCTATTGGGTAGCCGTCCTGTCGCGCTCCTACATGGGTGCGACCGCGGCGGCATGACGTGTGCGTTGCGCTGTGCCTAGTGTGATGGAGATGGAGGTGTTGTCGGTGGCCCTCGACCGCCCGGGTCCCGGTGGTCACGGCCGCACGATCCATGCGGTCGCGCCATCCTGGACGCACCTGGCGAGCCTGTCGGTGCCCGCGGATGCCGGGCCATCCATCCTGTCCGTCGACGTCCAGGTTCGTTCCGGGCGGGTCGGCATTGCGTTGCTGGCTCATGACGGTGAGGTCATCGAGGAGCGGGAAGTCGGGGTGGGAGTGGCGACCTGCTGGTTCGCCATCCCGGGGACGTCCCGCGCATCACAGGTAGTGGTCCGCACGCGCAGCGTTGACGGCGAGTGCCCGATCGTCGCGAGCGTCTCCGACGTCTCGCTGGACCCGGTCGGGCCACCGGATTCCGACGGGGCGTTCCTGAGCATCTTCGAAGTTGACAGGCGGGCGGCGAACTTCAGCTTCGTGCCCCACCTCCTGGCGTCGGAGGCGGCCCGGCGAGCCGCTGGGCTCGCGCGTATGAGGCTGCTCGTGGTCGAGGAATCGCCCATCGGCGCTGAAGCCCTGCCCCCTGACTTCGCCCAGGCCTACCCCATGGAGTCCCGGGACCGCTTCGTCCGCGCCGACATTCCTGCGATTGCAGCACTCATGCCGTCCGTCGCGGGAGTCGCCGTGGTGGCGGACTCCGAGGACCTCCGACGCGCGGCACTGCGCGCTGCGAACCGCTACCCCGATGATCCCTCGGGATCTGGGAGCAGCGCGGCGGCCGACTTCGACAGGGCCTTCGGGGCGGCCTGCCTCGCATCAGTCGACGCCCGACTGTCGGCTGGCCCCGACGTGCGAGCGGAGGTCCGGGCTTGGCTGGACGAGGTGTGCGAAGCCGGGTCGCCGGTGACGTTCACGCCTCGCATCGCGAACTACGCGGTTGAGATGAATACAGACCTGACGGCTTGGTCTGACTGGGCCGCGGGCGCAGCGGACGGCTGCGTGATCATCGTGCCGGACTTCCGGTACGGAGCCCCTGCGTGTCCGGGGGGGCCATGGATCATCTTCCCCTTCCGCTCGCCCGCGGCGATCGTGGCGCTCTACCAGTCCGCCTCGGCCAATCTCGCCATGTACGGCGAGATGGCCCTGCTCCTGATGGCCACAGCGGCGTCGTTCACCGTTTGGGTGGAGCCGGATGAGGATCCGCCGTACACCTCCCCGCGCTCACTCGCGGCGG
>VFQT010005079.1_pt1 | contig 10318 bp, 9 predicted proteins | sample 3512381 | NCBI WGS metagenome assembly VFQT01 (sample SAMN10412376, study PRJNA504923) | tailings metagenome | isolation source: Relicate 2 Philex TSF3 active mining site | place: Philippines: Tuba, Benguet | collected 2017-08-29 | reverse complement strand
TCGAGGCGGCGAGAATCTTCGGCAAGTGCCGCTGATCAGCATCCTGAATCTCGTCAACAAATAGGTGATCGAATTTCTTTGGGTGGTGATAGAAACTGTCCAGAGTCTCAATTGAGACTCGTCTGGCCACTCTCGGACTCAACCCTGACTGCACCATGTCTTTTAGAGCGTGTGTATAGGTAAGGAAGCCGATTGAGTGATCTGGATATCTGGTTGCTAGCTCGTTAATGCTGTGCGTGATTACGACGGTCTTGCCACTTCCCGCGTAACCGCTAACCCAATGTCGCTCAGCCGAGCCTTGAACCACGCTGTCCGCAATGTCAATTTGGTTTGCGCTCAGCTTGTTCTTTGGCACCATCCACTTCATGGTTCATCCAACTTTACTTTTGTCTTTCCCTTATGACCACCTTCCACCTGAAATCCGCGCGACTTCAACTGTCGAATCCAGTCTTGTTCTGCTCTCTCAGAGTCATCTCGACTGAAGAACTCGTTAGGTTCGGGGGGATAGAGGTCAGGCCGCAACTTGAGGCCATACTTGCGCACAACTGTCGCAAAGAGTCGCCCTCTCCCCGAGCGATTCCGTTTGCCCTGCTTGTGCTGCTCGAAGCGATCATCGATGTTCGTGCAGGTCTCCCCGACATACACCCAGAGGCGATTGGGATCCTGGGCATGCACTTGATCCAACTCAATGACGTAGACCCTCCAAATCCTGCTATCACCATTTACTCCGAATCCCTGTTTTCGTAGTTCGGCCACTCTCACTTTCTTGGCTATGGAAGCTTCGGTTCTGGATCTGAATGGCCCACTGCAAAACTCACCTCGAAGGACGTTCTCATGCGCGACCGAGGCAGTGGTCTCGACAACCTCATCCAGTCGTTGCTCTCGACTTCTAACAATCTTCACCTCAAGCAATTCCTTCGGTGTATTTGACAGCGGCTGGCCAAATCTGACGGCCCACACCAAGACCCCATAAACCACCGGATGCACTGGCGATCTAGACAACTGCACGAGGCAAATCGCGTTGCCTCAGCTGATAGGACGATCGCGCAGCATTGAATTGCTCGTGAAGCTGCGCTGTCTTGCGAGCACCAAATCGATCTGGTCCAACCAACTGATACGCGATCAAATCGCCAGCTAGTTTTTTGTTTCTTGTGATGATTCGAGCGCGCTCTTCGCCGCCTCCAAGCAAAACCCCCTGCCAGATACCGGCGGTCAATGCCATCGGAATCTCGTTGAGTCGTTTCACCAGCTCGACTGCGCGAGTTCCGCTAATGCTATGAGCGCCAAGCAGCCCTTCGAGTATCGCTTCTTGCCCAACTGAGCGAAATGCAAGCGAGTAATCGCTTGAGTACTTTCGGTAGTCGACAATTTTCTCTGGGTCCCTCAACGCTGCACGGAATGGCTTGAACTGTGTCATCAGGAGAGTCCACCACTCACAGCATTTCTCGTAAGCGGCTTTCAGATCGCTGTCGTCGGGACGGACAATCGTTTCGGCTTCATCAAGCTTCCACCTTCCAGTAGCGCTCGAAATGATTCCAACACTCTTATGAACTACTTCGATAGTGAACAACTGCGGGTCCGCCGTCGCGAGAACGCTGCTCTCGTAGCTCAAAGTCAAGTCACCGGTAGATAGCTCTCGAGGAATTGGAGGCTCAATCGATGAGCCGAATTCGCTCGGTTCGTCCAATCCGGCAAGCGAGCGTGCAACTATCGCCAAGCCGTCATCTTCGCTGGTGAGAATATTGACTGCCCTGGTAGTTGGCTTGGCATACCGATTAACCTTGTTAAAAATTCGACGTGCCTTCTGAACGGTTTCAAACTCAAGGAAAATGACGGAAAGCATGTCATTCTTTATCTCGTTTCGAAATGGTCCCTCAATCCTTATTCCGAGTCGAGGAGTCTTTGATTCATTAATCACAGTTCGGAGTGCATGAAGTCGATGCTGTCCGTCTAGTGCGAAGAGCATGCCTCCGGAGATAGTCAAGGCGCCGGTATTGCGTTCTACTTCTCGATATGCACCAGATAGTCGCCCTACTCCAAGATCGCTGAGCGATTCAAATTGAAAGACGTCAGGTTCGTAGACGAGGACAATGATTGACCCGAAAAATCGATCCGCAGATTGCGTCAGGTAAGGAACAATGAGCCTCTCTACACGCTCCTCGCTGAGATCTCGCTGCATCCGCTCACTGACGAGACTCTCTTTGAATTCCTCAAAGTCCATCGCCGCTCTTACAGTTGCTACTAACTCGTCAGCTCGCATGACTGCTTGGTAGTAAGTCGTTGAGCCCATTCTCCCACGAATGGCAGGAACCGTGTAGTCAGCCATCTGAACTAGATTCGAGCCTCTGGGAGCGTCGCATCCTCTCGTCCGAGTTGCTTTCTGTAGCGCTCCACGAGATCTTGCTGAAACTGTGTTGTCGAGTCTTTGCCGCAGATCAGCCAAGCGGCAAGGTCGCCGGCAAGTTGAAGATCGGCTTGCTTGTTGGTGATATTGCCTTTGTTGTTCACCATGATTCCTTTCCAGAATGTAGAGGAATGACTCCAATCGAGTCTCAACAGATCTTCAATTACTTCAGAGAGGTCCTGCCTTTGACCACGGTGCTCGTCGAGAGCTGATTGCACAGCCAGAAAGAAAGCGACGAAGCCAACAGGGCGAAGAATCAGCGAGAACTCAGACTGCTTTCGGGCTTCGGGAATACGGCTGGCATCTTCCCGGAGATGTTGGAAGAATGAAGACTTGCTAAAGAACGTACTCAGCCATAGATGTGTCTCCTCCTTCACCGAGGTGATTGCACTACCCTCGGGGCTCTCCGAACTGTCTTCTTCCGCGTCTATGTCATTTCCGAGATATTGCGCAACTATCTGAACCACTTCGTAGATGGCATTAAGAGTGGTGAGAAATGGATCTTTTTTGGCAATCGTATTAACTTCCCACTTGATAAGAGGACCTTGGTCTTTATCCAGACCGTGCGGAGCCAGCAGTTTGGATGAGGTCAGTTCACGAGCAATAATCGCCGCGCCATCACTCTCGCTCATGATTAGAACATCCGACTTCGACACACGCCGTGCCGAACGATTCAATACGGTAAAGAGATCTCGCGCCTTTTCTACCTTCTCATCACGCACGAAGATCACACCTACCTCATCTTCCCGAACTTGCTTGTTGAATTGTCCCTCGACCTTGTTCTGAATCACTTCTCGCAGAGCCGCGAGTCGATGTTGGCCGTCGAGTGCCACAAGACCGGATTCGCGACTCTTTGAGTCGGAGAGAATGAGGAAGCCAATTGACTCCGCAGCCTCTCGATAAGGCGCACGAACCGAGATTTGATCGCTTACGGGCTCAAACTCGACCGAGTCTTCCCCCGTGATCCACACGATGATCGACCCGAAGAATCGATCAGGTGTGTTTGCAAGATACGGAGCAATCTCTTGCTGAACTCGCTTCTCATTGAGTTTTCGCTGGTACATCTCATTGAGCGATAGTTCCTTCCACTCCGAGAGTTCTGACGCAACGGCAACTTGCATTGCCAGCTCCGATGCGCGCATCTTGGCGATGTAGTACGTACGAGATCCCATTGTCGCAGTGATCGCGGGAACAGTCGTGGTCATATATAACTCCTCAGGTTTGTCTTGGGGTTGTTGATAATACATCTTTACGTTGAGAGGCACTTATGACTCGTGGCAAGGGGTCTGGCAGAACACGTGGCTCGTTTGCGTGTGCAACTGCCCAACGTTTTTCAATGGCGTCACGTATCTCGAGCGGAAGAACTGAGAGACCTCCGTAGATTTGCCAGAGCAACATAAGCGCAGCGTCTTCGTAACCGGCGTTCTTGGCCATGATGCGATTCCCACCCATTACCAGCAGGTTGTCCCAGTTTTCACTCACTACTCGCCAATCAACGTGACTGGCACGCTCAAAAAAATCCGAGAGGTCAAACTGTTGAGTGAATGCCTCTTTGGCCCGGCGAGCCGCACGAAACAGTGAGATTTGTCCAGCGGGCTTTAGAAGCAGTGAGAACGGTTTGTCTAGTTCCCGATTGGCGGGAAGTATTGAGGCATTCGTTCGAGCTTGATCGAGAATCTCGAACTGCTCAAAAGCCGTCTCAATCCATTGCTCACAAAGTTTCTGTCCTTTTGAAATCAGTTGAGGACTTGGCGCAACACCGCCGTTAGATTTCTCGTCAAGAAAGATGCCATGAGCTTCGCAGACATCACGAACGATCAGAGAGAGAGCACTTATTGTTGTGAGCTGGAGACTACGGTTTGAGAGAGTGTTGTTTTTCCAGTTCACAATCTGTTCGACGCGGGGATCACGCGAGTGCAGAACTCCTGCTTTCTCAGTAAACAACTTTCGTGAAATGATTGCATAGCCATCGTCTTCACTAAGGATCAGGTTGTCAGCACGTGAAGTTGATCTCGCGTATCGATTTACTTTGTTGAAGATGCGTCGAGTCTTCTGAACGCTTTCATTCTCGATAAAGATGACGCTGACGTCGTCAGACGAGAGTCCGGGTTGAATTTCGCCTTCAAATCTGCCTAGAAAGATCTCCCTCAGGGCTACAAGCCGATGCTGCCCGTCGAGCGCAATCCAGTCACCTCCCGAGATGGTCAAGAATCCAAACTTCTCAAGTGATCCCTCATAGGCCTTTGGTCCCGAAACACCGAGTTCTGTGAGTTTCTCGAACTCGACCTTTCCAGTGAGAAGAACGATGACCGCCCCGAAGAATCGGTCGGGATGGCTCGCGAGGTAAGGAATTACTTCGTCGTGAAGTCGTTTCAAGTTGATTTCACGCTGAATCCGATCCTCGATAGACATCTCGTTCCAGTCGGGAAGGGCTTCCGAGGCCGGGCGGACGACCATGACCAACTCGCGCGCGGGGATGGACGAAAGGAAGTAGCGCGTAGACCCCATATGTAACTGTTGTGCGGGGAGAGTGGTCATCGGTACGGCCTTTCTAAACGACTTGAATCTACCTCGAATGGGGCAAACACGCAACCTGTCTTGACAGATTTTCGCTTGTCTTGACAAACAACCCGACTTCCGATATGCTGTCTATACAGCCAAAAAGGAGGCTCACATGTACCCACGAACCGCATACCTACTTGATCTCGACAATCTGGCGGGATCTGGTCAACCGTCCGCCGAAGAGATTCACTGCGTGCTTGATCATTTCGAACGTGAGTGCCGACCCTGCAAGAACGATCAGGTTTACTGCGCAGGTACGGCTATCTCGGCCTATCACTGCGCTGATTATCGACCGAATTATCGGGTCGCCGTTGGTCGAGGAAAGGACGGAGCTGATCAGCGTTTGCTTGAACTCGGTGACCCGGAACATGTCTCGCAAAGGTTCCAACGCGTCGTAATCGGTAGCGGCGACGGGATCTTCGCAGGGATCGTCCGCGAGTTCAGCATCCGAGGCGTGCGGGTCGAACTGTTGGTCGGCAAGGGCGCACTCGCGAGCAGCCTTCACCGGGCTATCAGTGTGAACAATCGTTGTGAGGAGTTAACCGTTCGACGAATACCAATTGCGGCGTAGTCCGAATTTTCCCAAAGTCAATGAAGACAACTAACAAGTCAAATAGAAGGAGAAACCAAATGTCCAAAGTTAATGAGTGCGAGGTGTTGCAAGAATTCGGCACCGGGCTTTGCCCGCGTTGTCATCGCTTCAAGCCAACATTCGAGGTCTTGATGCCTATCATCGATCGCCCTGACGAGATTCTCGAAGGGTGTCAAGCATGCATTGAAAGGGTCTACGAAGAGGTTTTGTCTTCAGATTTTGCTCTCGACTACGCACTAGCAGTCGATTAACTCGTAACGGTTCCAAACACCTTGAGAGCGCTTCGGCAGAGATCTGCCGTGCGTCGATCAACCTTTGCTTCATCCCAATCCGAGTTGTTGTCAAACAAATCCCTGCTGGTCGTTACAAGAAGCCTCTTTGGTGGCGAGAGCTTCAGGCGATCTTGGATGATTTTTCGCTTTTCCGAAAATGACTTGTTGCCGAGTTGGTCGTGTTCCTCAGACGTGAGCATGCAGAGATTGCCAAGTTTGTGGACATTACTGATTGGTTTTCCTGCTACTGGAGTTTGCGGACTGACATGCTCAACCTCGAAAGTGCTCATATCAGCGATTATTCCCCCGCCCTTGGTCAAAGAACGTTCGAGGTTCCACAGAAAATATTTGACGAGTCTTGCTTTGTCACCGGGCTTGTACTGAAGTTCTTCAGACAGTCTTGACTCAAAAGTCTTATCGGAAGCTCGTGAATCTAATAGGGTGCGGAGTCTGATTCGAGCTGAAACAACCGGTTGCAGGTTGCCCTCTTCAATCTCTTGAGCGATTTCAAGCAGAACCGTTTCGAAGGCTCCTGCGTGCTGTCCACAAATCGTTTTATAGCGAAAGAAGCTCGTTTCTATACATCTGACCAGGTCGCGAAAGTCAGCTGCGGCGATTCGATTGGCAGCTTGAAGCAACACGGGAGCAGCGATTTGACACTTAAGTACCGTCACGAGATTCCATAGAGAGAACCGGCCTTCTAGCTCGTCATTCTCCTTCGCTACATACGGCCACTTTCCCTGGCGAATTCGGATGAAGGACGGGAGCCATTGGTTCATGGACGACGTATGTGAAACAATGTTCGCTCTCAATCCCGTTTCAAGAGACTCAGAGTCATCGTTAGAAATCAGATACCCGGCAACCGGATCTTTAAATATGTCTCGACGAACTGCTCTCGCATTATTTTTCGGATCCTCCTTGCCGAAGCTCTGAAAGATCTTTGCTTTGTAGTAGCACGCCAGATAGGCCTGCTGGATTCCGTGCTCAAGCTCTGTAAGTGGTTGAAACGCCTCGTAAACCTGTGATTGAAGTTCGTTTCCCTGCATCTTTGCCAAAATCCAGGTCTTGAGATGGTCCATCGAATTCAGGGGCTCCCCGCGTGAGTTCAGAACTTCAAAGAGTTCATAGCCCGCGTCCTGCGACGGCGTCGAAATGCTTATGAACAAGAGGAGGTCAAGCACCGATAGCTTTACCAATTTTAGGTGCTGGATTCGTGTTCGGAGATTTGGGGAACTTTCCCCCGGCTGAGCGATTAACTCTCGATTGATTATTCCGGCAACAGTCAGTAGTCGAACTACCGGTTCGACTTTACCGATTTTCGACAAGTCCTTCAGCATTGTGCCCTTAAGAATCTCTTCGTATGACTTCTGAGTCACGCCTGGTGAAATCAGTCGTGGTTGCTCTGGCTTGTCAAAATCGAGGGGTTTCAACCACAGTGCACTATGAACTGTCCTTACCAAATCTTCAAGTTCTTCCCTCGCCTGTACTGCATCTTGCGAACTGTCAGACTTGAGATCAACGAGCAACCGCCTTGCTTCCGCTTCGATCAATGCGAGAGTTATTGTCACGGTGGTAAGACGCTGTTGACCATCAATCACCATGTAAGGGGCTCCTGGGGCCTTACTGGTAACGAGAACAATCGTTCCGAAAAGATGAGGCGGTGGTTCAGCGTTTGGTGAGCTCAGACCAATTTGCTCTTGCCTCGCCATTAGACGATGAATGTCGGCTACAAAATCGAGAGCTTGTTCTTTCTTCCACGCAAACGGTCTCTGAAGCTTAGGAATCTCGAATCGGAATAGCCCAGCCAACAGATGACCGAACGTCATCCTCTCGGGGTAGAAGTCAAAGTTCCCCACGAAATGACTTTAGTCAGTTCTCAAAAACGGTCCGCCCTTTGCTCCATAGTCGACATAAGTCATGAACTCTGTTAGCGCAGGCGTGCATTGCCCGCTACCCGATTCCAGCCACCTCGCGTGCCTATCGGCTCGGTGGAGGAGAAAAGTCCCAGCTGCTCCTCGCGACGAGTGATCGCGGCAAAAGTTGCCGTCCTTGGGTCCGATTTGTGCAAGAAAAGCTCCTTACGATGAAGAATCGGCTGCGTATCCCCGCTGCGATACCTGATCACACGATGCGAGATATTCGCGAGGTCTACAACATCTGAGCTGACCAATCCGGGATGATCTTCTGTATCGAACGTGGGATAGCGAAGATAGGAGACCTTCTTCTCACCACGCGCCAACTTGATAATCGTGGCCTGCGGCACATCACCAAAAAGTCGCCTTGCGCAGCCCTCGTAAACCTTAAGTATCGCCGGAAGGTGCTCATAGGCATCAAAATGCACATACAAGGCACCCGGTGTCAGTTTGCCAACGATCGCACTTCGGCATGCAATATCAATATTGCTCAATTCTCCAACCCCGAAGAGGAGTCGCTGGGCATAGGTCGTAGCACTCTTGAAAGATCCGAAGTGGGCGCGAACATCGAGCTGGCTGGCCAGAGATAGATCGCCCATCCGAAACGAGCCATCCAGATGCTTGAGCGCCAGATACACAAGCAAGTCAACTCGCCTCCTGCCAGAAAGCGCCAACCACTCGTCTCTATCAGTTACGACTTCAACAATTCGAAATGCGCGAGCAACTGATCCAAAAATTCTCGTTAGCTCTGAGAATCCATCAAGTTCTTGTTGCTTGGGCAGTCTTCCGTGACGAGCGAAGAACTCAATGAGCTTGTCAAGCAGTTCTTTGTTGTCGATAAATGACTGATCACTCTTTCTTTGGTGCGGAGCTGGCACTCTAAGGGCATACCGACGAGAGACGAAAGCCTCTCTCTCGACAGATTCACGAAACACGTAGTACACACCTGGCGCAGCTGGAACTGGCTCGATGCCTGTCACATTCTGAATAAATCCACCTAGCTCAAGATGTTCGAAAAACTTCTGAAACGTTCCCCTACTCGTCACCCATCCATCACTTCTCGGACGGCTGTGAGCCTGATCTCTTTCGTCCGTGAGCCGAGCGCTCACGACGAGAACGTTCACTGTCAGCGCCCATGCGGATGCGAGAGCTTCTCGCCGTTCTCTCAGATTCTCAATAACGTTTAGCACATAGGTGATAGCGACAGTTGCGGCCTTACTTCTTCTGCCCCGAGGTAAGTGGACCGGATCCCAACCGCGCGCACGCCAGCCCGATGCCCGGAGCCAGCCAATGTCTGCCCCCCTGCCGCATCCATAGTCAAAAAAGTCGCGGTCGGGACGAAGAACGCCGTGCTCGACTGCAATCTTGATTGGGCGCGACGCATCGTTTCTAGCCATCGCAGTAAGACCCTGCGTACGCGCAGCCATGCGCGTGACTCTAGGCAACCAACGAGATGATATTCCGAATCGTTGGTTTTTGGCTCAGGTTCGCAAGTAGTCCAATACCACGATGCAAATGTCGGTTGAACTCTCGATCAAGCAATTGCTCTTCGTTGGAGAAACCATCCTCATGGACTCTCTGGACTAATAGTGCCCAATAGATGTCGGCGTGTGGTCCTCCAAAGACTCGCCATGTCATCTCGACATTTGACCAGCTGCCGATTGGGTCAACACTCGTTGGATTGAGGTCAGCGAGCGACAGGGCAAAGGCCCAGCGACAGAGAATGTTCCAATTCTTGATTCCTGTCGACCGCTTCAGTCGCGCAAGAAGGTCACGATCAGTCTCTACAACGCGGACAGTTTCGATCACTTGGCACCTGCGAGAAAGTATCCAGCTGTCACGTGCGACGACTTCTCGGCATCACTGAATTCAATCAAGAAGTCACGGGAAATATTAGGCTCGATTTTCTCTCTCAACTCTGAATCAAATTCCTCGTCAGTTGAGAGAATGATGACCTGCTTCGCGACTTTGGGAAAATAGTTCAGGGCAAGCTTCTCTCGGTGAAAGCTATCTAGTCGACCAAGTGGTGTGTCCACCACGAGTGGAACCTCACGATGGGCGACTCGAGACAGACCCCAGAGAATCGCAACCGCGAGCAATTGGCGCTCGCCCGCGCTCAGACGCTCAACAGGCTGGTTCTGACCGTCTAAGGTATCCACGGACATTTCGAGTGTGTCGGGCTCTAGCCGCACCCTCGTGACTAAGTCCGTCTTCCCAACAAGCTGATTGAAGCACTCCAGTATCGCGGCTTCGATCGCGGCGATGTTTCGCACAACGGTCGCTTTCGCCAGCTTGGTCAATGTCTCAAGTGCCTTCGCGGCATAGTCGCGAGCACGCCGTTCTTGCATTGATTCGCTGTCACGGTCTGCTTCGGCCTCCCGCAATGAAGAGATTCGCCCTTCGAGGCGCTCGATTACCGAGCCCAGATGTCGCATCTCTTCCTCTCCATTGTCCAGGGCTCGTTGGGAAGTGTCAGCTTGCTCCTTGAGTCTGCCCAGCTCCTCGAGAACCGGCATTAGTTGCCCGTCAGTCGGAACCCCCATCAGTTTCCGCTCAGCGTCTGCCGTGCGACTCT
>VFQT010005078.1_pt1 | contig 10319 bp, 2 predicted proteins | sample 3512381 | NCBI WGS metagenome assembly VFQT01 (sample SAMN10412376, study PRJNA504923) | tailings metagenome | isolation source: Relicate 2 Philex TSF3 active mining site | place: Philippines: Tuba, Benguet | collected 2017-08-29 | reverse complement strand
GAAGGCGGGGACGTCCGACGGGGCGAGGACGACGGCCATGCGCTCCTGCGATTCCGACAGGGCGATCTCGGTGCCGTCGAGGCCCTCGTATTTCAGCGGAACGCGGTCGAGATGGACGTGCAGCGAGGGGGCCAGCTCGCCGATGGCCACGGAGATGCCGCCGGCGCCGAAGTCGTTGCAGCGCTTGATGAGCCGGCTGACCGCCTCGTCGCGGAAGAGGCGCTGCAGCTTGCGCTCGGTGGGCGCGTCGCCCTTCTGGACCTCGGCCGAGCTCTGCAGGGCGGCCTCGGTGTGCTCCTTGGACGAGCCGGTCGCGCCGCCCACGCCGTCGCGGCCCGTGCGGCCGCCGACGAGGACGATGACATCGCCGGGCACGGGCGCCTCGCGGCGCACGGCGCGCCGGGGGCCGGCGGCGACGACCGCGCCGACCTCCATGCGCTTGGCGACGAAGCCCGGGTGGTAGTGCTCGGACACCATGCCGGTGGCCAGGCCGATCTGGTTGCCGTACGAGGCGTAGCCGGCGGCGGCCTCACGGCAGATCTTGCGCTGGGGAAGCTTGCCGGGGAGCGTCTCGGCGAGCGGCTGGAGCGGGTTGGCGGCGCCCGTGACGCGCATCGCCTGGTAGACGTAGGACCTGCCCGAGAGGGGGTCGCGGATGGCGCCGCCGAGGCAGGTGGCCGCTCCGCCGAAGGGCTCGATCTCGGTCGGGTGGTTGTGGGTCTCGTTCTTGAACATCACGAGCCACTCCTCCCTGCGGCCGTCGACCTCGATGGGCACCACCAACGACGCCGCATTGACCTCCTCGGAATCCTCCTGGTCGTCCAGCTTGCCATGGCGACGGAGCTCGCGCGCCGCGATGGTCGCCAGGTCCATGAGGCTGAGCGGCTTGCCGTCGCGGCCAAGGCCGAGGCGAACCTCGCGATAGCGCTCCCACGCCTTGCGGAAGGGCTCGAGCAGGGGCGAGGGCTCGAACTCGACGGCGGTCAGTCCGGCGAGGAAGGTGGTGTGGCGGCAGTGGTCGGACCAATAGGTGTCGAGGAGGCGGAGCTCGGTGACGGTGGGCTCGCGGCGGGCCTCGTCGCGGAAATGGGCCTGGCAGAAGGCGAGGTCGGCGTCCGACATCGCCAGGCCGAGCCGGCGGCGCAGGTCGGCCAGCGCGGCGGTGTCGAGGGCGAGGAAACCGGCAAGGGAGGCGACATCGTCCGGACGGGGCGCCGCGCGACGCAGCGACGCGGGCTTGGCCATCGAAGCCTCGCGGGAATCGACGGGGTTGATGAGGAAGGCCTTGATGCGGGCCAGGTCGGCGGGGGTGGCGCCGGCGACGACGACCATCCGGGCGGCGGCCACGGCGGGACGCTCGCCTCCGGCAACGAGGGCGAGGCACTGGGAGGCGGAGTCGGCCCGCTGGTCGAACTGACCGGGGAGGAACTCGATGGCGAAGGCGGCCTCATCGGGCGCGAGGGGGAAGGTCTCGCGATGGACGTCGTCCACGGGGGGCTCGGCGAAAACCGTGGGCAAGGCGGCGAGGAGGCCGGCCTCGGAAAGACCCTCGACATCGTAGCGCTGGAGGATGCGGAGCGAACGCAGGCCGGGAAGGCCGAGCTGCTCGCGCAAGTCGCGCAGCAGGCCGTCACCTTCCGAGCGGAAAGCGGGCTTCTTTTCCACGAACAGGCGCCACATGGGACGGGCAGTTAAGGGCGACCAAGGGCCGGAGGGCAAGGATGCGGTTGGCCCCTTTCGCCGGCGCGGCAGCCGCGCCAGGCAGGAAAAAGGGCGGCCCGGAGGCCGCCCTTCGCGTCACGAATCCCGAGTTCCTTACTTCGCGGCCTTCCTCCGGCGGCGGATGGCGGCGCCGGCGAGGGCGAGGCCACCCAGGATGAGGCCGTAGGTCGAGGGCTCGGGGATGGGGGCGTAGACCAGCTGGATCTTCTTGTCCACGGAGTTGTGGACGAGGGAGAAGAGCAGCGGGTCGATGGCGAGCCCGTCGACGATGAACTCGGAGGTGTCGAGCTGGAACAGGTCCGTGGCCGAGCCGGCATAGGACTTCAGGAGCTCGCCGGAGTAGGCGTAGACATCATAGACCTTGGTCAGGGCGGGGTCGAAGTCGCCCACCTGGCCGGGAGTGGTCGGGTCGAGCAAGGAGATGACGTTGATGAGGAAACGGTTCTCCAGCGTGAGCGCGGTCAGGTCCAGGTCGCCCCCGACGGTCACGCTGTCATAGTCGCCGCCCGCGACGGGGTCGAAGATCTCGCCACCCGAGGCGAGGATCTCCAGGTCGAAGGCGCCACCGCCCTGGAGGACGAGATTACCGGTGACCGTCGTCATGCCGGGCGAGTTGCCGGGCGCCAGGAGACCGCCGGAGGCGACCGTCAGGCTGGCGACCGTGCCGGTGCCGCGGAGCACGCCGCCGTCGTCGACGACGACCGCGGCCGAGGGGGCGAGGTCGGTGGTGAGGTTGAGCGAGCCGCCGGTGCCCAGCTCAAGGTTGCCCGCGAAGGTGTCGATGCCCGAGGTGACCGAGCCGCCCTCGAGCCGGACGGTGCCGCCGAAGCCGGAGGCAAGGCCGACGGAATTGCCGGTGGTGACGACGACCTTTCCGGAAGGGATGTTGGCCGAGGTGATCGTGACGGCGCCCGAGACATTCAGGTTGCCGGCGAAGGAACCGGTCACGGCGCCGCCCTTGTAGGTCACGTTCCCGGTGAACTCGGTGGAACCGAAGTCCAGGGTGCCGCCGGCACGAAGCTCGATGGCGGCGGTCGCGGGGCGATTGGCGGCGTCGGAGAGATCGAGGGTGCCGCCGGAGACCGCCAGGGTGCCGGCATAGGAAGCCAGCCCCGTGAGCGTCGCCGAGCCGGTTACGATGACCTCCTTGGTGATGCCGGTCAGGTCGAGGGTGGTGCCCGCGGTGGCCGCGATGGCGGGGATGTCCAGGGCGTTGATCTGCTCGGCGGTGAGCGAGTCGTCGATGGCGACCGCGCCGTCGGACCGGACATTGACCAAGGTGCCGCCGGCGAAGATGACCCGGTTCAGGACGTCGAGGTTGTTGAAGTCGAGAATGCCCGCCGAGAGCAGGATGTCGCCGGAGCCGAAGGCCGAGGCGTTGCCGGCGACCAGCTTGCCGGCCGAGACGGTCGTGCCACCGGTGTAGCCGTTGGCGGCCGAGAGGGTCAGGGTGCCGCTGCCGAGCTTGGTGAGCGAGCCGCCGGTCGAGCCGCCGAGGGCGGCCGAGAGGGTCACATCGTTGGCGCCGACGTCGAGCTTGGCCTCCTTGCCGGCGACCAGCTGGAGACGGCCTCCGAGCGAGACGTCCTGGGTGTTGCCGGCGTTCCAGCGCAGGGTGCCGCCATCGAGGAGGATCGAGGACACGCCACGGTTGCCGGCGGTGTTGACGAGCGCCTGCGCGGCGAAGCCCAGGGTACCCCCGCTGACGGTCACGGACGTGATGTCGATGGCGGCGGTGTTGGTCGTCGTGGTGTTGGCGGCATTGGTGACGTCGAGCTCGCCCTCCTCGACGGCGAGATGGACGCCGGCCACGCCGGCCTGGGCCGCGGCGGTCTGCTTGCCGACGAAGCCGGCGAGCTCGAGGCGGCCGGAACCCCGCTTCGTCAGGGACAGCGCCCGCAATGCTCCCCCGCCGCTGCGGTGCGAGAGCAGCGCGCCATTGAAGACGGTGTCGGAGTCCTGGTCGACGATGAGGCGGCGCGTGGTGGTCTGGCCGTTCGTCCCGCCCCAGTCGCCGCGGATCGAGCCGTAACCGGAGAAGGCGGACAGGAGGAGGGCCTCGCCGGTGTCGTTGGCGAAGATGAAGTCGCGTCGGCTGGTGGCGGAGGCACCGGTGTCCAGGGCGAAGAACTGCCTGTCGGCGCCCTGGATGACGCCGGTGGCCGTCTGGACCCACACCTGGCGGTTGCCATCGGTGCCCGCCGTGCCATCGGCGACGTTCACGATCGAGTTCGTGCCGCCGGCGAGTCGCAGGGTGCCGAAACCGGAGATCTTGCCGTAGTAGGCGGTCCCGGAATTGCCGGTGCCGATGGTGACGACCGAGGAGCCGAGGTCGACCTCGGCGGTCGTCTGGGTGCCGGAATTGACGAGGTTGTTCCCCAGCAGGGAGTTCGCGCCGAAGGCGAGCCTGCCGACGACCGTCGTGTTGCCCGAGAGGTTCACGGCGTTGGCGAAGGTCAGGCTGCCCGCGCTCACGGTCAGGGCGCCGGTGATGCCGTAGTTGCCGGAGAAGGTGAGGGAACCGGATCCGGACTTCGTGAGGGCGAGCGTGCCGCCGGACTCGGCGAGGCTGACGGACATGGTCTGGGTGTCCGCGTGGCTGATCTCGAGCTTGTCGGCCCCCGAGACCGCGGTGACCGTGCCGGTGCCGAGGAACCCTCCGACCACCTCGGTCGCGGCGTTGCCGCCCTTCGCGAAGCGCAGGTTGGCGCCGGCCTCCAGGGTGACGATGGCCGCGTCGGGAATCAGGCTGGCGGCGGTCGTGCTGCCGTCGCTGAGCTGGAGCCGGGAGTTCGCGGCGACGGTGAGGTTGCCGACGAAGGTGTTGGCGGTCGTGAGGAAGATCACGCGGGCGCCGTCGGCCGAGGTGACCCGGACGTCGCCGATGCCGGAGATGCCGCCCGAGAACTGGGTGCGGTCCCCGCCGGCGCCATGGAGGGTCACCCCCTTGGCCAGGGTGATGGCCCCCGAGAAGATGGCCTGCTGGGTCGTGTTGGCGAAGGCAGTGGACCCGATGGTGGTGACACCCGATCCCTCGTTGGCGACGACGATGGCGCGGGCGAGGGTGACGGAGCCGGCGGTGGCGTCGATGCCGAGGGAAGTGGCGGCGCTGCCGGTGGCGGCGCCGTTGAGCGTGACGGTGCCGGAGGTGCCGAGGGCGTTGGCGACCGCGGCCACGACCGCTCCCGAGACGATGGTCGTGCCGCCGGCGTAGGTGCTGGAGCCGGCGAGCGTCAACGTGCCGTTGCCCGCCTTGGTGAGGGAACCGTTGGAGACGACGCCGTTGAGACGGGTGTCGTTGGCCAGGGTCAGGGTGCGGTTCGCGCCGCCGAGTCCGACGGTGCCGGAGAAGGTGAGCTTGCCAGCGCCGGCGGCGCCGAGGGTGACATTGCCGCCGAGGCTGACATTGTTGGCGAGCGTGCGGTCGGTGGCATCCGCCATCGCGAGGGTGCCGCCATTGAGCGCCAAGGCGCCGGAACCGAGCGCGCCGGCGTCGCCGATGAGCAGGGCGCCGTTGTTGACGGTGGTCGAGCCCGTGCGGGAGACCGCCGAGCCGAGAGTCAGGGAGAAGGCGCCGTTCTTGACCAGCGAGGCGCTGCCGCCGAGCGAGGCCGAGAGGGTCGAGCCATCGGTGATCGTCACGGTGCCGCCGGAGATCGTGCCCGAGCTGGCGGTGGCGCCGGAACCGATGACGAGGGAGCCGAGGGACTCGGAGAAGCCGCCCAGGTCCAGGGTGGCGCCGGAGGCGAGGGTCACCGTGACCGAGTCCGAGATCGCGCCGGAGGCGCCGAGGGCGACGGTGCCGGCCGAGACGGTGAGATCGGCGGCTAGGGCGTTGGCGCCCGTCAGCGTGAGCTTGCCGGCGCCGGCCTTGGCGAGGGAGCCGCCGGAGACGGCGCCGGTGATGACGACGTCGGAAAGGAGGGTCAGCGTGCGGCTGGCGCCGTCGAGACCGAGGGCGCCGGAGAAGGTGAGCTCGCCGTTGTCCGCGCCATCATCCCCGAGGGAGACATCGGCCGCGAGACGGACGGCGTTGGCGACGGTCCGGGACGCGGCGCCCGCGGCGGAGAGGCGGCCGCCGGTGATGGTCAGCAGGCCCGACCCGAGGGCGCCATCGGCGCCCAGCCGCAGGCGACCCGCCGAGAGCGTAGTGCCGCCGGCGTAGGTGTGGGCGGACTCGAGGGTGAGGGCCGCCGCGCCCGACTTGGAGACCGAGCCGCCGGTGATGGCGCCACCGGACGAGCTCACCGTATAATCGAGGGTGTCGGCGGCGAAGGCGATGCTGACGGGGGTGAGGTTATCGGCGCCGATGACGACCGCGCCGGTGGAGGCGCCATCGCCGAAGCTGACGACGTCGCCGTTGAAGAACTGCTCGGGGTTGTCGCCCGCGTAGCCGGCATCGGTGACCAGCCAGTTGGCGGTGGAGGCGCCGCCCACGGTCCAGGCACCATCGACGGCGCCGGTCCAACGGACGTTCTGGCCGCTGCCCGCGACGGTCAGCTGGATGACCTTGGCCGTCTCGTCGTGGGTCAGCGCGAAGGTCTGCCGGCTCGTCCCGCCGGCGGCGAGACCGCTGAGGGTGAGATCGGAGGCCTGGGCCGGGGCGGTGTAGGCGCCACCGTAGCTGAGGACATTGTAGACGCCCGTCTCGTAGGTCGTGGTGTTCGTGAAGGCGAGGGTCCCGGAGCCGAGGGAGAGATCGCCCGACACCGTGAGACTGTCATGGTTGGCGCCCGAGAAATCCAGGCCGATCGTGCCGCCGGTGAGCGCAAGCGAGCCGAAGTGGGAGGCCGAGGCGATGGTGCCGAGGGCGCCGAGGGCGAGCGTCTTCCCGGAACCGATGGAGAAGGTGTCGGCGGACTCGAGCTCGGCCCCGTCGGCGAGCACGAGGGTAGGTGAGGCGAGCGTGGCGCCCGCGGCGAGGGCCAGCCGACCGGTCAGGACATTCGTGGCGCCCGTGTACGTGTTGGCGCCCCCGAGGGTGACGGTGCCGGAACCCGACTTGGAAAGGGCGCGCACGCCGCCCGTCTCCCCGATGCCACCCGAGAGAGCGAGGGCGGTGTCGCTCGAGACCGTCAGATTGGCGGCGAGGACGACGGCGTTGGACAAGGTCGCCGCGCCGGAGAGGGCGCCGCCGGAGGCGGTGATCGCGCCGGTGCCCAGCGCGGTGCCGGAGGTCACATTGAGCGTGCCGGCCGACAGCGTGGTGCCGCCGGTGAAATTGCCACCGCCCGAGAGCGTGAGGACGCCGTTGCCCGTCTTGGTCAGCGCGAGGATGCGGCCGGTGGCGGTGTCCTCGTTGAGGGTGCCGGAGAAAGTGGTGTCGGCGACCGACTGGACGGCGAGGGTGCGCGTGCCCGCGGTGGCGTTGAAGAGCGTGTTGATGAGGCCGCTGCCGGAGAGGTTGCGAAGCGTCAGGGTGCCGCCGACAAAGCCGCTGCCCACGGCGACGCGACCGGAGGCCCCGATGGTCACCGAGGCCAGGCTGCCCGCCGAGCTCGCGCCCTCGAAGGCGACCGTGCCCGCGTTGACCGTCAGGTTGCCCGTGAAGGTGTTGGAGCCGGTCAGGCTGACCTCGCCATTGCCGTCGTTGGCGATATCGCCGGAGCCGCCGATGTTGGCGGCCACCGCGAGCGTGCCGGTGCGGTTGAACTTGAGATTGGTGCCGGCCGAGATGGTGACCGCCCCGGTGCCCAGCGAGCCGGTGCCGCCGTTGCCGACCTGCAGGGTGCCCGCATTGATGGCGGTCGTGCCGCTGTAGGTGTTGGAACCGGTCAGGGCCCAGATTCCGGCGCCCGACTTGGCCAGGTTGGTCGCGGTGCCAGCGACATAGTCGACGATGTTGTTGCCGAAGACGTTGGCGTCGCCGTTGTAAGTCCCGCCGAGGGTCAGGGTGCGGACCGTCGTGCCGGCGGCGATGCCGTTGGAACCGATGTTGCCGGAACCGGTGATCTGCAGGGCGCCGGTGCCGTCGTTGAGGATGGTGCCGCCGGCGGGAGCGATGCTGAAGCGGCGGTTGGTGGAGCCGGCGGCTCCGGTGTAGAGGAAGGTCGAGCCGACGAGCGTGATGGCGTCCTGGGAGGAATTGCCGCGGCCGATCTGGCTGGAGGTGCCGATGTTGGAGACCGAGGAGACGCTGAGGGTGCCGGCGAGGACCTGCAGGTTCCCGGAGAAGCTGTTGGTCGAGGTGACCGTCAGGGTGTTGGCGCCCGACTTCACGAGCTTGCCGGCGCCCTCGACCGCGGTGTTGAGGGTGGCGTTGCCCGCGGCGGTGTTCACCTCGAGGGTGGTCCCGTTCATCGTCGCGTTGTTCTGCGTGACGGCGGTGGCGCCGGGGTTGGCGTTGATCAGGTAGACCTGTCCGGAGCCGAGGATCGAGGCGGTGTTGCCGCTGGCGGCAGTGTTGACCTTGAGGCCGCCCTCCTCGACGAAGATATCCCCGGCGATCGAGTTGCCAGCGGTGGAGGTGAGGGTGTAGGTGGCGGTGCCGGTCTTGCGCAGGCCGGTCAAGGTGGTGACGGCGGACGACTGCGTCGCGTCGGAGGCGCCGCCGGCCAAGGTCTGGAGGGCCTGGGAGGTCGTCGTGAGCCCGGCGGAGAACCAGACTTCCGTGTTTCCGAAGGTTCCGGTCCCCGGGGTCAGAACGCCGCTGTCGACGATGCGGTTGGCCGTCTGATTCGTGGTGAGGCCGCCGAGTCGGTAACTGACGACGCTGAGCGTGCCCGCGCCGGTGTCCAGATCGGTGCCACCGGCAATCTGGCCGCCGTCGGCGGGAATCGCCGAGGTGCTCGTGCCCGCCACGCCCGCGGTGGTCGTGAAGACGAAGGCGTAGCGCTTGCCGGCGTCGAGACCAAGGCTGTTGAAGCGCCAGGGAGTGCCGGCGGACTGTGTCGCGGAGGTCGCAAGCGTGACGCTGTTGGTCGAGGAGCCGACAACCGTGTTGGTCGTGGTGTCGACAACCGTGAGGAAAGCCGTGGTGGCCGTGCCGCTGGTCGCGTTGACCATCACGAGATTCTGGAGGTATACCTGTCCCGAGGCATGGGTGCCACCGTCGTTGGTCAGCACATCGGAACCGGCAGTGAAAGTGAAACCTGTGGCCGAGGCATTGCCGCTCGGGGCCCAGAATCCGTAGCTCGGGCCGCTGTTCTGTCCGGTGAGGGCGACGTCGTCGTACCACACGGTGCCCATGCCGACGGTCTCGGCGCGGAGGGCGGGGGCGAGCGCGGCGGCGGCGACGAGGACGGCGGCGCCAAAAGTCTTGGAGCGAGTCATGCGGACAGGGGTTTCCACGGAAGAATCGTAAGCAATAGGGTTGGGATGGAAAACCCCTTGCGTCTGGACAAATATTATGTCCAGACTGGCTCCATGACCCTCCGACGTCCCACCCTTGCCTCGGTCGCCGCCGCCCAGATACGGGCATCCATCGAGGGCGGCGACTGGGGGGAGCGCCTGCCCGGGGGGCGGGAACTCGCCAAGGCGCTGGGCATCAGCCGGCCGGTCGTCTACCAGGCCCTGAGGGAGCTTGAGTCCACCGGACTCCTCGTGGGGTCGACCAAGAGCGCGCGGACCGTGCGTCGGCCGGACTCGGCCCATCGGGCTCCGGCGGCCAAGGTGACCTTCCTGTCGCCTTACAACCCCGAGGAACTCGAGGAGCTGCCCGCGCGCTTGGCGCCGCGGCTGGCGCGCGAGCTCGCGGACGACGGGCTCAGGCTCGAGTTCACCCGGCTGGCCAACGCCGACCACGGCGCCAGCCCGAGGTCGCTGGACAGCCTTCGTCGCTCGCACAACCCGCGCGCCTGGATCCTCTATCGCTGCTCGCCCTCGATCCAGGCCTGGTTCGCGGATCGCGCGCTTCCGTGCCTGGTCATCGGCAGCCGACCCGAGGACCTCGCCCTGCCCCGCGTCGACGTGGATTACGCGGCCGCGGCGCGCCACCTCGCGGGGCGCGTGGGCGCCATGGGCCTCCCCTTTGCCAAGGTCCTCCTGCTGACCCCCTCGGAGCGGCTCGCGGGCCACGTGCTGGCCGCGGACGCCCTGCTCCCGCGGGAATTGCGGCAGACCCATGTCATCGGACTGGACGCGGATCCGGATGCCATGGCGCGCCAGATCGACGCCGCGCTGGACCGCCGCCCCGGACTCGTGGTGACCCAACGCGCGCTCCACGCCAAGGCGGTCATCGGCCGGCTCTGGTCGCGAGGCCTGCTTTGTCCGAGGGACCTGTCGCTGGTCTCCCTGCAGGACAGCGCCGGGCTGTCCGTGCTCCGGCCTGCCATCAGCCGCTACACCGTGCGGCAGGCGGCCGTCTTCTCCGCCGTGACCCGCTCCCTCGGCCAGCTCCTCAAGGGCAGCATGGCGGCCAACTCGGGCAAGCTGCTGCTTCCCGAATTCGCGATGGGCGAAACCTTCGGCACGCCGTCCTGAGCGCGGAAAAGGAAGACCCCGCCCTGGCGGGCGGGGTCGCAGGTCGACCGGCCGGGAAGGTCAGGCCTTCTTCTTGGCCTTGGCCGCGGCGCGCTTCTCCTCGATCGCGGCCTGGGCGGCCGCGAGGCGGGCGACCGGCACGCGGAAGGGCGAGCAGGACACGTAGGAGAGGCCGA
>VFQT010005077.1_pt1 | contig 10322 bp, 12 predicted proteins | sample 3512381 | NCBI WGS metagenome assembly VFQT01 (sample SAMN10412376, study PRJNA504923) | tailings metagenome | isolation source: Relicate 2 Philex TSF3 active mining site | place: Philippines: Tuba, Benguet | collected 2017-08-29 | reverse complement strand
ATTCCTCCCATAAATGTTCCACCAAAATTTTGTTCTAATAAAATATTTGTTGAAAGTCCCGATAAAGTAGTTGCTGATAAAATATTATTTGGAAATAATTCAGGATCTTGCGTATATGGACCATTAGGTAATGAACATCCTGAAAAAATTAAATGGTCATGTAAACCTTGAGTACCCCCACCAAAAGAAATATTAAATGGAACACCTACTTGTTTTTCTTTTTCAGTATTTAATTCTCTTGGAATTATTTCTTCAAAGTCTTCAATAACTAAAAATAGATATCCATTAACATAAAGTTTTAATGTTCCTAATCTATAATCTAAATCATCGAACCATTTTCTATCGAATTTAACAATGTGTATTTTTCTTTCAGGTGTTGACCCTAGATGTGTTTCAGGTGGACTTATTAATTTATATGATTGACCGTCTATTGAAGATTGGGTAGTTACTACCCTTAAATCATTTAAACCACCCAAGTTTTCTAAATCGCAATTTTCTATATTTCTATATCTTTCAAAAACAGCGCTTATCATTACCCATCTTTCTTCTTCTGTATCACCACATTGTAATCCGCAGATATCATAAATTGGGTCAGTCAATACTTCAGTGATGGTATAACCCGTTTGAAAAGTCACTCCTGTTGTTTCACAAGTTCCTGTTGTTACGCAGTCTCCAGTAATTTTTATATATTTAATTCCTATTCTAGGATTTAATGCACAACCATCAAATCTTAGTGACAGTGCGTTTGATAATACATCAAACTTAGGATCCGTTTCAGGTAGTGGAACATTTTCAGTACTTGCACAACCACAATTACATCCCGTATTATGTATCGTTGTATACCCGCTACTTGGATAAACTTTTATACAATCAGAGTTAGTAACTCCGGTATCTGAACAACCACAAGTTTCTATACATGTTAAATTGTTTGTAACTCTAGTATAACCACTATCACTTTGAGGAGAACCACTAGCACTATGATAAAATTTATTTTCTGCTCTTGTACCAAAATAAAAGAATGTACCAGCATTTGATGGATAAACGTCGTTTAAGTACTGTTGTGTCGTACTATTAATAAAATGTTCGTCAGTAATTCTTGGTCTAAGTACCATTTCTGCAGTCCACCCCTTATTTACTCTTTCAGGAAAAACTTCGTAATCATATCCATTAAGTTTATAAAATCCTTGATAAAACCCACCATAAAGTTCTTGATAATAACCTGTGGTTACTGCGCTTTTTGAAACAATATTATAAACGGTTTCTTTACTTCGTCCTGAAAATCTAGTGTTTGGAGGGTTTACCAAACTTCTGACAGGGTGCATTTTGAACCTACTGTCTCTATAGTGTGGATTAAATTTGAATGAGTCATCAATACCTTTTATGTAATATAATGTCTGTCCTGTCAATCCAGTAAATAATCCATTATCAGTTCCAACCAAACCAACATCACAAATCCCTGTATAAGCGGTATAACAACTAAAATCCAAATTATTCGGATTATAATAGTTTGATGAAACTAAAGTATTAGTCGGAATATAATTTCCGAATACAATATTTGATTGTAAAGTGTTGCCTGAATTATCTAACTCAATTGATATCGGTAATCTATTTCCGTCACTTATCCCAATTAAATCTGTAGAAAAAACAACTTCCTCATCATAGTCTCTTTCATCTGAAGCTAAAGTTACGTCAAAATATTGACCATACGCTAGCTTCATCGAATATTTTGGAAAATAATAAGAATTAATATTTTGACTTGGCATTCTTTTTTAAGATAAATACTTTAATTGATGTATTTATAGGTAAAAGCCTGAATGAAAACATTTAAATATTCAACAAAGGAAAGAGCCGAAAGAGTTGCAAAGTCTTTAGGGTGTAGTGGATCTCATTACCATAACGAAGATGGTAATAGAAAATACATGCCATGTAAGGACATGAAAACCTTCAAAGAAAAAACAAAAAAAGATTCCAAAGGTAAAGAAGAAGAGGTAACAGAATTAGTGGATTATGATGGTACTTGGTTGAGTTCGGATATTCCTATTTTGGATCCTGCATCAACACTTCACGGATCGACATTCACAGACAAAATAGTTCCAATGAGTAGGAACCCTAGAGATCCGCTTCTACGAGGTTGGTATGGTTACTACGGTGAATCTACAGTAAGAGAGGAAGACATGAGTGATGCATTTGGTTATGAGGATACAAAAGATTTGGACGCGAAAGAAACTATTAAGTTCTTTCAAAAAAAATTAGATTTAGATAAAAAATCTGCAATAGAAAGAACGAGACAACAAGGAAAAGATCCAAAGTTAGTAAAAAAAGCACCAAAAAGATTAAAAAAACTAAAAAATTTTATTGATAGACTTATTTTGAAAGAATTAGATGAGGATATAAGTGAAGATGTTTTGGTAAAAAAACCAAAGTCAGATAATGATATAAGTGATAAAGAAAAAAATGTAAGTCCATTATTGAAAAGAAACTTAAAGTCTTTGAAAAGTATGGCCGAAAAATTGGGTGTTTCGAAACAAGAACTGATAAAAATGATAAAAGATGAACAGTAGATTATATAACCAAATCATTATATTACCTGATAGTCTAATCAAACATTTAGATCAGTGTTTCAATTCTGTTAGTTGTGATGACACAACCGAAGGGTTTAAGAGAAATCAGACATTAAGGCAATCAAAACAAATAACTTATCAAAACTTGAAGAGAGTAAAAAATTGGTTCGATTCTTACAGTGGAAAAAAAGAAGACGCCCCATTCATTTTAAACGGTGGTGATAGAATGCGTAATTGGGTTAACCATGCTTTACAACAAATGAGAAATAGTGTAAAGAGTGGTAAAAAAATAAAATCTGATACTGGAATGCAAAATCAATACTTGGATTCCCACGAAAAAAATAGTTTCAATCTGAATGATAAGCACACAACAACTGTAAGTGATTTGAAATTGGAAAATGAAATAAAAAGAATAAATAACTTAATAAAAACATAAAAATATGGCAACACAGAATGATAAGTTAGATTTTTCACAACCAGACAATCAAATGTCTAAAATTGCTGAAGATCAGAGAAAAAAATTATTTGCAAGGAACGATTTTAACACATCTGATCAATACTCGACAGTACATCCTGATGCAATCGCTAATGGTGATGTTAACGGTAAGGGCACTGGCGGTGACTTAGATGTATATAATCAAAACGCGGGTTCAAGTGTAGATAGAGCAGAAAGAAAAGAAGATTTAAAAATTAATAAATTCTCACCTAACAATCCCTATTATTTGGTTAAATGAAGCTTTTAAACACACTTAAAGGTTTAATTAATGAAGCGGCGTCGGTTGAAGATGTTAGGGATTCTATACGCAATAAAAAGATAATGATTATCTATTATGACGGCAAGGATAATGGTGGTAAAGGTTATAGAACAATAGAGCCTGTTTGTTTAGGTTTAAGTAAAAAAGGTAATTTTGTTTTAAGAGCTTGGGAATTGGATGGTTCTTCTTGGAGTGCTCAAAATGACTCGAACTATTTACCCGGTTGGAGGTTATTTAGATTAGATAAAATATTTACATATAGACCAACATTAGATAATTTTTATACTATGAGACCTAAATATAATCCAAATGGTGATAGAAGTATGGAAAGGGTTTTTATAAACGCAAAATTCGATAACGAAGAAAACATAGCATAATATGGGAGCAGAAATGGATTTAATGCAAAGACTTGCAGTATCAAAAAAAATAATGGAAAAAACTGAGCAAATGAAAAGAGGCGAGGTTAGACCAACAACACCTATGGTTGAGGATTTTCAACCGGTTTCTGGGGTTTATAATTTGCCAGAAGACTTATTGAGTGAGAGTAAAGTAAACCATTATCATGACCCAACTAAACCTGTGGATCACGATAGAATTATGAATTCAAAATTACCTGACGAAATAAAAAGACTAATGATCGAACAACCAATAGTTCAACCTAACAGTATTAATGGTGGTACAGTATTGTCTGATGATATCATAGAAGGAGCGACTAGACTAATGAAAAAAGATAAAATATCAGACTTACCACAAACTCAAAAACCGAAACAAAACATATATGAGTCACAAACACCATCTAACATTAATATTAATGAAATTAAAACGTTAATAAGGGACGTTGTTAGAGATACAGTTAGAGATGTTGTTAGAGAAGAGTTGAAAGAATCTGGAATGTTGGTTGAATCAACAAAAAACACAAATGAGACAATACAATTTAAAGTTGGTAACACTTTATTTGTTGGTAAAGTTTTAAAAATAAAAAATTTAGAAAAATAAAAGTATCGTATCATCGACTAAATCCACCTCGTAAGGGTGGATTTTTTGTTTTATAATGATTATAATTTACTCAAATAAATTTTTATATGAACAAAATTAAAGTATTAGTCTTACCTAGTGACCGTACCGGCGTTGGGAAATTTAGATCGGTTGATCCCCACGTAATGTTACAAAATAATCATAACGATGAGTTTCATGTTGATATTGATTATGATCCTAAAATTAATGATGTAAATTATTGGAAACAATATGACATAGTCCACTTTCATCGTAGTATAGGTCAAGATTATAATCAAGCACCAAACATTATCCGACAACTTAATAGTTTGGGAATAGTAACGATTATGGATCTAGATGACTATTGGTTACCTACAAAAGAACATCCAGTCCATCAGTTAGTTGTACAAAATAAACTACACGAAAGAATTTTAGATAATTTAAAAGTCGCAAGTCACGTAACCACAACAACTAGTATTTTTGCAACAGAAATATCAAAATACAACAAAAATGTTTATGTATTACCAAATGCAATTAACCCTAATGAACCACAGTTCAAAGCAGAAACATTACCATCCGATAAGTTACGTTTTGGTTGGTTAGGTGGATCATCCCATTTACACGATTTGAAATTATTAGATGGTACGTTGAGTACCTTAAGTCAATTCAAAGACAATTTCAGTATGTATCTCTGTGGTTTTGATACTAGAGGTTCTGTAACTGAAATTAACCAACAAACAGGAGAACAAAAACAAAGACCGATAAAACCAGAAGAAACTGTTTGGGCTAGGTATGAAGAAATTTTTACAGACAGATATAAGTTGGTTGATGATAAACACAAAGAGTTTTTGATGAAATTCAAAGAAGAAGATTATATTTCTGACAGTGAAACTTTTTATACAAGAATTTGGACCAAGCCTGTTACTAGTTATGCCGCAAATTACAGATGGTTTGACGTATCATTAGCACCAATTAAAAATCATATTTTCAATAGAGTAAAGTCACAATTGAAAGTCATTGAGGCTGGATTCTATAAGAAGGCAATTATTGCATCAAATATAGGTCCTTACACTATCGATTTGAAACATTCATTGAAGAATGGTGAGTTTGTTGATGGTAATGCCCTTTTAGTTGATGAGGTTAGAAGTGGCGATTGGTCTAAGTACATGAAAAAATTAATACAAAACCCTAATTGGGCATATGATTTAGGTCAAAGATTATACGAAACAGTTAAAGACACATATGATTTAAACAAGGTCACAAAAGATAGAGCAGAACTTTATAAAACATTAGTAAAATGATAAACATACCTATAACAAAAATTTTATTTTTAGACATCGAAACTGTAGGTCTTTGTAAAGATTGGTTGACGTGCCAACAAAGTAACCCCAAAATTGCTGAACAATTTGTTAAATACTTCGATTGGTTTTTAAAAAGATTTCCTGAAGACAATTATGAAACCAACGGGATGGAAGAAGAACTACAAAAAATGAATGATGTTTATTTTAAAAGATCCGCACTTGTACCTGAGTTTGCAAAAATTATATGTGTTTCAATGGCCTTTGTAATGGAAAATGGAGAAATTAAAAAACAAACATTTTCAGGAGATGATGAAAAAGAATTATTATTACAAGTTAGAAATTTATTAGATAGGTGCCAAAAATTGGATTTTTACCTTTGTGGTCACAATCTTAAAAATTTTGATATACCTATGATGGCAAAACGTATGATCATTAATGGTATTAAACCTTCAAAAATTCTACCATCATACGATACTAAACCTTGGGAGATAAAGGCGATTGACACAAAAGAAATTTGGCAATATGGCGCATACTCAGCAATAGGATCTTTAGATTTGGTGTGCGCAACTTTGGACATTCCGACACCTAAAGACGGAGAAGTGAATGGCGGTATGGTTCACGAAGCGTATTGGAACCATAATAGATTAGAGGAAATATCTGAATATTGCGAAAAAGATGTGAACGTATTAATAGAATTTATTAAAAAATTAAAAGAATTAAAATAATGAAAGATAGTATTGAATCAAAATTAAGATTGTTAGAGAAAATTGAATCCTCAGTAAATGAAGATAACCACGAAGAGTTTTTAAACTCTTTAGATGATGAATTGATAAATAAATTTTTTGAAGAATCCGTAGTAGGTCAGTTAGAACTAAGCTACACCAATGGTTCAGACCTAAAAGATCCTGAGTACGCATACGAATCAGATTCAGGATTTGACTTACGATCTACTGAAGAATTATGGGTTCAAGCCAATAGTAGGTTATTAGTACCGACAGGTCTTAGATTTGATATTCCAGATGGTTATGAAATACAGGTGAGAAGTAAAAGTGGATTGGCACTTAATCAAGGGTTGATGGTTTTGAATTCGCCAGGAACTGTTGATAGTGGATACCAAGGAGAGGTTAAAGTTATTATTTTTAACACAACGAATGAAAGAATCAAAATAGAAAAAGGTCAAAAAATTGCACAAGCGGTCTTATGTCCGGTAGTCAATGGTAAGTGGGTTAATTTAGTAAAAGTAGAAGATTTAAAAGAAAAAGATAGAAATAGTAATGGTTTTGGTAGCACTGGTTTATGATTAGTAAAGATGAAATAAAAAAATTACAAAAATTAAAAGAAAAATTAGAAGATGATAACAGTTGGGTACTCGACAAGAAAGATTGATCAGACATTTGTTGAAATGTTAAAAAAGACTTCGGGACTACCAAAACTCGAAGTTATCCCTTTTGAAAATAACGGGGAGTTTTCTTTAACTGAGGTTTATAATAAATTATTAAACCAATCATCTAACGATATTATTATTTTGTGTCATGACGACATTTATTTTGATTCAAAAAATTGGGGTCAAAAAATATCAAATCATTTTAAAAGAAATAGTGATTACGGTATTTTAGGTTTGGCGGGAACAACTCACATGCCGAAATCCGCAAAATGGTGGGAAGATTTTTCTAAAATGAAAGGGATAGTTAATCACGAACATGAAGGAAAAAAATGGGAATCGAAGTATTCACCAAACAAAGGAAATCAACTTGATGATGTTGTTTTAGTTGACGGTCTTTTTATTGTAATTAATAAAAAAAATATTAAAAAACAATTTAATGAAGAAATAGGTGGATTTCATTTTTATGATGTTGATTTTTCTTTCAGAAATTTCATTGAGAATGTTAAAATAGGCGTGATGTATGATGTTAGAGTTACACATAAATCTATTGGTCAAACAAATGAACAATGGGAAAAAAATAGAGAGGTTTTCGCAAAAAAATATGAAAATGTTTTGCCCGTTAAAGTTAAAAGAAATTTAAACATTGGTTCACCAATTAAAGTATTGTTATCTTGTTTATTTTTTAAAACATTTACAGGTTCTGAAATGTATGTTTATGAACTAGCAAGAGGATTAAAAAAATTAAATTGTGACGTTACTGTCCTATCAGATATTAATGGTCCTCTTTCAAAAATAGCACAACAACAAGGAATAAAAGTTTTACCTTTTAATGAATCTCCTGGATATAAATTAGGTGATGGTAAATGGGGATTTAATACTCCACAAGGTTTTCAACCTACACAACCAAATATGATGTATAAAATTAGTGAAGTAGACTTTGATATTATTCACTCACAACACACCCCTGTTACAAATCAAATGTGTCAGATGTATCCAAACATAGATAAAATTTCTACAATACATTCTGAAGTAATTGAGTTAGAAAATCCTGTTATAAATGATAGCATAAAAAAATACATTTGTATTAGACCTGAAATTCAAGAACATATTATAAATAAATTTGGAATACACGAAACAAATACTGAAGTGGTCTATAACCCAATCGATGTAAATAGGTTTAATATTAATAACACGAAAGATGATGGTTACGTTTTATTTGTAGGGACTATAGATTACTTAAGAGAAAATACAATAAAAGATTTGGTTGAACACACAAAAGAAATAAATAAAGAACTTTGGTTGGTTGGGGAAAACAAGTCAAATTATTTAGAAGATTTATTAAAAAATGATCACGTAAAATATTTTACATCAACAAGTAAAGTTGAGTCTTATGTAAAAAATTGTTCTGAGACTGCCGGAATACTTTTAGGTAGAACCACTATCGAAGGTTGGTTATGTGGAAAACCAGGATGGATTTACAATGTTGATGAAAACGGATATATTTTAAATAAAGAAAAACATAACGTACCTGAAGATATCAATAAATTTGATAGCTTAGAAGTCGTAAAAAAAATAAAAGAAGAATATATTAAAATTTTAAATGATTAAGATAATAAGTTGTTTTTGGAATGTCGAGGAGTATATTACAAAATGCATAGATTCTGTAATTAACCAAAACTTAAAAGATTTTAAAATGTTTTTAGTTGATGATTTGTCTGATGATAATACCGTAAATTTAATACGAGAAAAAATTAAAGACGATAATAGATTTGAATTAATTGTCAATAAAGAAAAAAAATACAAACTTAAAAATATTGACGACCTATTATTAGATGAAAACTTATTCGACGATGAGGATATAATAGTGGAGTTAGATGGTGATGATTGGTTAGAGAATAATAATGTTTTAACTTTAATTGATGGAAAATACAAACAAAATAAAAATTTGTGGATAACAAATGGTAGTTTTGTTTATTCTAGTGGTGGTTTTGGTTTCTCATCTAAAGTTAACCCCGATACTATAAGAACAGACACTTTTTTATTTTCGCATTTAAGGACTTGGAAGGTTCATTTATGGAGAAACATTAATGAGGAATCATTCATGGATACAGATGGTCAGTATTTTAAATCTGGAGGGGATGCTGCGTATTCTTTCCCTATGGTTGAAATGGCGGGGGAGAAACATTATGAATATATACCGAATATACTTTATGTTTATAACGAACAAAACCCAAGAAATGACCATAAACCGGGTAGTGGATCAGGTAGTGCTCACGAACAAGTTAGATGTTCAAATATTATTAGAAACCTACCTAAGTATAAAAATTTATAAAATATGTTTTTGACTAGTCATTTAATGGGTGGTTTGGGTAATCAGATGTTTCAAATCTCTAAAGCAATTACTGAAGGACTTAAAAATAATCTACCCGTGTTTTTTAGAACGAGTTCATTTATTCCTATGGAAGGTAATCAACCGATAAATTATATTAGCAATGTATTCAGAAACTTAAATTTTGATGACACTAAAATACCAACATTTAGAATTAATGAAATATCTTGGAATTACTACGAAACAAATCACGTTTACAAAGAACCAACGGAGTTTTATGGGTATTATCAAAGCAGTAAAAACTTTTTACAGTTTAAAGATCAAATACAAAATTTATTTTTACCAACTGAAGAATTTAAAAATAAATTAAAATCGTTATATCCAAATATATTTAATCCTAACTCTGTATCTATACACGTAAGAAGAGGAGATTATTTAGGGATATCTGAAGTACTACCAGTTTTAGACAAAAGTTATTTTGATTATTGTGTAAAAGATTTTGAAAATAGTGACATATTCATTTTTTCAAATGATAAGGAATGGGTAAAATCTAATTTAAATTACAGGAATAGTGTTGTTGTGGAAGGATTAGAAGATTATGAAGAATTATGGGCAATTAGTTTATGTAATCATAATATTATGTCTAACTCTTCATTTTCTTGGTGGGGTTCTTATCTTAATTTAAACAAAAATAAAAAAGTTATTGTTCCTAATATTTGGTTTGGTCCTATGGGTGAAAAAAACTACGAATCAATTTATGAAAATGATTGGGAAAGAATAAGTGTTAATTATAAAAATGGTTTAATATGTTATTAGATTTTGATTTTTTAATAAAAAAATATAATTTAAAAATAAAAGGGGTCATTCATATTGGTGCCCATTACGGTGAAGAACATTTACACTATAAAAAACATAATATAGAGAACATAACCTACTTTGAACCACTTAAAAAAAACTTTAAAGTTCTTAAAGAAAATATAAAAGACGAATCATTATTGT
>VFQT010005076.1_pt1 | contig 10323 bp, 13 predicted proteins | sample 3512381 | NCBI WGS metagenome assembly VFQT01 (sample SAMN10412376, study PRJNA504923) | tailings metagenome | isolation source: Relicate 2 Philex TSF3 active mining site | place: Philippines: Tuba, Benguet | collected 2017-08-29 | reverse complement strand
CACTTGTTTCCACCTACAACATTCAAGTTCACACATTACATATTCACACCGGGAGTGAGATCAAGGATGCAGCGATCTTTGTGCAAGGAGTTCGCCTCTTATTGAACTTAGTTGCTGACTTTCCAGATGTGCGTGTTATTGATTTGGGGGGTGGATTTAAAGTGCCATACCAACCAGGCGAAAAAGGAACAGATATGCATGCGGTGGGTAAGGCAGTTGCAGAACTATTCACGGCCCACCAGCAAAAAACCGGACGTAAGTTGCAAGTGTGGTTTGAGCCCGGAAAATATATGGTTTGCGAAGCGGGTTATCTGCTTACTATGGTGAATGTGATCAAGGAAAATGAAACGCTGACTTTTGCAGGCGTTGATACCGGACTAAATCAATTGATACGTCCGATGTTTTACGAGGCGTATCATCATATTGAAAACTTGACCAATCCTTCGGCCCCTGTCAAAACTTATCAAATTGTTGGAAATATTTGCGAGACGGATACCTTGGGTGCTGATCGGGAACTACCTACTATTCGCGAAGGCGATTTATTGTCTATTCAAAATGCCGGGGCTTATGGTTTTGAAATGGCTTCTCAATACAACGCAAGGTTTCGTCCTGCTGAAGTATTTTATAAAGACGGTTCATTACAATTGATTCGTCGAAGAGAAACGCTTGATGATTTATTACGAACACAGGAAGGATTATAAATAATATGGAAGCTTTTTTTAAATTAATTCGTAATCCTTTTTTATTTCGGTTCTTCCTATTAACCCGTTTACCCGCTGCTTTTTTAGCCGGTATTCGGTTAGAGTTAATTGCACCTGAGCGTGCTGTTGTAAAATTGCGGTACCAGTTCTTGACAAAAAATCCTTTTCGATCTACCTATTTTGCTTGTTTAGGAATGGCTGCAGAAATGAGCACAGGTCTTTTGGCTATGGCGCATTTGTACAAGCGTAAACCTCCCATCTCTATGTTGGTGGTACGTATCGAAAGCCAATTTTTCAAAAAAGCAACAGGCATAACTCGGTTCACCTGCGAGCAAGGTCAAGCATTAGCGGCAGCCATACAAAAAGCAGTTGAAACAGGTCAATCGGTAGAACTTTTAGTGACTTCTTCAGGTTTTAATGAGCAGGGCATAGAAGTAGCTCGTTTTTTGATCACCTGGTCCTTCAAGAGAAAAGAGTAAATTACTTCCCTTAAAGGTTGTTTATGAAGATCTCCTTTCATGGTGCGGCAAGAACCGTAACCGGCTCAAAGCATTTACTTGAACTATCCTCTGGTAAAAGAATTTTATTAGACTGTGGACTCTTTCAAGGGATGGGAAAGGAAACCAATGCCCTGAATCGTCATTTTGGATTTGATCCCGCTGCGATTGATGTAATGGTACTTAGTCATGCACACATTGATCATGCTGGATTAATTCCAAAGTTGGTCGAGGAAGGGTTTCGAGGAAAAATATGGTGCACCCCTGCAACCAAGGAATTAGCGATGGTGCTGCTCGAAGATTCTGCACAAATCCAGGAGGACGATATTCGTTATGTAAATAAAAGAAGGAAGCAACTTAATCAACCCTTGTTAATGCCACTCTACACTAAAGAGCAGGCGCAAGCTTCATTCCAGTATTTTGAAACAGTTGAATATGATACCTGGACTTCAATCTTAGAAGAGGTAGAACTCCAGTTTACTGACGCAGGACATATTATTGGCAGTGCCGCCGTGCATGTAAGAATAAATGAAAAGGGTGCTACTCGACAATTGACATTCAGTGGTGATATCGGTCGATATCGAGATGCTATTTTGCGTTCGCCCTCCCCATTTACACAAGCAGACGTCATTATTTTGGAATCAACGTATGGCAGTAAGCTTCATCCGCTTCATCAGTCAACTCCTGAATTATTATTAGAATGGATTGACAAGATTTGCATACGCAAAAAAGGAAAACTCATCATTGCCGCTTTTAGTGTAGGACGAACACAGGAGTTGCTTTTTCAGTTAAATCAATTAGAGCTGGAAAACAGGCTGCCCCCCATACCCATCTATGTCGATAGCCCCTTGAGTGTAGAAGCTACGGAGATAGTTAAAAAGTATCCGAGCTATTTTAATCGCAACATTCAAAAAATTATGGAGAGTGATTTGGATCCCTTTGATTTCTCCTCTTTGCGGTACATCCGAACGGTAGAAGAGTCAAAGCAGTTGAATTTTATAGAAGGCCCCATGGTGATCATCTCGGCAAGTGGAATGGCAGATGCAGGAAGGGTGAAGCATCACATCAGCAACAACATTGAAAATTCGCGTAACGGGGTGCTCTTTACGGGTTATTGCGAACCACGATCACTTGGCGGCCGCTTACTCGTAGGAATGTCTGAAGTCAACATTTATGGGGTGCCACATGAGGTACATGCTTCGGTAGGACTGATTCCTAGTATGAGTGCCCACGGGGACTACGAAGACCTCTGCCAATGGTTGTCCGAACAAGATGCAAAGTCTGTCAGCCACCTCTTTTTGGTACACGGGGAGTATGCCGCACAGGTCGATTTTAGGGAGCGTTTACTTAAAAAAGGGTATCCCTATGTTGAAATCCCTGAAATGCACGCCTGCTACGGGCTAGGTTAGTTTTAAAAAAGAAACCCCTTTGATATACTCAAAGGGGTTGAATTTCATTGGGATAAGGGTAACAGTTAACGGAGGTCCCATCAAAAGCTTGAGCAAAGTTATTTACAGGGGCTAGTTGAATTTTCAAAATGAGTAAGGAAACTGGTTAAGTTACAGGTTATTTCCTATATTTAGGCTGTGACCGTAGTTTTATAAAACAGGTTACTAACCAATTAGTTTGTTGAAAATCAGTATTATAAGAAATTTACTGCTGTTAGTATTTCTACATACTACTTTTCAGTTAATCGGGCAGCGGCAAATCGGTCCAGATTCTGTATTTAGTATTAAAGCGAGTCCTTTTTTTAAGGATTTGATGTCTAAGTCCACTCGTTCCTTTTCAATTAAATCTAGTTCCATAAGTCTTATTTCCTCCTTCGATCCATTAGTGTTTAAGATGAACGGTGGGGAGTTCATTAAGGTAAATGACAAGCTATACTTTCACTTTTACAACTCTGGTAGAATTTTTAAACATAGTCCCGAAAACTCAACAGCGGACTCCTTGCAGTTTGTAAGATTGGACGCAACTGTAAACTTGAATTACAATATCGGCTCCCTTGTTTTCTCCGTAGGAGAAAGTATTTACGAATATGGCGGGTATGGATTTTGGAAGTCTAACGGAACATTGCGTAGGTATAATTTCAAGGATAGAGAGTGGGATGTAGTTGTGTTAGACCAAGAGATACATATGCCTCCCTCTATTTCTTCTGGGCCTGCTGTCTGGATCGATCCAAAAGAAAATTTCTTATATGTTCCCTACCAGCAAGTAGTAAATGATGGTCTTTCCAGAGATAGCGATAAGCCTCCCTATTTGTTAGAAAGTTATCGACTAAATTTAAAAAAATTTAATTGGGAATTCTTGGGCAAAGTGAGTCAATCTACAATAGACTTACTTAAATCAACGTCTCAGGTGTTTACCACTGAAAAGGGATTACTGGCTTCTTATACGAGCCGGATTTATTGGCTTGACTTTGAGTCTAACTCAATTAAATTATTGGTGGATCCTTCTTTAACTCAAACGTTGTTAAGGATTCAAAATTATATGCTTTGGTATTGGGATCGGCAGCAACTTTTTTGGTACAATCCCTCCAATGGTCGATATGACTCTTTATTTATAGATACAGCACGATTTACGCCTTATGCAAATGAAATCTGGCGTAAGCCGATAGCTACTAGTGACTATTGGTGGATGCTGCTGCTTGCGTTTGCACTTTTTGCGCTAACTTTTTTACAGTATAGAAAGAAAAAGAATCAATTGCGGGGAGTAAATAAGGAAAATATCCAGGAGGCCAAGCATTCATTTGTTACAGCTGAGCTATCCCTTCTTGAATTATTGGTTGCAAAACAAAGGCAAAATCAGACAGTGACCATTCCAGAGATTAACTACGTATTGGGTTTAAAGGATAAAAACCAAGGCATGCAGAAAAAAGTGCGAAGTGATATTATTAATCGAATTAATGAGAAATACAGTTTTCTAAGTCAGGAGAAGGTCTCATTAATTCAAAACATTCGAAGTGAAACGGATAAGCGTTTTTTTGAGTATCATATTAATCCAGAACACTTGCAAAGGCTCCTTGCATTGTTATCCTGAGTTGCTAAAATGCATTATCTTTACGCCCCCCAAAAGGGGAATGCCGGGGTAGCTCAGCTGGTTAGAGCATCGGATTCATAACCCGAAGGTCGGCAGTTCAAGTCTGCTCTCCGGTACTGTTATTTTAGAAAATAATATCAAAGGCCCTGGATGTGAATGAGGGGCATTTTAGCTAGCTGTTGAGAAAAGCAACTATCATTAATTAAAAGCCTTACGATTATTAATGTTAGTCGCATCGTTTTAGCGTTGTTGAAAATGTGAGAACCGGTGTTGTCTCCCAGGTTATTTATCGGTGGTAGCATCACCGTAAATACTTAAATCAATTACAGTATAGTTTTTATATTTTTGAAAGTCATCGTCAGTCCATGTAAACAAAATATCTCTTTTTCGTTGTGCAGGTTCATTCCAGTCAATTTTTTCTTTAACATAAACATAAATAACTATAGGGATTAGCTCTTTTAATCTAATACTATCACTTTCTCTTTTTGTTACAAACATGAATCTAAAAAATGCTGGTCTTCCATGGTCTTTCGCATTACTGCCAGAGGCATATTGTAATTCTGGTTTAATTTCTTTAAGTAGGTCTTTTAGCGGTTTATTGATGAATCGTTCTTTTTGTTCGATGATTAATCTGGCGTCAGCTTGTTTTTTTACGAGCTGTTGGGAAAAGCTACTGCTGGCTATACAAATCGTCAATAGGGTTGAAAGGAAATACTTCATCAGGGTTTTGCCTTTTTATTTTCACACTAGATGCTCTTAAGCTGAGAGGCCCGGGTATTGATCCGGGGCCTTTCTTTTCTAGTGTAATTGAATGTTTTTAATGGATTCGATCAGGGAAGTCAGATAATTGTTTCGGATATCCCAAACAATACCGAAATCTATACCCATATAGTCATGAACTATTCTGTTTCGAAATCCTCTGATTCTGTACCAATCAATAGCGCTATGATTTTCTTTAAATTCTTCGGGTAGGCGATTTGCAGCTTCGCCGATAATTTCAAAATTTCTAATCACAGCGTCTATTGTTTTAGAGTCTTTTGAAAACTCTTCAAAACTCATTGAGCTTGTATATTGCAGAATCTTGTTACAACTTTCTAAGATATCATTGATAAGGAGCGCAGGGTTCCTTTTAGACATAAACAATCTCTTTTTCGATTGCTGCATAGTATTGAGGCTTGATTCCTTTTTTGGATACTAAATCGACTTTCGATTGCATCTTTTGCTCCAAAAAATCGGCCAGATCTATGAAGGAAATGCCAATGGGTTGGTCGAAATCAACAATTAAATCAATGTCACTTTCTGGTGAGAAATCGGTTCTGACAGCAGACCCAAAAATGCCAATAGATTTGACATGAAAGGCCTTTTCAAGCTCAGGCTTGAGCGTGGTCAAAACAGATTTTATAGTGGTTAGGTCTTTCATTCATGTCAAAGATAATAATTGTGGGCTGAGCTGTCAATACCTATCATATGTTCGTCTTAAAGAGCTAAATATCAGCCAGTAAAATCGAGAAAATCATCAATAGGGAAGTTAGATAATCGTCCTATCCCCGGTACTGTTATTTTTGAAAATAATCCCAAAGGCCCTGGATCAACATCCGGGGCCTTTCAATATTGTTGATTACTCGCCAAGTAATGCGTGTACTTCTTTCTGTAGGACTGGAATGTGTTTTATGACAATTCCCCAAATTATCTCATCAGAGACTGCGTCATATCCATGTATGATTCTGTTTCTGGTGTCTACAATTTTTCTAGAATTCGAAATATTGATCTCAGGATCTTTTGTCAAAATTCTGCTTAATGCTTCTCCAATAATTTCAATATTTCTTTCCACTGCTCTTCTTGTGCGCAGGTCGTTTTTGTAAGTGGAAAATTCTTTGGGAATTTCTGAGAAGAAGCTGTCGATTTCTGCAATTGCATTTGAAATATCAAAAAGCCAGACTTTAATTTCATTATCCATATACAAGCTCTTTAGACTCGTTCAATGCTTGCTTGAAATATGGGTTTTTGATGGCTTTTTCTTCCAAAAGATCAACGGGTCGTTTTAATATTTCTTGTAAGGAAAATTTCAGATCAAAATAATTATCGGCATAATCCTTGACGTCAATCTCATTAAAATCTACTATCAAATCAATGTCACTTTCAGCATTAAAACTCGGAGTCAGTACCGATCCAAAGACATACAGGCTCTTTACCTTGTGGTTTACACAAAGTTCATTTATTCGGGTTTTATATGTCGATAGTCTGTTCATCTAATAATTCTTGACCTGTCCAAAGGTAATAAATTTTGGCCCTGAGGTCAAGAGTTGGCAATTTGCCATTTAATTCATTGAAGTTCACAGCGTAAAGTTCAGAAGGTCTCCGGCAAATAAGTTAGATAATCGTCCTATCCCCGGTACTGTTATTTTTGAAAATAATATCAAAGGCCCTGGATGTTGATCCGGGGCCTTTTTGTGTTCATGAACAGAGATGCTGAAAGAAGATTTTGGTCATTGTTATCCAGTTTTGGTAGAAGTAAGTTTACTCATAAATCATATTTTATGAATTTCAAGTCCATATTCATTGCGTTAATAATAGCAACATCCTTTTGCTCATGCGATAAGGATGATACTCCCCAGTCAACCACTTCAGTTAACGTAATTCATGCTTCTCCAGATGCGCCGGGTGTTGATTTATTGATTGATAATCTTAAGGTAAACACAACTCCCCTGAATTTTCCGGAAGCTACAGGGTATTTAAAAGTATTTGCAGGAACGCGAAATATTAAAGTAAATGCAACCGGGACTAATAATACGGTTATTAATGCAAATTTGACGTTTACGGCTGATAAGTACTATTCAGTGTTTGCATATAATTTATTAGCCTCTATCGCCGCTATTAGAATTGAAGACGATCTTACCTTGCCTGCCGCAGGGCAAGCTCATATTCGGTTTTTTCATCTTTCTCCCAATGCTCCAGCTGTTACAGTGGGAACTTTATCGGGAACAACATTTACTCCAGTATTTTCAAACCGTAGTTTTGAGACACAGGCCACAGCTAGCGCCAATCAAAATTTCACACCTGTTGTGGCAGGTGCGTACACATTTGATGTCCAAGTAAATGGTGCATCTGTGCTCAGCCTGCCAAATGTAGTTTTGCAAGCGGGCAAAATTTATACTGTTTTTGCAAAAGGATTAGTAGGTGGTACGGGATCACAGATGCTGGGTGCTCAAATTATTACACACAATTAGTGTGATTATTCAGCGCTATAAAATTATTTTATGTTTTCTATACTTAATAACATCCAAATAGAACAGGACGTGTGACCGGAGTTTCCCATCGCTTTTTCAAGCTTTTTAAATCCTAATTGCGTATAAAGTTTTACCGCTTTTGAGAACGCTGGCATACTTTCTAAGTAGAGTTCTTGGTAGCCAAGTTGTTTTGCTGATTGAATGCTTAACTCCATCATTTTTTTTCCTATACCAAGCCCCCTCGCATGTGGTGATAAATAGAATTTTACAAGTTCAGCAGTATGGTTAGATAAACCCTCTGTGGGATAAATGCCACAACAACCAACAATTTCATTTTTCAATACCGCAACCCATAATACTGCCCCGTTGCAATCAAATAGGTCAAAAAGGTGATCGGTAGTTGGATCAGCATACACAGTCCCTTTCTTGGGAGCATCATGTTCCTCAAAAACAGCCCTGATAATGCCTGCTAAAATCGGCTCATCTTTTTTTTCAACTTTTCTGACCTGTAACGTATTAACTATCACCGATTAAAGATCGGTAAATCTTGTAGAATTTACTTCGTTTATCACAAGGCTATTTGATTATTATCCTATAAAGCGAATATATTTTTTTGCGCTATTCCACGCTAATTACCAATCAAGTTTGGAATAGTTGTAACTTACTTAAGCACCAACTCAAACGTGATATGACTCCTACTCATTCTAAAAAAGGGCTCTATTCTTGGGTCGAGCGGGGATATCAGCTTTTTCTTTCCATCCAATTTAAAAAAAGGAGTGAGAGAGTAGTGCTGACATTAGCAATCTTAAGTTACTTATGTCATTTGCTTCTAATTGCTTTAGTTAGGTGTGGGTTTATACAATCTGACCTTGGGTTATTTGCCAGCCCGATTTCTGCCATTTATACTCCTTTTTCATTTATCCTGGTTTATGAGGTTTACCTGTTACTCTTTTATCTACCAAAGTCCACCACCTTCTATATTGGAAAGCAATACGAGATTATCACATTGATTGTAATCAGAAGAATTTTCAAGGATTTAGGGGAATTACAGTTAGTTCCTGATTGGTTTCAAAATACTAAAGACTTGCAATTCACATTTGATGTCCTTTCTGCCTTGATCTTGTTTTTTCTAATCTATCTTTTCTACCATAAAGTAATCAAGAAGCAAGCAAATGAAGTGGCGGATATTTTTCCGGTAAATGAAGCCGCTGGCCGGTTTATTTCTCTAAAAAAGGGTATAGCATTACTATTAGTTCCTGTATTGATTGGACTTGCTGGTTATTCCTTTTTTAACTGGCTAAATCTGCTTCTTGAAAATCAGTTTTCTGGATTAGTGGTGCAGGCCAATGTCAATACGATCTTTTTTGATGATTTTTTTACGATTCTTATAATCGTGGATGTGTTGCTTTTATTAGCATCTTTTTACTACTCCGATCAATTTCATGTAATTATCAGAAATTCTGGTTTTGTTCTCTCTACGATTCTGATCAAGCTTTCTTTTTCAATTTCTGGTCCTGTCAATAATATCTTAGTGGTCAGTTCTGTTTTATTTGGACTTTTAATCTTGTATATATATCAGTTGTACGAAAGGTCGCTTACCTCCCAGTATTAATAACATTCCTCTTTTTACAGTCATTCAGAGCTTGACATTCGTCATTTAGATCCTTTTTCCAGGAAGCTATTTTGCAACTCGTATCAATCAATTGCTGATATGAGACAGTGGGTTATTTCATTTTTTTCATCGTATTTATTTCGTCATGCCAGAAGCAGTTGGCTTATTTGACAGTCGAGGATAAAATTGCTGATAAAGAATGGTTTCTGGAGCGCTACGTAGCTCCGGGAGTCAATATTATATACAAGGGCCTGCCCACATTTTCCTTTCAATTGGATCGTTCAAGGAAGACCTATATCGATTCAGATGGTATAGAAGGTGTTTATCAATTGCAGGAGCTTCCAATTGCTGCCTCTTTACAAATTAATGCAAGTGGTCGATTTATTGAGGCATTTATTATCAGGCAAATTGATAAACGTGAATTAGTAATTGAGTATTCAAAAAATAATTCTGTGATCACACTCTTTTTTTCAACGCGCTTATGAGATTACTGCTTTTTATTTTCTTATTAATGACCGCTGAGTGGTGTATTGCTCAGGCTTTTACGGCTGCAAGTGTAGGAGTGGTTGGGGCTTTTTTACAGGGAAATCGGGCCAGTAGCATGGTAATTCAATTTAATGCTACCAAAGAGTGTTTTCAAGTGCAATCTGGTTTAGTGCTATATAGCGGAATTAAAGGGGTAGGGAATTTTGAATTCGTATGCCGAACTGCCTCCAATATTCAGCCGGTTGATATTCGTTTATTCCCAAATCCTGTTCAGCAATACGTACGGCTAGAGGGGAATGGCTTTAGTGAACTAGATCAACAAATTTGGCTATCAGTTTTTGATGCAGGGGGGAAACGTGTTTGGGAGCAAACTATTGCAACTTATCAACTTGAAGTAGGTGTTAGTTTTTTCTGGGGTTGGCTACAAGCGGGCACCTATTATTTACAAGCTAAAAGTGAGTTGGTTAATAAGGTAATACCATTTATAAAATCGAACTAGGTGAAGTTGAATTATAAACTTTTGATGAAAGCGTTGCTCTTCTTGAGCAGTTGTTTGCCCTTTGTAGATTTATTTGCACAGCAGCCGGGGTTGCATTTTGAAGCACTTGCACGTGATCGTAATAATAACCCTGCAAAAGATCGTCGTATTTATGTTAAGGCTACCATTTTGCAAGGTTCTACTTCCGGAAATTCTGTATTTGTTGAAGAGCATATAACCAGAACAAGTAGTGATGGTATATTTCAAATTACAATTGGAAAAGGTA
>VFQT010005075.1_pt1 | contig 10325 bp, 7 predicted proteins | sample 3512381 | NCBI WGS metagenome assembly VFQT01 (sample SAMN10412376, study PRJNA504923) | tailings metagenome | isolation source: Relicate 2 Philex TSF3 active mining site | place: Philippines: Tuba, Benguet | collected 2017-08-29 | reverse complement strand
GAGATTCACATCGAGTCTCCGCGCGTTCGCAATTTCGTTCAAGGTAAACGGGTGTTGGTTACAGGTGCAGCAGGAAGCATTGGTAGTGAAATAGTTCGGCAAATTTTAATGTTTAATCCGGAAGGAGTTCTCGCTCTTGATGCTGCTGAAACGCCCATGTTTCAATTGGGAAGATTGAATGAAATGGCCGTTGACTCAGGGAAACTGGAGTTGGTCATAGGTGACATTCGAAATGAAACGCGTATGGTTCGGGTCTTTGAACATTTCAAACCAGAGGTTGTCTTTCACGCCGCCGCATACAAGCATGTACCGTTGATGGAGGAGAATCCGGCAGAAGCGGTTTTTACCAATGTGTTCGGAACGAAATTAATGATTGAACTTTCTCAACGTTTTGGAGTATTCAACTTCGTGCTGATAAGCACAGACAAAGCTGTTAATCCAACCAACATCATGGGAGCCAGCAAACGCATTGCAGAATTAATTGTTCAAAGCAAAGCAGGAGCACTTCGTTCTGTAGTTACGCGATTCGGAAATGTGCTTGGAAGCAATGGATCTGTGATTCCGGTGTTCCGAAAACAGATTGAACAAGGAGGTCCTGTTACAGTGACGCATCCTGAGATTGAACGTTTTTTCATGACCATCCCCGAGGCTGTGCAATTGGTGTTGGAAGCCGCATCTGGTGATGGTAACAACGAAATTGTTGTGTTCGACATGGGGAAGCAAATTAAAATTGCTGAATTGGCAAGAAAGATGATTCTGCTCAGTGGTCTTGAACCGAATGTGGACATTCAAATCGAGTATACAGGTCTGCGTCCGGGTGAGAAATTATATGAAGAGGTCTTAGCCTCTGAAGAAAACCTGAAGGCAACACATCATCCAAAAATATTAAAGGCCAATCCAAGAACAATCAATGAGCATGAATTGAATGAGAAATTGATTCTGTTGCATCAAGCAGCTCTTGCTCAAGATAACATGTTACTTGTAAGCATAATGAAGGAGTTGGTACCTGAATTCAAATCAAATAATTCTACATACAGTCAGCTCGATTAGTACATGGCTACAATGCGAACTGTTACTCAATCGGCAGAGTCATTATATAAATCCTCTGGCAGCAAACACATGGGCTTTTCCTTTTCCATTGCAACAGAAAAGGAGGCGAAAGAGAAGCTAGATGTTTTGTGGATGAAGTTCCCTGATGCGACGCATATCTGCTATGCTTATATTTTAAGATCGGGTCTAGAACGAAGTTCAGATGATGGAGAACCGGCTGGAAGCGCCGGCAAACCCATATTGAATGCTTTGAAATCAGAAAAGGTTGTTAATGTTTTGGTGGCAGTAGTTCGGTATTACGGTGGAACGAAATTGGGAATTCCGGGGTTGATTGACGCTTATAAATCTGCGGCAAAAATGGTGTTAAGCGAGAGTCTCATTGCAGATATTCAAGTGGAATCTATGTTGTTTTTTCAATTAACTTATGAGCAACAACCCGTTTTCATGAATCGTTTGAATAGAATGAACTACACTAAAAAAGAGATTCATCAAAATGAGCGTTTTGAAATGTTAATTTCAGTGAACGAAGAAGATACTTTTCGATTCATTGAAATGGCTGAAGAGCTCAACGTTTATGTTGAAGTTAGAATTTAATTCTCTTCTTCTTCTTCGTGCGTAAACAACCACACCATATCATACGGAACCAAGTGAACATTGGTGTAATAGAAATTCAATATTTCTTCAAAGGTCTTTCCTTTTTTAGCCATGTTCATGGCGCCTTCTTGACAAAGCCCAACGCCGTGTCCAAAGCCTTGACCAATAAAAACGGCTTCATTGTTTTGAAGATGAACCGTGAAATAAGCAGACTTTAATTTCAGGTCGGTGCGAATTGTTTTTGTGGGAATTTTTATGTTGTTGTGTTGGTAATACATGACTTTTTTGCCAGGGAAAAAAGAGGTAATACCGAGCGTGTCTGCTGTATTTACTTTTTTGGTTTCTAAATATTTTGTCCAGTCTTGAATGGGAATACGTTTTTCCCAGTTGCTGTTGGGCATTCCCATGCAATACGGATCTGGCTTCCCCTTGCAATACGGCAAGGCTGCTTTCCAAACCATCTCAGAATTCAAGGTGTGTCCTCCGCAATTGCTATGAAAGAAAGCCGTAATGAGATGGGCGTTTTCATCAATAACAACGAGCTTTTCAGTCTGCTTCACAGCTTCTTCTATACGTGGGTCTTTCCGATTTAAACCATGATAGACTTGGCAATGAGTTCCGTCACATAAGTCGGAATGCGGGTGTCTATCGAAATTATTTAACGCGTAAGTTCTGCACAACACGGCTTGAACCTTATAATATTCGTTGGGTTTATTTGCGCCACCTTCAGCTTCAACAACTCCAGCTACATAGGTGTCTAAATTCAAAATATTAACAACGTACATGCTGCTTTTGTCTGCGATAAGTTCAAAGGATCCCCAATGAATGTAGCCACTGAGTTTTGCACCGTTTACTCCCAATGAAACTTTGCCTTCGGGTTGAAGCAATATGAACGTAGCACATTGGCCAGTTTTCCCACCGGCTTTCCAATTCAAACAGCTATCTGTTTTTGTAACCGTACATATTTCTTTAGCCGAAATGGTTACGGTGTTGGTGTCTGACTTGAACATGCAGACTTGTTCAGATTGAAATTGAAGTTGTGTAATTTTCTTCTGAGCAAACAATTGAACACGAATGTTTTTCTGACCTTGAATGCATGGCGTCAGTAACAATATGATTAGACCGAATAACAACTTCCTCATGTTACTAAAATAACGGCCCATTCATCAGAGATATTTCCTGTCTTTTCAAGTTGTAAACAGCAAAGAGTTATTAGTTCTTTTCGTTTCTTTGCAAGGTGTTGAAACCCTTGCTCATTATTCCACCGCTCACTCAACTGAATACGCCGTATCCGGCTACAGCATATTTAACCGGATTTTTGAATCAACAGGGAATTCAGTCGAGACAAAAAGACTTGGGGTTAGACATGGTGTTGGAGGTGTTTTCAAAAAAGGGTTTTGAGCGTTTATTTGATGCCATTGAACAGGGCGATTTTAAATTATCTCAATCGTTAGATGGCATGGTGAAGAACAGACTTGCCTACGAAAGAACCGTAGATGCTGTTGTTTCATTCCTACAAAATAAAAACTACACATTAGGCTATCGCATAGCCAATGGAGCCTATTTGCCCGAAGGCGCTCGATTCAAACAGGTGAAAGACTTGGAATGGTTCTTCGGAAACATTGGTGTACAAGATAAAGCTCGATACAAATGCACCATGTATTTGGAAGATGTGTCAGATCTTATACAAGCTACCGTAGGTCCTCATTTTGGATTTTCGAAATATGCAGAGCGTATTGCCAGAACAGCGGTTTCGTTTAATCCAATTTTAAATGAATTATTAAGTCCCACGAATTATCTCGATGAAATTCTAGAGAAAAACATGGCTGCATATTTCTCTGAAGAGGTGCCACAAGTAGTGGGGTTTACCGTTCCTTTTGGAGGTAATTTATACGGCGCATTGAAGGCGGGGCAGTGGATAAAAAAACATTTCCCACAAACGCAAGTGGTCATGGGCGGGGGCTATGCCAATACGGAGTTGCGTGAGTTGTCAGATTCAAGAGTATTTGATTTTGTAGATTACATTACACTTGATGATGGTGAAGGCCCCTTCTTGGCTTTGTTGAAGCATATAGAAGATCCTGTTCAAAATGCGCATTTAAAAAGAACATTCAGACGAACGCCCGCGGGTGAAGTAGAATTCGCAGATACGTTGGAAGGTGGAGATTTTTTACACAGCCAAAAGCCAGCCCCGAAATACGAAGGTCTTCGTTTTCATGATTATCTTTCTGTCATTGATATGCCCAACCCCATGCATCGGTTGTGGAATGATGGAAGATGGAATAAGATGACAGTTGCACACGGATGTTACTGGAAGAAATGCAGCTTTTGTGATATTACACTGGATTATATTGGAAGGTATGACCAAACATCGGCTGCGCATTTGGTTGATCAAATGCAAGAGCTAATTGCAGAAACGGGTGAGACTGGATTTCATTTTGTAGATGAAGCCGCACCTCCGGCAGCCTTGAGAGACCTGGCAGTAGAAATATTGAGAAGAGGTTTGCAAGTTTCGTGGTGGACCAACATTCGATTTGAAAAAACATTTACCCCTGATTTATGCCAGCTATTGGCGGCCTCAGGATGCATTGCTGTTACAGGTGGATTAGAGGTAGCTAGTCCGCGGATATTGGCATTGATTGATAAGGGTATTTCCATAGATCAAGTAGCACGGGTTTGTGCCGCATTTCGCGATTCGGGTATTTTGGTACATGCGTATTTGATGTACGGATTTCCAACTCAAACCGCACAAGAGACCATTGATTCTCTGGAGGTTGTTCGTCAACTTTTTGAGAATCAGCTGTTGTTATCTGGACATTGGCATCAGTTTGCCATGACCGTACATAGCCCTGTTGGAAAGGATCCGGAGAAATACGGTGTTATTCGAACGGGCCCCGTTTTCGAAGGGTTTGCGAATAACGATTTGTTTCACGAAGATCCGAAGGGAGCCGACCACGAGCTCTTTTCAGACGGATTAAAAAAGGCGCTTTACAATTACATGCACGGAGTTGGTTTTGATTTTCCTCTGAAGAAGTTTTTTAATTTTCCCATTCCAAATGCGGTTGTTCCAAGAACACTCATAGAACGATCATTGAAGTGGATACCTACGGACGATGTTGATGCGAAGGGAATGCATTTATATATGCATGAAACTCTGATAAAAGTGCTGAAACAAAAAGGAAAGGTGCAAGAGGTTTTATTCCTTCACAAACGCGGGTATGAGAAACTGGAGTTGCCCTGCGCAGTTGTTGAGTTTTTGATACAAAACGAAAATAGATTTTCACTCGCACATGAGCAGACCATGACATTTTTAGAAATGGTAAATCATGTGAGTCTGGCATTGGCATGCACCCCTCAAGAATTAGTGGAATATTCTTGGTGGAAGTCCATGCGTAAATACGTTTGGATGGTTCGACTTTAATTCTGTCTATTTGCAGGTTTTGAACTGCTATTGCCTTTTCCGAAACGTGGTTTTCCTCCGCGGTGATTTTTTCCTCCGCCCGATCTAGAGAAAGGTTTATGACTAGTGTTCTTTTTTGGTCTCCGCGGTGATTTTTTCCTCCCCCAGATCTAGAGAAAGGTTTATGACTATTGTTCTTTTTTGGTGCAGTTGGAAGTGGTTTATAATTCGCTGGGAATGGGTGGTCTGTAATTACTGGAATTTCAAGACCTATTAGCTTTTGAATGTCGCGAATGTATTCCAGTTCTTCTGCGTCGCAAAACGACACCGCTTTTCCTTCGGCTCCGGCACGACCAGTTCTACCTATTCTGTGCACGTATGTTTCCGGAATATTGGGGATTTCGTAATTCACAACAAAAGCAAGTTCATCAATGTCAATACCTCTTGCTGCAATGTCAGTGGCTACAAGCACACGGGTATGTCCACCTTTGAAGTTTGACAAAGCACGTTGTCTGTGGTTTTGCGATTTATTGCCGTGAATGGCTTCAGCCTTAATGCTATTTCTTGCAAGCAGCTTAACTACTTTATCGGCACCGTGTTTTGTGCGGGTAAAGACCAAAGCAGCCCGAATGGACTTGTCTTTCAGCACATGAATAAGTAAATCTTTTTTATCTTCTTGATTCACGAAGTACAGAGCCTGCTCAATTTTTTCTGCCGTAGATGAAACAGGAGTCACCTCCACTTTTTTCGGGGTAGTTAAAATTGAATTTGCAAGTTCTTGAATGGCTTTGGGCATGGTTGCCGAAAAGAAAAGCGACTGTCTTTTTTTCGGAATAAGTTGAAGAATGCGTTTTACATCATGCACGAATCCCATGTCTAGCATGCGGTCTGCTTCATCTAACACAAACATGTTAATGTTCGCGAGTTGAATGAATTTCTGTTGAACCAAGTCAAGAAGTCTTCCAGGGGTGCAAATGAGAATATCAACTCCGCCTTGAATGGCCCGCACTTGCGACGATTGATTTACACCACCAAATATAACGGTATGTTTGAGGTTGAGGTGTCTGCCGTAGCTGCTGAAACTTTCTCCAATTTGAATGGCAAGCTCGCGCGTTGGGGTAACAATGAGAGCTCGAATGGGTTTTCTTCCTGGGGTTGATTTTACATTCTCAGAAAGTAATTGTAAAATAGGAATAGCGAATGCTGCTGTTTTTCCGGTTCCGGTTTGTGCGCATCCAAGTAAATCATGCCCTTCGAGTAAGATGGGAATGGCTTGTTCTTGAATGGGAGTGGGTGAAGTGTAACCTTCTTGACTGAGCGCTCTGAGAATGGGCTCAGCGATGTTTAACTTTTCAAAAGACATGAATTCAATAACCGTTTCATTTTGATGTGCTAACGCGAAGTTGCATAGCTTGGAATGAAAGCGTGCAAAGGTAGTGCTATCTGACTGAGAATAAAAAGTTTGTTTTTAGGCGATTCTGCTTTTGCAGATATGGACAGGTACAACATTTCCGAATTCCATTGTAGATTCGTACAGTTCATTTTTTTATTCAAATTAGATTATTTATTTAAACAAGGTAATTCATGAAATTCAGTATTAATCATGCATAAAAAATATTATTATTTTTTTTTCATCTTCAGCTTGTTTAATGCCACACTGTTTTCTACCTGTTCAGAAGGGAGTCAGCCACAGGCTGAACACCGCTCAGAGCAGGCGCCAAAAGATTCTGTTTCAGAACCGGTTTATAAATCAAATGGTGTTTTTAAGGAATTGAAACTGGTGCGAGTTATTCAAAGTAAGAATGCATTTGTTTCAAATGAACTTACGGTTTATGAACGGGCAATTAATTCGCCGAAATCGGTGATCTATTCAAAAGATGGTTCTAAATTTTATATTCACTCTCTTGAGGGACATACTACTGTAGTTTTTGATTCCAAGACCTTAAATAAGCTGAAAGAAATTCACCATGATTTTAATGAGTCGAATGGTCATTTATTCAAGAACGGAGAAAGTACTGTTTTTGATTACACCTACCGACAAGATAGAGAGCATTACAATCATTTCAAGGGTAAGCCCGTTGAGAGTTGTCTTTCACACGGGGGCAAATATTTATGGGTGACCTATTATCGTCGAGATTGGGACCCCAAGGCGGTATCTCCTTCGGCAGTTGCTATTATTGACACGAAAACAGATGAAATTGTTCGCGTAATGCCGTCTGGGCCCTTGCCGAAAATGATTGCATGTTCTGGCGATAATAAATGCATTGCCATTACACATTGGGGAGATAACACGGTTGGTTTAATAGATATCTCGAGTGAGAATCCGATGGATTTCAAATACACTTCCCATGTTGTAGTTGACTACAGATTAAACATGAGTTCAATGGAAAGTGAGGATCGGGATGCGGCTTGTGGAAATTGCTTGAGAGGTACTGTTTTTACTCCTGATAACAAGAAAATACTCATAGCTAAAATGGGCGGTAATGGAATTGCAGTTATAGATGTAATGAAAGGTGAGCATATAGGAACCATTACCGGTAGTTACACGAATTTGAGGCATTTGGTTATCAATAACGGAGACGTTTTTTTAAGTTCGAATAAATTTGGAATGGTTCAAAGAGCAAGTCTAGATAGTATGTTGACTGGTGAGTTCAACGAATCAAAGATTTCCGTTTTTAAAAATTGGAGAAGTGTGAACGTGGGTGCAGGAGCAAGAACCATAGATGTATCAGATGATGGGAAATATATTTTTGCATGCATTAACAATGCGTGTAAAGTGGCTGTGGTAGACGCAGCGACCATGAAGAAAGTATTTGAAATGGATGCTGCGGCTTTTCCGGTAGGCATGTCATTATCGCCCGATGGAAAACAGTTAGTTATTACCAGTCAGGGAAAGACAACGGCACCAGGTACAGGAAATACGGTTACGGTGTTTGAAGTGATATATGAGAACCAACAATGAAAAAAAGCGTTTTATTGGATGTAAATTGGGGCGCGAATGAAATTGAATCTGAATAAATCTCAAAAGTTATCCTTGCAATTGGGCGTTGCACTGTTGATGTTTTGTTTGTTCTTCTTTTTTGTTTCACAGAAAAAAGAGCCAATTCAAGTTGAATTGGTTCCCGCCATGCAGGAAAAGGTGATTGCTTGGCATAATGGAGATTCATTGGCGGGGAATGCGACAGACTCATTGATTGTTGAGATGGATGGAGATGAACTTACTGATCAGGCAATGGCCGTTTCGGACTCGGTTATTGGAAGTAGGGTTTTACTCATTGGCGATTCTCAATTGGAGGGGTTAAGATTGCCGATTTATAATTTCTGTCATTGGAACAACATGCATTTAATTGCGTCGGTTGTTTGGTACGGATCTACCACCAAAGAGTGGGGAACTTCAGATTCTTTAGATTTTTTCATTAAGAAATACAATCCATCCTTTGTGATTTTAGCATTGGGATTGAATGAGTTATTTGTGAATGATATTCCCAAGCGAAGGGAATACATCAATTCAATTTTGGGTAAATTGAAGAGAAATAATTTAAGTTATTATTGGATTGGGCCTGCTGCTTGGAAAGCAGATAAGGGGGTTGTGGCGGCAATGTCTGAATTAAATGGTAATCGGTTTTTCGACTCATCGAAGTTGCCTTTGGAAAGGTCTGAAGATGGAAGACATCCGTCGAAAGCCGCCGCTTGGATTTGGATGGAGGAAGTTGCGAAGGACATGACATTGAAGGGAATACTTCAGATAGATAAGCGCGGCGAGCGCGAACCGAAGTGTCAGAATTCACCATTTATTTTATTGAACAGATGATTGAATTGAATTGGAATTGGTTTTCTGAATTGTTACTATATCATGAGGATGTTCCGTTACTTTTTCATACGGGTTTTTTCCTTTTCATATTCTCACTTTTTTTAATTGCATACGCTTTTGTTCAACGCAATGAGACCTACCGAAACTATGCACTTATTCTTTTTGGATTCTATTTTTATTTCAAAGCAAGTGGTTATTTTCTATTGTTGTTGCTTGTGACTATAGGGGCAGATTATGTGTTTGCTTATTTACTTACTAGGACCCATCAACAGAAGTGGCGGCTATTTCAAGTGAGCGCTTCAATATTGTTTAGTCTTTCGTTTCTCATTTATTTCAAATACAAGAATTTCTTCATTGAAAATTTCAATGAGTTGACAGGCAGTACCCATGCTTTAACGGCGGTTATACTGCCCATAGGCATTTCTTTTTATACGTTTCAGAGTATCAGCTTTGTGGTAGATATTTACATGAGACGAATTGCATTACCAAGCTTGCGGAATTATGTTTTGTACATGACATTTTTTCCGCACTTGGTTGCGGGGCCAATTGTGCGTGCGAGTGATTTTTTGCCTCAAATTAAAAAGTATGTTCGAATAACAAGCCAGGAGGTTAAGGTGGCTATATTCTTAATATTTAAGGGGTTTATTAAGAAGGCCATATTGGGCGATTTCGTTGCGCAGTACTGTGATTTAATTTTCGATGATCCGGGAGTGTATTCGCCAACAGAGCAATTGGTTGGAGTGTTGAGTTATATGCTTCAAATTTTTTGTGATTTTAGTGGCTATACAGACATGGCCATTGGAATAGCGTTGTTGTTGGGGTATAAGTTGTGTACCAACTTCGATTCGCCATACAAGTCGTTGAACATAACTCATTTTTGGCGTCGATGGCACATTTCATTGTCATCTTGGTTGCGCGACTATATTTACATACCATTTGGTGGGAATAGAAAGGGATTTTATTTGCAGTTGTTTTTTCTGTTGTTAACCATGTTAATAGGAGGGTTTTGGCATGGTGCCAGTTGGAAGTTTATTTTTTGGGGTGCAGGTCATGGGGTGCTATTGATTTTGCATAAAGTGGTATTTAAGAGTTCCTTCCCGTTTAAATTCATTCCTGAGCCATTGTTGAGATTCGGAGGGTGGTTTTTGACCTTTGTTGCTGTGGGGTTGTTGTGGGTGCCTTTCAGGGCAGAATCATTGGAAGAAACGTTTGTGATATACAGCAGTTTAATGAAGGGTTTCAGCATGAATACGTTTATTGGATTGGTGTATAACAATCCGTATTTGATATTTTTCTTGGTACTTGGATTTTCAATGACTTTGATGAAATCTGAGTGGAAGACTCATTTAAGAACATGGTTTATTCGTCAAGATTTTATTGTGCTTGCGTTTTTCTTTTTGATTTTGGTTCAGGTTATGCTGCAGTTCCAGTCGAGCAGTGTTGAGCCGTTTATCTATTTTCAGTTTTAGG
>VFQT010005073.1_pt1 | contig 10326 bp, 11 predicted proteins | sample 3512381 | NCBI WGS metagenome assembly VFQT01 (sample SAMN10412376, study PRJNA504923) | tailings metagenome | isolation source: Relicate 2 Philex TSF3 active mining site | place: Philippines: Tuba, Benguet | collected 2017-08-29 | reverse complement strand
CCGCTCCAATGCCCCTACCAAGACCGGGTATGGAGGCATTGACCCGAGACAAAGACATGCTTGCTCGATTCCTAGCTGATCCCATGATGTATCAGGGAAAACCTCAGAACTTGGTTGCCAAGACTGTTTTGCAGATCTCCGATGAGGTCTGGGGCAAGGTTTCAGAGTGGAAGGTGCCAACCTTGATATTCCATGGCAACAAGGACACCTCCACCAGCCACCTGCAATCCCAGGCCCTACATGAAAAGATTGCCAGCCCTGACCGCAAGCTGCTTATTTACCCAGGGGGCTTCCACGAGCTCCTGAATGACCTCAACCACCAAGAGGTGGAGCGGGATGTGCTGGGTTGGCTTATGGCTTGGGTCTAGTAACAATCAGTAACGGTTTGACTTATTTGTTGTTTGCATAGAAAATTTTCTCTAATGAGTACGCAAGCAGTTGAGATAAGCGCCTTAGAAGGCGCCATGTTCTCCTGCTCCATCTGTATGCGCATGTGTCGCTAATCAACTTCGTTTACTGATTAGCTCCAAGACACCAGCACCCCAACAAACGCACGTGATTCGTGCACATAAAACGCATACACACCAAAGGACTCAAAATGACAACAACCGTAAAGACCACGGAAGCAAAAGGCTTTGCCCTCTACATTGGAATCTCCGAATCGGAAGCGGAGGCAGCCGGCCTCAGCCTTGCTGAGATTGCTCAGGTGCTAAAGAAAAACCTGGCTGAGCTAATACCGGGTAAAGAAAACGAAACCTACGCGGCGCTCGCTATTGGGCCGAAGAATGCGCAGGGAAGAAACTTGGACCTAACAAGATTGGCGCTTGGTGAGCCGAAGGCGCTAGCTCAATCCAAACCCCAGGCTGATGAGAAGACTCCAGCCAAGGGATTAGTCGTAGATCTTTCTCGGAGACGCTTGTACGTCGATGGTAGAAATGCAGAACTCACGTGCAAAGAATTTGAGCTTCTTGCTTATCTCGTTGAAAACGAGGGCCGCAATGTTTCCAGAAGCGAAATTGCATCAATTTCAGACAGATGTGGCGAACCAACTCCAAATGACCGAACCATTGATGTGCATGTAAGAAGACTGCGCGCCAAGATTTCAGGTTATGAGGACATTATTCGCACTGCCCGCGGAGCTGGCTATCGCTTCGATCGTCACCCAGACGTGCTGATTGAGCTTTAGCGCTTAGCCACCAACGCTGCCCCCAGCATCGTTAGCGCAATACCAAGCAGCGTGCTGATGGTGACTGGGTGCGGCGCAATGGGAACAAATAGATCCAGCAATACGGATCCTGTTAGCTGCCCCACCAACATCGAAATTCCCATGCTGAGTGCTCCAATTCTGGGCAGAATCAAAACCTGCATGAAGATGTAGATTGCTCCAACCACGCCGCCCAAGTAAAACAGCGGGTTTGTCGGCCAACTGCTTGGCAACGCAAAGCCCTCAACAATCACAAGGGTTACAGCAATAAAGGTTGTGCCTGCAACAAAGTTAAAGAAAGTTGGCACCGCAGGTGACTGCGCCAGCTTTCCGAATTTGCCATTCATGGCCTGCTGAAAGCCAATCCCGATCCCGGCAATAAAGGGCAGTGCAATTAGGGGGCTGGGAACATGCGAACCGACATCACTTGCAATGATCAAACCAACAAGAGCAACCAATATCCCCGCAATGCGCTGAAGACCGATCGCTCTTTTTGTGAGTCCCAACATTCCGTAGCCATCAAGCACCAAGGCCGCAATTGCTGAGCCAGAAACAACTCCAATTGAGAAAAGTGCAATACCAACTACACCTGCGACCACTCCTTGCATGATTACAAAAAAGCCGCCGATACTACCCGCCAAGACAAAGAACCAAGGAATTTCTTTGGCATTAATTTTTTGAACGGTATTTGATAGAGCTTCTCGATTTTTTCTGATTAGCAGAGTGAAAAGACCAATGATTACAAGACCTACCGAAAATGAAACTAATGCGGCAAAGATGCCGCTATCAATTTCTTGCCCCAGTCCAGAGTTTGCTCTGGCTTGAACCGCCATCAGGCTTCCGCCGATGACCGCAGCCACAATGGCTGGGAGTTTCCTTCGATGTGGCACCCATTGAGCCTAGGGGAGATAGATTGGTTACTAGTTTGAGAAAGGCCGCAATGACTCCAAAGTCCCTCTATCGTCTCTTCGCAGTTGGCGAGGCAATCACCTGGGCGCTACTTCTTTCAGCTTTAGCGATACGGGCATTTGCCGAGGAACTTTCAATCGGTGTCACAATTGCTGGAACTATCCACGGAGCCATGTTCCTCAGCTACTGCACCACTGCCGTGCTAGTTGGAATTAATCAGCGCTGGAAGTTTGGAAAGATTGCGGCCGCAGTTAGCTTGGCAATAGTGCCTTTTGCAACGGTGCCTTTCGATCGAAGTCTTCTCAAGCAGGGACAACTTGAGGGCAGCTGGCGAACCCAAGCATCCGATCACCCAGCAGACCAGAGCCTCATCGACAAACTGTTCCGTTGGTTTATCGCCCGGCCCATTGTTTTGATTTTGGTCTTGGTGTTGGCGGTTACTGCACTGTTCAGCTTCCTACTGTTCCTAGGCCCACCAACTGAATGGTTTGCCTAGACAACTGATTCGGTAGTTCAACTGGCTTTATTCGACGATTAACGCACTTTTTGCCACCTCGATTGGTGCTTTTGCCCTTTATTAGGGACAATAGAGCAACAAAGGAGTGCACTCGTGTCAGGATTTCCAAACCACGACCCAGCCGGCTGGCGAAAAGCCCCGGCTAGTTTTCAACCCCTCGATCCAATCAAAGTTCAAGACCTTCTCGCCCAGGAATGGGAGCGCTTTCTAGCCACCTACCCTCGCTCGGGCGAACACAACACCAGGGCCAAGCGCTCGCTGCCGCTTGGTGTTACCTCCAGCTTCCAGCACTGGGATCCATACCCAATCACCATTGTCAAGGCAAAGGGTGCTTACGCAACCGACGTCGATGGTCGCAAGCTGCTTGATCTTTCGATGGGATTTGGTGCGATGCTTGCCGGTCACCTCAACCCAAAGATTGTCAAAGCTGTCAAAAAAGCTCTGAAGAACACCGGAACATTGTTTGTTACTCCAGCTGTCATTTCAACTGAAGCGGCAGAGCGTTTCCAAAAGCGCTTTGGTCTAGACATGCTGCGCTTCACAAATTCAGGAACTGAATCGACGATGTACGCGATTCGTATCGCGAAGGCTGTGACGAGAAAAAAGGGAATCATCAAGATTGAGGGTGGTTACCACGGCGGCTATGACCCATTGCAGGTATCTGTAAAGCCAAAGTTGGAAGTAATTGGCAGTGTAGAAAAACCAATTCCTCAAATTCCTTTTGAAGTTGAAGCTGGTGAAATTTACACAGTTTCCTACAACGATCTAACTCGACTTGAGGAAATTCTGAAAGAGCACGGCAACACAATTGCTGCTTTGATGATGGAGCCAATCATCGAGAATCTCTCCATCATTCTTCCTGATGAGGGTTACCTAAAGCGCGTGCGTGAACTCTGCGATCAATATGACGTCGCTCTAATCTTTGATGAGGTAAAAACTGGTTTGACAGCTGGTGTTGCAGGAGCTGCCAAGCGCGTTGGAGTTGAACCAGACCTAGTTTGCCTAGCCAAGAGCATCGGCGGCGGTCTTCCAGTTGCCGCATTTGGAGGCAAGAAGAAATATATGGACGCAGTTGTAGACGGCCGTATGCCACACTTCGGCACCTACAACGGAAATCCACTGGTTGTTGCCGCAGCGATTGCAATGGATGAAATTTCAACCGAGGATGAACTTGCACGCGCTGAAAAGCTCAACATTGACACCCTAAAGAAATTAGATGCGATTATTGATCGCTACCAACTGCCAGCGCACACCGTTGGTTTTGGTGTGAAGGGTGCTGTGATTTGGAATCCAAAGCCAGTTCGCAACTACCGTGACTTCAAGGCAAATGACTTTGAGGCGGCAGAGCTTTCTTGGCTTTGGGGCATCAACCGAGGCGCCATCACCCCTCCGGGGCTAGACGAGCAGTGGCTGGTTTCCTTTGCCCACAAAGAGAAGGACATGGCGATTCTGGTCGGTGCCTTTGAGGAGCTAGGCCAGGCCCTCAGAAGTTGATGCGGGAAAGATATTAAAAAGTCCTAATTTTGGTTTAACAGTCATTTCACGTTGATTTGCTTCTATTAGTGGGTCAAGAGGAGAACTGATGACCAAGAAAAAGTACGTGATAGACGATCGCCGTCCTAGCATTTTGCCCAAAATCGGCTCTGCCGTGATCGCAATTGGTTCTTTTGCAACGGTGGCTGCGGTGGCGTCTCCTAATGTTTTGCCCTTGATTCAAGATCAGTCCTCGGCACAAACTGATGCCTTCGGGAACCCGATTGCTAATTCAACGGTCAATGACTCAAATGTGAACATTGCCTATAGCGAGCAGGTACAAAGTACAGGTGCGCCAAACTTGCCAACCACCCAGCTCTCGGCTAGTTCACCTGGCGAAGTTGCTAATCAAGTATTGAGTTCGACGAATTCAAGTTCAGCCGATGTAACTGCTCCTTCCAGCACAAACTCTCAATCGACTAGCGCGGCTCAGCAGATAAGTCTGCCTTCACTTCCAAGCGCTGGTAACACTTCTAGCCCAACGCCGACATCCGGCGGTGCAAGTTCCACGAGCTGGGGGAATGCAGTTTCTGGAGGCTCAACCGCTTCTGGCAACCTTTCTAGTCCAACGCCAGCTGGTGGATACGCCGAGGATGATGACGACCACGACGACCACGACGACTAGGCATGTTTAGATTCTCTGCCAGCTGCATGGGCACCGGCTTCATTTTTCAATTTGAAGACGAAGCCAGTGAATCGACCCTAAACAAACTTTGCGAGTCGGCAATAGAAATACTCGAGGATGCTAATCAGCATTTTAGTCTCTATAGCACAGAATCAGAAATAAGCAGGATTCTTCGGGGTGATCTTGATTGGGTAAAAGCCTCGAAACAACAGATTCACGTACTAGAAGAAGTTTCTGTCTGGAAGAACAAAACTAAAGGGTTCTTTAATGCGAGGGAGCATACCCCTGGTTATGATCCATCGGGTTATGTAAAAGCCTGGGCAACTCAAAACGCTGCAAATTATCTTTTAGCAAACGGAATACGCAAATTTACTATCAATGCCGGGGGAGACGTTTATCTCAGCCCTGAACTTTCTTCTCCTGTGCTAAACAGAGTAGGACTTTCAAACCTAAGGTCAGTGGCTGATTTAGGGGCTGGTGCCAACATAGTTTTAGACCTAGCGGGAACTCCATTTCGGGCGGTTGCAACTAGCGGAACTTCAGAACGCGGTGAGCACATCTGGCGCAGCGATGATTCAAAAACCTATGTGCAGGTTTCCGTTATTTCAGACAGCCTGTTGGAGGCCGATATCTGGGCAACCGCAATTGTTGCGGGCGGCCCAGCAGCTTGGAAAGTATTTACTTCCGCCTCTCAAGAATCCTCAGTCGCCCTTGTTACTACCAAGAAAGGAGAAGTGTTCTCCTCACCAGGATTTGCCAAACTACTAGCAACTCTCTAAAGCTTAGATATTGCGTTTTCCACAGCCTTTTTGAAAGCTTCTGTAGTAAACGTCGCTCCCGAAACATTGCCATAGTTTGTCCCTTGGACTTGAATCGTTGCATCAATCAGTGCTGAATAGGCAGCATCTCTTCCATAACTGGCATCGCCCTGCAGCAAAATAATTTTTGTGATTTTGTTGTCCGTAGTAGTCAATTCAATTTGAACGACCCCGTATTTGTAGTTGATTGGGTCAGAATCAACGGTTTTTACAACTGGCGCTGCTTTTGTAGGGGCAGGAGCAGTGGAGGGCTTGGATTGGTTGTCTCCGGTGCCACTGGCACTACTTGATGGTTGCGTGGATTGAGATTGCGTAGGTGCTGGACTTGAAGTCTCAACTGGATTTTGGGCGTTATCAACTGGAGTAGTCGATCCCTCGGATTGCCAAAGCGAGGGCTGCTGGCTAACTTCTGCAGCCTGCAGAGCCAGACTGAGCGTGCCTCCAGCAACGGCTGCTGCTACTAATGATGTAGAAATTCTCACCAGGCAAACTCCTCAAGATGTATGTGGTCGTTATCCATTCCAAGTTTCTTCAGGGAAGACTTGACTGACCTCGACCAGCCGGCGGGACCGCAAATATAGACATCCGAATCAAGAATTTGAGGCGCTAGTTCTATCAGTCGGGCGTGCTCAGGCTTGGGTTTTTCACTTATCGCTTGTTCGGGCAGGAAAGAATTTGTTTTTGATCTTGGGCCCTTGATCAATTTCAAATCATGCCCCTTGTCTCTACAAATTCTTTCAAGCTCACCCAGCAATGCGGCATCTGAGTCATCATTGACCCGATAGATCACCGTGATGTCTCCTGGTTCTGCCGCGAGCGATTCAGCCAAAGCTCGAATTGGAGCAACTCCAATGCCTGCCGCCATAAGCGTTACATATTGACGGCTTCGTTTGGATTCAGAGAAGACACCAAACGGACCCTCCAATACAACCCTTGTTCCTGGCTTTATGTTCTGTAGTTGGGCGGTGTCATCACCGCGATTGCCTATTGTGAAACGGATTTCATCACTCGGTGCGTTGGAGACAGAGAATGGATGCGGTCGCCACCATTGCTTCGCAGTTAGGACTCGCAGCAAAAAGAATTGTCCAGCCTCAGCACCAAATCTTTGAATACCCCGACCTCCTATAGAGATTGAGGTGGTGCGATTAGCTTCAGGGTCAACTCTAACAACTCGCAGCTTTGCAGCGAACGAGAGGACTATTGGCTGCAGCAGTCTGAACCAAATCAAGTTTGCTCCTACAAAAACGTAGGAGAGTGTGAAGTAGGACTGAAGTATTGGTTGAGCTAGGAAATCACTGCCCAACTCATACTGGTGCGGAATGCTAGCGAAAATTCCTAGGTAAGAGAGCAAATGCACTAAGTACCAAGTTTCATAAGACAACTTTTTTCTAGCAATTCGGATCGAACTAATCACCACAATTACAAAAAGCACTAGAGCCAGAGTTGCAAAAATTACTGATACAAAATTGAAATTTAGGTAAATAAGGGAATCCAGCAAACTAGATGAATCGATGCTGGCATAGCTCATACCAGCCGCTAAAAAATGGATCACCAAAAGGTACAAAATTGGCTTACCAAGCTTCTTGTGCGCCACAGTCAATTTGTCCAAGCCAAATACTGACTCAATCCAAGGAATTCGAGCAATTAGTGCAAAGTGAACAATCAGTAACGACGTTGCCAAAAGTGCGGATAGGCGATTTATGTTCGACCAAAGTAATTCCAAGACACTTAGTTTGGACCAGCCGACTTCAGAAACAAACAGCAACAGGGGAATCCAAATCGCTGCAAGCGCTAGAAGTTCAACCGCATCTCGCTTTCTTTGAATAGAAAGCAGCTTCCGCTTCCCAAGGTAAATAATCTCTGTTTGTGGCTCCATAACATCTCAACTATTCAGGTTTTGCTGAAATTTCGCTAGAAAAGCTGCATCTATTAGAAACTTCTAATCTCGTTCTAATTTCCAATTCATCGAATTAATGTCAGATTAATGCGTGCGCTTTTTTGCTCTTGCCCTAGCCGTTGGAATGCTCGCTGGCTGTTCCGCAAACTCCACTCAACATCAGTTGGATTTCACAGCAGTGGAACTCAGTGGCGCAGAGACTGGCAATATTCAAAATTCTGAAAGTTCTGGCGATGCCTCCAGCCTCGAGGCGGAAGAGTCGAACTATGCCGTTGATCGCTCTGCTGAAATAGACATCGAAGACCAGACCGGCGATGGACAGTTGGTTCAAATCGATGAAATTCGCGTGGGACGATCAAATACTTTCTTAGTGATCTATGACTCGAGCGGAGTTGTCTTAGCTTCGACGTTGGTTTCTCCGCAGTCGCAACCAGTAGATGTCAAGCTGCAAAGAGCCCTCACCAAGTCTTCGCAACTTGAGGCGGTGCTCTATTTAGATGACGGAGATGGTCAGTTTGAAATTGATCAAGATAGTCCACTTATCGACGACGAGGGCGAACTAGTTCACGAAGACTTCGAATACAGAGTTTCTAAGAACGGCTAGCGATGAAACTAAGTATCCGGTGGAGCATCCTTGGGTCAATCATGCTTCCTGTTGTTTTGTTGGTTGCGATTTTGCTTACTGCCATCTCCTCACTAGTCCTCTCAGAGCAGGCCAGAGAGATTGATGGTCACTTGACAAGGGAAGCTCTAGAGCTAAGGTTGCTCGCTGAGCAAGCAGTTGATCCAAATACTGGTCTAGAGGTCACCGACCCAAGAACGCTCTTAGAGCTCTATATCTCTAGGACCATCCCTGATCCAAATGAAACAATGTTCGTCCTAGTTGACGGCGTAGTGTTCGCTAGAACCACCGACACACCGCAAGTTCGACTTGATCGTGATGTAGATTTTCTAAATCTAGTAGATAGCTTAGATTCTGCAACTTTTGGTGATTGGGCTACTTCTGCGGGGAATGCTCGCTATCTGATTGTGCCCGTGAAAGCCGAAAGTAGTAACGGCGCACTGGTAGCGTTGATTTTCTCAGATTTAGAATCTGCACAGATTCGCGAACTACTTTTGCGATTCACCGTAATCGCTTTTGCTTCCTTGATTGGTATGGCTGCAATTAGTTATTTGGTCGCAGGAAGAATATTCCGTCCAATAAATCAGCTCACAAAATTTGTTGAAGAAATTGAAGAGGAAAATCTGAAGGGTCGTATCCCGGTCTTACAAAATAAGAATGAAATTGACCAGCTTGGAATTGAGTTCAATCGAATGTTGGACCGACTGGAAATGGCATTTGTATCTCAGCGACAATTTGTCGATATCGCTGGGCACGAGCTTAGAACGCCACTCACAATTGTCAGAGGCCACCTAGACCTCATGAAACACAACCCAGAGGAGACTGAGTCCTCACTGGGAATTGTCGAGGATGAGCTACAAAGAATGTCCAGGCTTGTTACTGATCTGCAAACGCTGACGAAATCTGGAAATCCCCAATTTATAAAAAGGGAGCAAGTTCCCCTCGTTGACTTCGCTCAGGAGCTTAGGGCAAAACTGTTGACCCTGAGCGATCGAAAGATTGAAGTGATGGCTATTGATGCAGTTGCAAAGTTTGACCGTCAAAGAATAGCTCAGGCCATCTTGCAACTAGTTGAAAATGCCCTGAAGTACACAGAGCCTCAAGACGAAGTCCGAGTTTCAATAGAAATCACGGACGAGTATCTTGATTTTTCAGTCGATGATGCAGGGCCAGGTGTGGACCGCGAATTGTCACATACAATTTGGGATCCATTTGTTCGTGGAAAAAAGACCCAGAACGTTCCAGGTTCAGGCATTGGACTCTCCGTAGTCCGGGCAATTGCTAAGGGACACGGGGGAGACGCCCATGTCACTTCTAGCGGACTTGGCGGCGCACGATTCATCATTAGAATTCCAAGATAGCCATGTCAAAAATAATGCTCGTAGAAGATGCCGATCGAATTGCTTCGTTTGTCCAAAAGGGCCTCGAGGCAAATGGCTTTGATGTTACAAGAACCGCTTCTGGTGAAGATGCAATTCGGGTGTTGGAAGCGGCTGAATTTGACTTGGTAATTCTAGACATTGGCCTACCCGGGATAGATGGCTTTGAGGTTTTGCGCAGAGCAAGGGGCCAAGGGATTCAAACGCCAGTAATAGTGTTAACGGCCCGTGACTCAGTAGATAACACAGTTGCTAGTTTCGCCGGGGGTGCAGATGACTACATGGGAAAACCGTTTTCGTTTGACGAACTATTGGCAAGGGTACGAGTGAGAATCTCAAAACCAAAGATGTCAGAGAATTCTCAAAATGATCTTGCTGTTGGTTCAATCAAACTTAATTTATTGACACGTAAAGTGACCCGTGTAGGTAATGAGTATGAGTTAACTGCGCGAGAATACGGAATCTTGGAATATCTCATGCGACATCCGGGTCAAATAATTTCCAGAGAGCAATTGCTTTCGGAAGTATGGAGTTATGACCATGATCCAGAAAGTAATGTTGTGGATGTTTATGTCCGCTACCTAAGACAAAAGCTCGGTAACGATGCTATACAAACGGTGCGCGGTGTTGGCTACCGGATTCAACCCTCGGTTTAGCCTCTGCCGGTCAGAGAGATAAGGTCGCCCAAAACACTTTCGAATTCAGACTCGCTCATGAGCTTTAGGTCTAATACTGCTTGCCTAACCGAGCAATTTTTTTGCTGGGCATAGCGGGCGACCTTGGTCGCATTCTCATAACCGATTTGCGGGCTGAGAACGGTGA
>VFQT010005072.1_pt1 | contig 10329 bp, 8 predicted proteins | sample 3512381 | NCBI WGS metagenome assembly VFQT01 (sample SAMN10412376, study PRJNA504923) | tailings metagenome | isolation source: Relicate 2 Philex TSF3 active mining site | place: Philippines: Tuba, Benguet | collected 2017-08-29 | reverse complement strand
CACTCGTAATGCGTAGGTCCGGGGTTCAAATCCCCGAGGCGGCTCCATTCACCCGGTGCCAAGGCCCGGCAGAACCAGCGCCAGTACCCCTGGTTCGGGCCAGTGTTCGCGGATGCCACGATGGGACCGCAACCTCGTCAGTGCCAGTCCACTCAAGGGAACCCATGGACCACTCCGCCAGCACAGGCCTGGTCGGTGCCGCCTTCGCGGCCGCCCGGTCGTACCAGCCCAACCTGCTGACCCGCGCGTCGCGCGATCAGGCGATCATCACGGGGGTCACCTCTGCTGCCGCCTACGGCATCTTCTCCGCCGGTGACTCCGTGCTCGAGGCAGTTGCCTCGCGGGTCAGTCGCAGTGAGGACCCATCCGGGTGGGCCCGCCTGCTGGTGGCCGGAGCCGTCGGTGCTGCCGGCGTCGGTACGGCTGCGGCCCTGAGGTGGCGTGAGCACGAGGCCGGCAAGCGCGCCGTCATCCGCCTCGTCGGCCAGAGTGCGGCTGCGATCTCGGCCGCGAGCGTCGTCTCGACCGCGGCGAGTGGCTCCCGGGCTCACCCCGCTCGAAAGACCGCTCTCGCGGCCGCGGCACTCGTCGGTGTCGGGTCATGGCTGAGTCTGCGGCCATGGGAGCAGCGACCGGGTTCACTCGTCGACGGGGATGCTCCGGGGGCGACGCATTCCGATCAGGGCGTCTTCCTCGAAGACAAGGTTCGCGAGGTCTCGCCTGCACAGGCGGCAGGCATTGGTGTCGGCGTTGCCGCCGCGACCTACGGCCTTGCACGTGCCGAGTCGGCGCTCACGAATGCAACTGCGCGGGCTGCGACGATCGTCATCGGCGGCGAGCCCCAGGACCATCGCATGCTCGGACGCATGACGAGCGCCGCTATCTCTGTGGCTGTCGGCTGGTACGCCGTCGCCAAGGTCTCGGCTCTGCTGAGCAAGGGCGGCGGCGCTGTCGAGCCCGGCATGCGCACACCGCCGTCCGTTCCGGAGGTCACCGGGTGTCCGGAGTCCGGTGTCGACTGGACGAAGGTGACTCGCGAGGGCGCTCGGTGGCTGGGCATGACCCTGCAGCCCGAGGGCATCGCGTCCGTCATGGGAGTCGACTCCGCGAAGCAGCCGATCCGCGTGTACGCGTCGCTGGACATGACCGACGACGACGGGGAGCGGGCGGCCATGCTCCTCGCCGAGATCGACCGCACGCGTGCGCTGGAGCGCAAGGCTTTCGCCCTGTTCTCGCCCACGGGTTCGGGGTACGTCAACTACGTGGCTTCGGAGACATTCGAGTACCTCATGCTCGGTGACTGTGCCTCGGCCGCCATCCAGTACTCGGTGCTGCCTTCGGCTCTGTCCCTCACTCGTGTGCCGACCGGCACGGCCCAGACCGAGATGGTGATGCGAGGCATCGCCGAGCGGCTCCTCGCGATCCCGAAGACCAAGCGGCCGAAGCTGTTCCTGTTCGGTGAGAGCCTGGGCTCGCAGGTGAGTGAGGAGATGTTCCGGGGCATGGGAGTGCTCGGCCTCGACGGCACCGGCATCGATGCCGCCCTGTGGATCGGCACACCGGCAGCGACGGTCTGGCGGCAGGAGTTGTGGGGATCGCGCACCATCGCCGACGCGCCCGAGGTCGGACCAGGTTCCGTGTACCTGCCACGCGGTCTGAGCGACTGGCGTGCCCTGCCGGCCGCCGAGCTGGACAAGGTGCACTTCCTGCTGCTGCAGAACGGCGACGACCCGATCCCGAAGTTCGGTTCGCAGCTCGGCTGGCGCAAGCCCGACTGGCTGGGACCCGACGATCGCCGCCCGCACGGGGCGCCTCACGGCACGCGCTGGCTGCCGGGCATGACGCTGCTCACGACCTTCTTCGACATGCAGAACGCCCTGGTGCCGACTCCCGGGATCTTCGCCGAGGGGGGTCACGACTACCGCGACGTGCTGCCCCAGGCGTTGAGGCAGACATGGCGGCTGCACGCCTCCGAGGACCAGATGGCCCGGGTCAACGATGCGCTCCGCAAGCGCGAGCTCGCGTGGGAGCTGTATCGCGACTGGACGGCAGCCCTCGCCAAGCCGGCGGACAAGGTCGACGAGGCCAAGGCGAAGGTGCTGGCGACAGCGGCGAAGTACACGGGGCGCTCCATCGACGAGGCCGCACTCCAGGGCATCCTCGACGAGGGGCTCCAGCCCCGCTGAGACGACTGCCCCATCGGGGTCCTCAGCTCCACCCGGCGAGAGTCACGAGGGCGCCGACCGTTGCACATGCACCGAGCACCTTCAGCGTGCCAATCCTGAACCGGAACACCAGGAGTGCGGCGAGGAGTGAGATGCAGACGGACGCGACGTTCACGCTGTCGACCTGAGGAACCGGAATCGTGATGGGTCCGATCGACGTGTCCGTGACGGTGTCGAAGGCCGTCTGCAGCGCGAACCAGACGGCGAGGTCGAGGACGACGCCCGCGACGGCGGCGGCGACCGCGGTCAGGGCGTGGCTGATGGCCTGGTTGTGGCGCAGCCGCTCGACGTATGGGGCCCCAAGGAAGATGAACAGGAAGCAGGGGACGAAGGTGACCCATACGGCCAGGACGGCTCCGAGGGTGCCGGCGACCAGCGGCGGCAGGTCGCCCGGGTTGCTGTAGGCGGCCAGGAACCCGACGAACTGCACCACCATGATCAGGGGCCCAGGTGTGGTCTCGGCCAGCCCCAGGCCGGTGATCATGTCCTGCGGGGTGATCCACCCGTAGCGGTTGACCGCCTCCTGCGTGATGTAGCCGAGGACGGCGTAGGCACCGCCGAACGTGACGAGGGCGCTCTTGGAGAACAGGAATGCCTCCTGGGTGAAGATGCTCTCCGAGCCCAGGGTGATCATGAGGGCGGCCACCGGGATCAACCACAACGCCGCAGCGACGACGGCGGCGCGCATGGCACTGCGTGCCGCCGAGGGGGTGATCGCCTCGTCGTCCGGCAGCAGCGCGGGCTTGTCGCCCTCGGCAGTGGCATCACCGTGCCGACCGAGCGGGAACCATCCGGGACGGTGGCGTCCGACGATCCAGCCGGCCAGCCCTGCGGCGATGACGAGGTACGGGAACGGGACCTTCAGGAGCGCGATGCACAGGAATGACAGGCCGGCGAGCACCAGAAGGGCAGGGGATCGCAGGGTCCTCCTGCCGATCCGGATGACGGCCTCGATGACGATCGCGACGACAGCGGCCTGAAGCCCGAACAGCAGTCCCTGCACCCAGGTGACCTGGCCGAACAGGACGTACGCCACCGCGAGCACGAGCATGGCGATGAAGCCGGGGACGATGAACAGGCTGCCGGCGATGACACCGCCGCGCGTGCCATGCATGAGCCACCCGACGTACGTGGCGAGCTGCTGTGCCTCCGGACCAGGCAGGATCATGCAGTAGTTCAGCGCGTGGAGAAATCGCCGCTCGCTGACCCACCGGCGTCGTTCGACGAGTTCTCGGTGCATGACCGCGATCTGCCCGGCGGGACCGCCGAAGCTGTTGACGCCGATGTAGGCCCACACGCGCACCGCCTCCCGCAGCGACACGCCGTGCTGCGGTGTGTCACTGCGGTTGCGTGGGTCGAGGGTTCCGCTCACGCGTTCGGCTCCACCAGGGTCACGGGGCCCATCCTGCTCGTCTCCTCCTGGAACGCGCAGAGGCAGCCCGGTGACGCCTGTGCGCGGTGTACCGTCTGGCCATGCTTGAAGCGGCTCTCTTCGGTGCCCTCGCCCAGTCGGCCCTGCTCGTGGGCGCGATCCTCGTCTGGAAGTTCCCTCAGCTCAAGAAGCCGGTCATCGTCGGGGCCCTGATGGCGTTCGGTGCCGGAGCGGTCATCTCCGCCGTGGCCATCGACCTGGTTGCTGTGTCCTACGAGGAAGCCGGGGAGCTGCCCACCGCCCTGGGCATCGCGATCGGCTGCCTCGCCTACTTCGGAATCATCCGGCTCCTCGAGCGCAAGGGCCACGACGAGCAGCCGGGCGAACTCATCGAAGCGGAGATTGCGCACCCTGAGTCTGGCCACGCCGCTGGTCACGGCGCCAGCAAGAAGGAGGCCCGAAATCTCACCGTGGGCATGGTCATCGACGGCGTCCCCGAGTCGGTGGCCGTGGGACTCACCCTCCACACCGCCACGGTGGGAATCTCGGCTGCGCTCGTCGGCTCCATCTTCATCTCCGCCATCCCTGAGGCGATCGGCATCGCTGCCGCCCTTCTCGCCGGTGGCCTCACCATCGGCAGGGTGCTCTTCCGGTTCTCGTTCATCGTCGTCATCGGCGCGGTGTTCGCCGCCGTCGGCTACAGCCTGCTGTACGGAGCCTCGGATGCGACTCAGGCCATCATCCAGTCGATCGCCGCAGGCGCCCTCCTCGTCGTCGTCATCGACGAGATGATCCCGATCGCCGTGCGCTCCATCAAGGGCTGGGCGGGGATCATCGGTGTCGGTGGCTTCGTCTTCTCTGCGGCTCTCACCTGGGCGAGCGGCGGCTGAGGCTCCGCCCCGTTCCTCCCGTCGCGCAGGGTCACACCAGGGCGGAGTGGATCCGCGCCTCGGGGCCGGCCGGCGTCGACAGCAGCATGACGGGCACGGTGAGCGATACAGCACGGTGCTCGTCGAGGAGTGCGATGGCCTTGGTGAGCGCAGGTGGGCGAAGGTAGCCGACGATGTGGCCGTCAAGACGGATCTCGATGTCGGCGACACTCCTCATGGCGGGATCCACCACGGGCACCAGGGTCGCCAGAGCGCATCGCGGCGGATCACCGTCGGAGAACCCCAGGGCAGCGAACGATTCAGTCAGCCGTGACTGGCCGACCGTGAACACGGGGTAGTCGGCCTCGTCCATCGATACATCGGCGAGTGCGACGGTGCCGGTGCGCGGCTTCTCCCGGCGGCGGAAGAGTCCCATCTCAGCCGCAGATGCACGTGGACGGCATGCGCATGAGCCTATTGGGCACGGCAGTCACCCTGGTCTCGGGCAGCCAGGTTCAGTACGCGCCCCCTTCGCTACGCACATGCGCTAGCGTGCCGGCAGACGGAGTGAGCAGATGTGCCGTGAGACCAACGTGAGGGCAGGGTCCGCATCATGAGCATCGCGCGCAACGCTCGGCAGGTGGCCGGAATCGTCACGGCGGCAGCACTGCTGGCAGGCGGCATGGGCCTGGCGGTGCCAGCGGTGGCAGCGCCAGCCGCGTTCGAGCCGTCGCTGGACTACTACCGATGCCCGCCGAAGACCCAGCCGACAGGAGTGCAGTGCGCGAGGCTCACTGTCCCGCTGGACTGGCAGAACCCCACGGATGGCCGCACGACCACCATCGATGTCCGAGTCATGCGCTCGAAGGAAGGCGATGGGGGGCTCACGTTCAACCCGGGTGGCCCCGGTGGGTCGGGTATCGAGTCGTTCCCCACCTTCTACTCTCTGCTCCCGGATGAGGTCATCTCGCGGTTCGACTTCGTCGGCTGGGATCCGCGCGGTGTCGGGGGTAGTGGGCCAAAGCTGACGGGCTGCTCGATCCCTGAGAGCTACCCAGCACCGACGGGTCCGATCGACTGGCGGGAGTTCTGGGAGACCTCGGTCGCCGACCTCGCGGCGGCGAATTCCGCCTGCCTCGCGAACAACCCGGATGCCGCCCCCTATCTGGGCACCTGGCAGGTGATCCGTGATCTCGATGCGTTGCGTGCTGCGCTCGGCTACTCGGCATGGAACTACTGGGGGATGAGTTATGGCACGCGCATCGGCAACGCCTACGCGCGCACCTTCCCGAACCGCCTGCGCGCGACGATCATGGACGGGAGCCTGCCGGCCGGTGAGTCCATCTACCGGCTGGGCACGTCCTTCCCGGCGAGTCTGCAGGTGACAACAGAGCTCTACCCGGCCCTCGCGCAGCCGTCAGCCGCACACAAGATCCGGGTCATCGAGGACTTCCTGAACTCCAATGTCCTGACCCTTCCCGACGACACCCAGTACACGCGCTGGGACTGGGCCGAGCAGTACCGGATGCTGCTCACCAGCCAGGGTCAGTACCCGGGTGTCCGCATCTATGTCAACAACCTGTACACGGGCATCACGGGCAAGGCACCGGACGAGCGAAGGAAGGCGCTGAAGGTCGTGGCTGAGATCTCCAAGAGTCTGAAGGAGGTGATCAAGGACGGCTTCAAGTCGGCGCCCGTCCTGGCCCTGGTGAACTGCTCCGACCTGCACGATCGTCCGACGGTCGATCAGCTGGTCACGGCGTCGCAGATGGTCGAGGCCACGTACGGGGTGACCATGCCGCCGTTCATGAGCAATGCCAGCGTGTGTGCGGGGCTCGATCCTGACGCGCTCTCACCGGCCGTGCCCACGGGCCCCAAGGCAGTGTCGCTCAAGAACCCGCCCGTCTTCGTCCTGAGCACCGGGGATGCTGCCACGCCGTGGGTCTGGGGGCGCAACCTCGCGAACGCCTACACGGGGTCGAGCACGATCAGCTACAGCAGCACGCAGCACGTGGCCTACCTGCAGACTCCGTCCGACTGCGTCAACGATGTGGTGACCACGTACCTGCTGACGCTCACCAGGCCGCCCAGGAATGTGGACTGCGCATATGTGCCCGGCGGTGCCACTCCGCTGCGGTAGTCGGGAAGCCTCCTGTGCCTCTTGCGTAGCAGCGCTTTCCTAGTATTCCGGCAGTAGGGAACGGCAGGAGAAGGTGTGTGGACGAGGCCGTGACAGCTGAGCCGAACCCGAAGTCGTCGCGTCCGGCGGGCTCGGCGCCACGCGTGACCTGGTTCGAGCTGTTCTACGACCTCGTCGTGATCGCCGCCGTTGCCAACGGCAGCCATCTCGTTGCACAGGAGCAGAGCTTCAGTCTCGGTCTCTGGTTGATTCTCACCTTCGTCATCACGTTCGTCCTGTGGTTCTCGACGAGCCTGATCATCAACATCTCGCCGGGAGGACTTCCGTGGGGCCGCGGCCTGATGTTCGCCCAGATGGTGGCCATCACCCTCGCCAACCTCGCCCTGAGTCGCACCGAGGGACTCGCCGACTCGTGGGGCTTCGCCGGGCTGGCGGTTGCCTTCGCATCGGTTGCGGTGCTGTACGCGATCGCCGGGAGGAGGACGCCGGACCTTCGCGCCACCGTGATGCCGGGTGCGTGGGGGATCGGTGCCGCGGCCATAGTGCTCGCGGTCGGTGCCCTCGGACCGGATCTGCCGTCGGCGCTGAGCCTCTCCGTGCTCCTCGTCGGAGTGACCATCGGAGCGGCACCGATCGTGGTGGTGGTCATCCCGCGGGTGTGCCGGCTGCACAGGCTCGATCCTCACCACCTCAGTGAGCGGCTGGGACAGTTCGTGATCATCGTGCTGGGGGAATCCTTCCTCGCCCTCACCCTGATGCTCACCGGCATGGCGTCCGTGCCCGGGCCGATGTCCTTTGTGCTGGCCCTGCTGGTGGCTGGGTCGCTGTGGGTCATCTACTTCGAGACCATCGCCCCCGGCGGCATCCCCGTCTCGCCTTCTCGGCTGCTTGTGTGGCTGGCCGCATTCATGGTCTTTCTCGTGGGCGTGGGCTACTCCGCCTCGCTCCACGCGGTGTACGCGGCCCGCGACTGGGAGGCGATGTCCGATGGTCACCCCTTCACGCCCCTGCCCGCCTTCTATGCGATCACGGGTGCTCTGCTGCTCAGCGTCATCGGCGGTCGCGCCCGCCACGGGGCAGCGATCCGCATCCACGCTGCGGCACTGGGAGTCCTGGCCCTGGCGTGGGGAACCCTGATCCTGTTGGGGGCAACGTCGGGCAGCGGGCTCATGGTCATGAGCTCGGCCGTGGTGATCGGCGATGCGCTCGCAAGCCTGTGGTGGCATCGCAGCCACGAACGGCGGCATCACCTGGCCGGCACCGGCTGACGCTGCTAGCGTCGCGGCATGCCGCATCTGGACGTCGATGACTGCGTCCTTGTCGTGATCGATGCTCAGCCAGGCTTCTACGGTCCCTCCCGCATCGACGCTGACCGTGAGAGACTCGCGTCTGCTCTTGCCCGCTCTGCGTGGGTGGCCGGACTGAGCACGCAGCTGCGTGTTCCCGTGGTGCTCACTGAGGAGGATGCTGCGACCAACGGGCCCGTGTCGAAGGCGATCCGAGTTGCCGTGGATCACGAGTCCCCCGTTCTGGCGAAGCAGGCCTTCGGCGCGGACGCCAACCCGGACATCGATCGGGCTGTGCGCAAGCACGGTCGCGGCAGCGTCGTCCTCGTGGGTCTGGAGACCGACGTGTGCGTCGCGCACTCCGCGATCGGCTGGCGGCACTCTGGCCTGCGCACGGTGGTCATTCATGATGCGGTCTACTCCGCAGGCGCCGGTCACGAGAACGGAATCGCCCGGCTGCGAGCCGAGGGTGTGGAGCTGCTCTCGGCCAAGGAGCTCTACTACGAGTGGCTCCGCGACCTGCCGTCCGTGCGCACATTCGATGCTGCTCACCCGGACCTTGCCAGTCCACCGGGCTTCTCCCTCTAGGGCGGGCAGTGCCAGTTCAGGCGAGCGCTCAGCCGCACCGCGTCCGTGATGGCAGGTCCCTCACGCGCCGGGCGTTCCTGGGCGCGGCCATCGCCGCTGCTGGGACGGTGGCGGCGTCCGGATCGGCAGCAGCGCTCATCGCGGGCCGACGCGTGCCGCGACCCATGGCCGCTCTCGTCACGGGATGGGACCGGGATCCGTGGTCGCGCGGCGCCTACTCCGCGCTGGCGCCGGGGGTGCGTCCGATCGTGCGTGCGCATCTCGCCGAAGCGCTCCTCGGCGGCCGCATCGCACTCGCCGGTGAGTACACCAGCGTGGCCGCACCGGCGACGACGACGGGAGCCGAGGCATCCGGCCGCCGAGCTGCGAACATGCTGCTGGACCGGATGCCGATGACCCGTGCCATCGTCGTCGGGGCGGGCATCGCCGGCGCATCGGCGGCGCGCGCCCTGTCCGACGGCGGCGTCGAGGTCGTCGTCCTCGAGGCTCGCGACCGCGTGGGAGGCCGAATCCACTCGGACACCACGTGGGGTGTGCCAGTCGAGATGGGCGCTGCCTGGATCCACGGCACAGCAGGCAATCCGGTGGCCCGCCTCGCCCGGACCGATGGGCTTCGCCTGGTGCCGACTGACTACTCCGACTCCCAGGTGCGCGACACCGTGACCGGCCGCCCCTCGCCGGCAGGTGCTGCGGTGCAGGACCACGTCGCATCCTGGTCGGCGCGCATCGAGCGAGCCGACGGACCTGCACGCGAGTCCGTCGCGCAGGCGCTGAAGGCTCTCGGCTTGCGAGCGGATCGACTCGGGACCTGGGCAGCGCAGGTCGAGATCACCCAGGAGTATGGACTCGACCCCTCTGCGCTCGGGGTGCGGGCGCTGCAGGAGGGCGCCGATCAGCGCGGAGGGGATGCACTGGTCGCCGGTGGCTATTCCAGGATCGTGACCGCTCTCCTGGACGGGTCGGACGTGCGCATAGCGACTCCTGTTGCGGCGGTCCGGACGTCGGGTCGGACGGTCACGGCGACGCTGGCCGATGGCAGCTCGATCGCCGCCGATGCGGCGATCGTGGCCGTCCCCGTTCCGCTGCTGCAGGACGGCAGCATCACTGTCGATCCGATGCCGGATGCCGTCCGGCGGTCCATCAACGCCCTGCGCACCGGGGATCTGGAGAAGGTGGTCCTGCGTTACGACGAGCCGTGGTGGGACGAAGTGAGCGTCATCGGTGTCATCGGCGGCGGAGTGGCGGGTGCGCCGACGGGGTCGCTGGCGGCATTGCGCTGGACGGAGTTCTATCCGCTCACCGAGGTGCTCGGATTCCCTTCCCTGGTCGGCTTCAGCGGCGGGGCGGCGGCGAGGGCGCGTCCGCTCGAGGCCCCGGCGATCGTCGGCGAGGCGATCGCAGTGCTCGACACCGCCTTCGGGAGCTCGTGAACTGCCGCATGATGGTGGCCGTCGGGCTGCCGGCGCAGGGCGATGAGATCCACGCGCCTTCTCGTTCTGTCATGATGAGCGCATTCGGACTCTGGGGCCACGTGGAGAGGTGCGACCGGTGGAGATCGACGTCGACGGCGTGAGGCTGGTGCCCTATTTCCAGCGCTACATGTCCGTGACGAACCCGGACAGCGTGAAGGGCGAGCTCCTCTCGAGGCCCACGGGCGGCCAGGCTCCGCAGGACGTCTTCGCCACCCTCGGCCTCGAGGACCAGTTCCGGGTGCTGGAGTGGCAGTTGCAGCTGCAGCGGACGCTCCATGAGGACATGGGCGCCCACGTCTCGATCAACGTCCACAATCAGGTGGTCGAGGAGCCTGAGAGTCGACGCCGCTTCCTCGACCTCGTGTCCCGCGCACGTG
>VFQT010005071.1_pt1 | contig 10330 bp, 6 predicted proteins | sample 3512381 | NCBI WGS metagenome assembly VFQT01 (sample SAMN10412376, study PRJNA504923) | tailings metagenome | isolation source: Relicate 2 Philex TSF3 active mining site | place: Philippines: Tuba, Benguet | collected 2017-08-29 | reverse complement strand
CGACACGCGGTCGGGTGCACGCCGTGCCAGATCAGCCAGGGCCTGGTGAAAGGTCGATGTGGCCAGTTGCACGCCCCGCCGTGGCACCACGATCACGTGCAGGCCATCGAGGTGGCCATCGAGGTCATGCCAGTCCAGTCCTGCCGATGCATCCGCGGGAGCCATGAAGGGTTCGGCCTCATGCCCGGAGCATCGGATCCGTCCATCGGCTGCGTCCGCGCAGGTTGCAGTGCGCCCGTCGCTGCGCGTGTGCCGCAGCGTGATGAGACGGCAGAGATTCGTGTAGCCGGCGTGGTCCATGCAGCAGAGCACCAGGTCGATCTGCTGGTTGCCAGCCATGATGCCCAGCCTGCAGGCAACGATCGACCGGATGCCGGCATCACGTGCCGCGACATGCGTGCGCACCGCACCGGCCAGCGTGTGGCGATCGGCGATGGCGATCGCGTGCATGCCGAGCGCGGCAGCCTGCCGGACCAGTTCCTCGGGCTGGCTCGCGCCTTCGAGGAAGCTGAACGAACTGATGACATCCAGCGCGACCGACGCACCGGGATGGAGCGAGGCACTCATGTCCACGCCCCCTGCACCCACCACGAGCCGTCATCGTGCCTGACCAGGGCCAGCCAGGCATGGTCATGTGGCGCAGCCGTGCCTGTCGAGGCATGGTCATCGATCACACCACCCTGCATCACGCCAATCCGCGTGGCATGCACGCGCCAGTGATCGCGCGTTCCGGCATCATGCGCATGCCACCATGCCCCGACCAGTCGCTGCGGCCCGTGGCGATCGATGACGTGCCACGCAGCGCCGCGCCAGCGAAAGCTTGATGGAGGGATCGGCCATGGCGCAACGTGGCAATCATGGTCCATCGCAGCATGTTGGTGGTCTGGATCCTGCGCCCGATCGGCCACCGCACGGTTGCTCTGCACGATGATCCGCTCAGGCCGTGGCCACACGCACGATGGCTCGCTGGCGAGCGCATGCACCGGATCATGAGCTGGATCCGCGCCGCCCGTCCCATCCACGCCACGAATGCGATCGAGACTGTCGAGACCACCGAACCCGCTGATGCCATCGAGACCACTGATGCCAGCCAGTGGGTTGGATGCTTGGCGATCGTCGTGGTGACGTTCGATGGAGGCATCGATCGCCACGGCGCCTTCGTGCCATGCATGCCGACGCACGGCACGGAGGATGGGCATGGACACGGCATCGGGGCCGAATCGTTCGCGCAGGCTGTCGATCCAGAGCGCGCCATGCTCCGCCGGGCCGCACGGGCGCTGCAGCCCGCCCTGCATCAACGCCACGCGCCGCAGGCTTCGTGCGACCACGTGGACCGCTTCCACCCCATGACCAAGGGGAAGGTCCTGCAAGGAAGGCAGCACGAGCGCACGCACCGCATGCCACGAGCGGATCGGCTGCGTGCAGCGGATGGTCCATGCATGCTCCGGAAGATCGCAGCACCGCACGCGCACCCTGAAGGCGCGTGCCCCGCGGCCACGATCCTGCAGCTGCGTGCAGACCTGCTCGAAGCAGGACTGCACGGCCTGGCAGAGCGCCTCGACCTGCGGGCATGGGCCGTCGAACGCGACCTGCCCCTGCACCTCGGGCACGCAGCGGATGGCCCTGAATGGTTCGAGCACCAGGCCCTGGATGGCATCGAGCCGATCGAGCAGGCGCTGGCCGAAGCGTGCAGCGACCTGGACGCGCTGCACCTGGCGAAGGTCATCGATCGTGCGCACGTTGACCTCGTGGAGCATGGCCACGAGGTCGTGATCGATCCGCAAGGCATCGACCGGGCAGGCACGCGTGCGCCAGCGCTCCTCGCCGTGCTTGATGATGCCGTCATGGCCGCTCGGTGCAGCACGACCCGCGACGCTGGCGGCTGCCTGCGTGGACGCCGTCCACAAGGTGCACTCGACCCGCATGCGATCCATGTGCGCCCGCAGCCGGGCCAGCAGTCGATCCTCGCCACGATGCACCCGCTCAAGGCCCGTCAGGTCGATGACGACCGCGGCATAGTCATCATCATGCACGGTCTGCACCAAGGGCGAGAGGCGCTGGCACCAGTGTGCCAGGTTGGAGATGGCACGGCGATCGGCGGCGTGATCATGGTCCAGCTCAAGCGGTTCGCTCCGTACGAGCGCCTTGGCCTGGGCGAGCGGCATGCCGCGCTCCACGCCATCGGCGCGCGCCAGCCTGTTCGCTGCATGCACCATGCGTGCCCCCTTGCGGCGGACCACGACCACGACGGGGCCCTGCATCAGGCGCGCGCGTGCCGTGACCGGCCAGTGCGGCAGCGTGATCACCAGGAATCGCTGCATGGGGCACACTCATCAGGACGCGATGGACCAGGGCATGGCGCGTGCGCTCGGGCCGTGCTCGTGCAGGATGCCGTGCGCGACCGAGTGATCCAGCGTGCCGCGGCGATCGCGAACCGCCCGGATGCGCCACGCCGGACCTGCAGGATGTGCCGGATCCGCAGGACGGGCATGACCATCGACTGGATCGTGCACCGGCTGCACCAGCCAGCGTGTGGTGCAGGCACTGCGCACCGTGGCTTCATGCTGCGGGCGCCATGCCAAGGCAAGGACCGGTGTCCGGTCAGGATGCCACGAACTGGCGAGCTGGGCGCGACGCACCATGGCAGCGTTCCATCCGCTGGCATCGACGACGATGGCAACGCAACGACCTGAGCGAGATGCTTCTTCGAAGGCCCAGAGCCGCTCGGCGGGCGTGCGTGCCCCGGGAACCTGCACGTGACGTTGCAGGTCCATGCCCCGCCGATGCATGATCACCGCCGATGGGATGACGGCATGGCCGATCCACGCCACGCACGATCCTGCCGCAGCTTGATCAGGCGAAGCCGCTTCGGCACGCGCAGCATCGTTGCGATGCGCAACGTGTTCTTCAGGCGCAGCGTGGCGACCGCACGCCGCGGCCACCAGGGCGAGGAACGCATGCATGGGCGGCAGGTCGATCGGGCCACTGAGCACCCACTCATGCACCCCGTGCAGCGGCAACATCCACGGAGCCGCCAAGGTGGGAGCGTGGTGCTGCCAGGGATCCTGCAGGAGGGCGAGGCGTTCGCGGAGTTCGGGAGCGAGCATGACGTGCCTTCGTGATGGGCGTATGCAGAGCGCTGCTTGCGCCTTTGTTCGGTGTTTGTTAGGGTACTGTCCTGAACGATCGATACCAGCCCCCGTGACATGAATCTGCATGGATCCCGGCGCTGCTTCCCGCGCCGGGCATCGCCTTCAGGCCCCAGGCGTGTGCGCTCCGTGGCCAGAGCTCTCTCGTCAAACCTCGGTGCAGGCCGCTTGGTCAGGGCTCAAGCATGGGCGTGAAGAACATCACGTGCTGCTGCGGCAGTGCAGCGCTCGTGCCAGCCCACCAGAACCCCGCCGCGTCGAGTTCCTTGCGCGCTTGCGCCTCACTCATCTTGTGGTGCGGCTTGATGAAGACCATTGGGTCCTCCTCGCGGTACTCCACCAGCACCAGCATGCCGCCTGGCCGCAACGCACGCCGGATCGACTGCAGCATCGCCCACGGCTCGCTGAACTCGTGATACGCATCGACCATCAGCACCACATCGACGCTGGACTCCTCGAGCGCGCAGTCATCGATGCGCCCGAGCACCGGCTTGATGGAATCGAGGCCCTCTTCCTTCGCCGTCTGCACCAGGATCTCGAGCATCTCGGGCTCGATGTCCACGCCGAGCACCGTCGCACCCGGTGCGCGTTCGGCGATGCGCCGGCAGAAATAGCCGCTGCCGCAACCGATGTCCGCGACCACCGAGCCATCCTTGACGCCCAGCAACTGGACGAGCACGTCGGTTCGCTCCTCGCGTTCACGCGTGGGGCGCTCGAGCCAGCCTGCGCCCTGGTGCCCCATGACCTCGGCGATCTCGCGATCCATGAACGTCTTGCCGATGCCGTCCTGGCTCTGCTCGCACGTGCCGTAGAGGGGCGTGGGCGGCGAGGGCATGCTCGACTTGACGGCCTGGGCGGGAGCTGGCGGCAGCACGGGCCGATCGGCTGGCATGTCATCGCCGCATGCAGCAAGGAGAAGGCACGTCAGCGCAAGGATCCGCATGCGCACACGGTAGGCGCAGCCGATCCGCCGCTGCAGCGGCACGCATGAAAACGGCCCGGCGCTGAGGCCGGGCCGCTGATGCCGGTGACAGGAATCGAACCTGCACTCCTTTAGGGGGAAACGGATTTTGAATCCGTCGCGTCTGCCAGTTCCGCCACACCGGCGCTTGGCGGCATGCGCCGCCGAACTAATCCTACTCGCTCAGCCGCCGTCGACACCGCCGCGCGAGTAGTTGGGGGCCTCACGCGTGATCTGGATGCTGTGCGGGTGGTTCTCGACGACCGTTGCTGCCGAGATGCGCACGAATCGAGCGTCACGACGGAACTCTTCGAGATTCCCGCAGCCGCAGTAGCCCATCGCCGATCGCAGCCCGCCGACCATCTGGAAGACGAACTCCGACAGCGGTCCACGGTACGGCACCATGCCCTCGACGCCCTCGGGCACGAACTTCGTGCTGCCGCCCTGCGCGTAACGATCGGCGCTCCCCGCCGCCATCGCGCCCTCGCTGCCCATGCCTCGGTAGGTCTTGAAGCGGCGGCCACGGTGCAGGACCTGTTCGCCCGGGCTCTCGTCCAGCCCTGCGAAGAGGCCGCCGAGCATGACGCAATGCGCTCCTGCGGCGAGCGCCTTGGCGATGTCGCCGGATTGGCGGATCCCGCCGTCAGCGATGACCGGGATGCCTGCGCCCGACGCGGCGGAGACCGCATTCATGACTGCAGTGATCTGCGGCATGCCGACGCCGGTCACCACGCGTGTCGTGCAAATCGAGCCTGGCCCGATCCCGACCTTGACGGCATCCGCCCCGGCATCGATGAGGGCCCTCGTCGCGTCGGCGGTGCCCACGTTGCCGGCCACGACCGGGATGTCGAAGCGCTTCTTGACCTGACGCACCGTCTCGATGACGTTGGCGCTGTGGCCGTGCGCGGTATCGATGCCGATCACGTCCACGCCGGCAGCCATCAAGGCTTCGACCCGGTCGAGCTGGTTCACGCCGACCGCGGCGCCCACGCGGAGGCGGCCACGAGCATCGCGGCTGGCGTTGGGATACCGGCGGGTGTTGTCGATGTCGCGCATCGTGACCAAGCCGGCAAGCCGACCATCCGCATGCAGCAGCAGCAGTTTCTCGACACGCGCCTTCGTCATGAGCCGACCGGCCTCCTCAAGGCCAACGTCGTGGCGCGCCGTCACGAGCGTCGAACTCATGATCTCGCTGACCTTGGTGACGCCAGGAGCTCCGGCGATGAACTTCATGTCGCGGCGCGTGACGATGCCCACGGGCCTGCCGGTGCCATCGGCCACGGGGAATCCGCTGACGCCCTGCTCCTTCCTGAGCGCCATCGCGTGCTCGACGGTGTCGGCGGCACCGAGCGTCACGGGGTCGGTGATGACGCCGTTCTCGCTGCGCTTCACCTTGGCGACCTCGCGAGCCTGCGCCGCGACGGCCATGTTCTTGTGGATGAAGCCGATGCCGCCCTCCTGGGCAAGCGCGCGTGCCATGGCGCCCTCGGTCACGGTATCCATCGGCGCCGAGACCAACGGAATGTTGAGCCGGATCGAGCGCGTGAGTTGGGTCGACGTGTCGGCGCGGTCAGGGGTGACGGAACTCGCGCGGGGGATCAGGAGGACATCGTCGAAGGTGATGCCGTCCTGGATGATCTTGCCTTCCATGCCGGAATATCGCCACCACGGGCGGACCTGTCAATTGGGCGAGCGGCCGCGAGAACGCAACTCCGGCAGGGCGTCGTGCGAATCCTGTGTTACCCTCTCCGACCTGCCTCAAGGCGGCCCACGACCCCCGGAGCGATCCCGTGTCCATTTCGCGAAACGAACTCCTCGTCCCCGTCAACACCAAGAACCGCGGCACCACGCCCGGCGAGGGCAAGAAGGCCTGGCTGAGCTGGATGGCGTCCATCGTCCAGCTGGAAGGCAGCGACTTGATCGTGAAGACGGGCCTGCCCCCGCGCATCCGCCACCGGGGCGCGCTGAAGGACCTGGCCACCCCGCCCTGCACCGAGGACCTGATGTTCCAGGTCGCGAAGGACGTGCTGGACCCCAACCAGCTCAACCACTTCGAGCGCATGGGTTCGATCGACTTCGCCTACGACTTCGAGAAGGGGCGCCGCTTCCGCGTGAACATGTTCATGGCTCGCGGCAAGCCGGCTCTGGCGGCGCGACTCATCACGAGCAACATCAAGAAGTTCGAGGACCTGTTCCTGCCCCCAACGCTCGGCGACGTCGCCATGGCGGCGCAAGGACTGATCCTCTTCAGTGGCGTGACTGGTTCCGGCAAGAGCACCAGCATCGCCAGCATGCTCGACTACGTGAACGAGCGGAAGAAGGTGCACATCATCACGATCGAGGACCCGATCGAGTACATCTTCGAGGACAAGAAGGCCACGATCAACCAGCGCGAGATCGGCATCGACTGCACGAACTTCAACGACGCGCTTCGAGCCCTGGTCCGCGAGAACCCCGACGTGGTGCTCGTCGGCGAAATGCGCGACTACGAGACCTTCGAAGCGGCCATCCGTGCCGCCGAGACCGGCCACCTGGTGTTCGGGACGATCCACGCCTCCAGCGCCTGGCAGACCTTCGGCCGCATCTACGACCTGTTCCCCGAGCAGGAACGCGAGCAGATCCGCAAGCTCATGGCCTACAACCTGCGCGCCATCATCTACCAGAAGCTGCTGCCCACGCTGCACGCCAACATCGGCCGCATCCCGGCGATCGAGATCCTGATCAACACCCCCGGCGTGCAGAAGTACATCCTCGAGGGACGCGAGGGCGAGCTCCTCGAGATCATCAAGAACAGCCACCACGAAGGCATGCTCGACTTCACGAGCAGCCTGGTGGGCCTGGTCGAGAAGGAATACGTCCACCAGAACGTCGCGCTGCAGGCGACGCCCAAGCCCGAGGAACTCAAGATGCGCCTGAAGGGCATCCGTTGAGCCTGTGCCGGGATCCACGATGAGCGACCCACGATGAGCCTGACCACCATGACCACTGCCCTCCTGGCCGTCGGCGACGCGGCGATCCTGCTGAACCCCGTCACCCCGGTGCTCACGCTCGCCGCCTACGCGCCCTACGCATGGCTGATCTCGTCCAAGCTCGAGAAGGATGCCACCGCCTACAACCTCAACAAGGGTGGCTACGGCTGGATCAACCCGGCCCTCCTCGCGGGCGGCATCATCGCCGTCGCGGTCGGCTTGCTGGTCCCCTTCGCAGGTTGGCTCGTCACGCTGCTGCTCGAGGCAGGGATCCTCGTCGGCTACTGGAAGTGGCGCGACAAGCAGGTTCCGCCGGGCAAGCAGTTCAAGCTCTCGATGCTGTCCAAGCTGAAGGAAAAGGCCGAAGAACGCAAGGCCCAGAAGAATGCGGCGGCCGCCAACTTGGTCTTCCTCGTGGGGCGCGGCGAGAAGGCCAAGGTCCCGGGCAAGGATGACCCCATGCTCGAGGTGCACCAGGCGACCGAACGCGTGATCGGCGAGGCGATCGCGGCGCGCGCCAGCCGCACGCAGGTGCAGTCGCTGCAGGGCAGCGTCGGTGTCGTGGACGTCGTCGACGCCATCGTGACCAAGCGTGATGCGCTCACCGCCGAACTCGGCGGCAAGGTGATGGACTACATCAAGAAGCACGCCGGTCTGGACGTCAACGAGCGCCGTCGGCGCCAGGTGGGCAAGGTCAGCGTGCAGACCAGCCTCGGTTCCAAGGAACTCACGGTCACCACGATTGGGTCGACCGCGGGGCAGTCGATGCGCATCGACTACAACCGCGACGAGCAGCTCAAGCGTGATTTCAGCGATCTCGGCCTGGCGAAGCCGCAACTGGCGCTGCTTGAGCCCACCCGCGACCTTCCTGGTCGCGAAGGCATCATCCTGCTGTGCGCACCATCTGGCTTCGGCTTGACCACCATGGCCTACGCCATGCTGTCGCGCCACGATGCGTTCACCAGCAGCGTGAAGACGCTCGAACGCAGCGTCGATCTGCGGCTTGACGGCGTGGACCAGTTGCAGTTCGACGCCGGGGCGCAGTCCGACTTCGCCACCACGCTTCGGTCGATCATCCGTCGTGGCCCGGACGTCGTGTTCGCATCTGACGTCGCCGAACCTGGCACGGCCAAGGTGATCAGCGATGCCGCGGGCAACCAGGTGCTCACCTACGTCGGCCTTCCGGTCGATGGCGTGCAGCTCGCGCTGGCCCAGTGGATCAAGGCCGTCGGCAGCGCCGGCGATGCCGCTCGTGGCGTGAAGGCCGTGGTGGCGCAGCGGCTCCTGCGCGTTCCCTGCCCCGCCTGCAAGATCATGGGGCCTTGCTCAGCCGATCAAGCCAAGCGCCTTGGACTGCCGGCAGGCAAGACGATCGAGCTGGCCCGCGCCAGCGGCAAGGTCCTGGCCAAGAACGGACGGGAAGAAGCCTGCGAGGTTTGCCGAGGTTCGGGGTACTTCGGCCTGACCGGCATCCACGAAGTGATGCCGCTTGATGATGAAGCGCGCAAGCTGCTCTCGCGTGGTGACATCGCCGGCGCGTACCAGCACGCGCGGCGCAACCTGCGGATGATGCTCATGCAGGAGGCGGCACTCCTGGCCGTGCGCGATGGAAGGACCACGATCGAAGATGTGGCGCGTGCGTTCGCACCTGCCAAGCCGGCCGCCCCCGCGGCCGGAGGGGCCAAGCCAGTCGCTGCGGCGGCCGTGGCGGCCAAGCCCGCCGCTGCACCCGCCGGAGGCGCCAAGCCCGCATCACCCGCACCGGCCAAGCCAGCGCCAAAGGCCTGAGGAACGACCATGGATCTCTTCTCGATCATTCTCTGGGCCCTCATCGCACTGATCGCCTATTGGTGGTCCGCACAGGGCTTCTTCAGCAGCGTCCAGTTCTGTCTGTGCACCCTGTGCGCCGGGGCCTTGGCGCTCGCGCTCTGGGAACCCGGTGCGCATCTCATGCTTCGCGGCGGCTTCATCGACAACTACGCGTGGGGGCTCTCCCTCGGCGGCCAGTTCATCGTCTACCTGCTGTTCGCGCGCGTGATCAGCGAGCGCTTCGTGCCAGCCAACATGCGGTTCCACCCGCTGCTCGACAAACTCGGTGGAGCCGTCTTTGGCCTGGCAGCGGGCGTGCTGTGCATCGGCATGGCCGGCATCGCCTGCGGCTTCGTCCAGAGCACCAACGAAGTCCTTGGCTTTCGTGGCTTCGTGCGGGATCAGGCCAGCAGCGCCCAGCCAGCCCGCATGAACAGCATGTCGCCGCTGCCCAATCCCATGCTGGTGACGGAAACGGTCTACAACACCCTCGGTGGCCGGGGCGGCATGGGTGCTTTCCGGCCCTTCAGCGCCCTTGGTCTGGCCAAGCTGCAGCCCAACCTGACCGACGTCGCCTTCGGCCTGCATCGTGATACGTGGAGCGCTGGCGTCGGCCGCACCGCGGTCGCGCCGTCGGGGGTCACGCTCGACGGTTTTTGGTTCGACGACAAGTACAGCGCCGCAGATGGCCAGCCCGGCGCGTACGCCGTGGGCGTCACATTCAACTCGACCACCTACGACGGCGGCGAGCAGTTCATCATGACCGGCGCACAGGCCCGCCTGCTGTCGACGAAGAATCGCGCCGTGGCCTTTCCGCTGCAATGGACCCAGGACGGTGCGCAGGCCGGCCGCGAGCTGTTCCCCTTCGACGACACGGCGAACTACGTGAGCAGCGCGCCCGGAACGCAGACCGCCAAGGTCGTCCTGGTCTTCCCCGCTGCCGTCTTTGCGGGCCAGGTCCCTGACTACGTCTTCCTGAAGGGTCTGCGCATCCGTTTGCCCGAACCTCAGGGCAAGTCCATGGCCTCGGTCCTCGAGGTTGACGGTGGTTCGGCAGGGTCGTCCGCACCCATCGATTTCTCGAGCGCGCGCGAGATTCCCGAGGGTGCCGATGGCATCGACAACGTGAACTCGATCAGCCCGCTGCAGCTGAATCTCAACAACATCGGCACGTTCGTCGCTTTCGAAGGCAAGAAGTCCAACTTCCTCAAGCAGGGCGACTACGAGTTCCCCAAGGGTGGCTTTTCCACCGCCGCCAAGAGCGGGGCCATCAAGGGGTTCTTCGCGCCTGATGGCACCGCGATCATTCGCCTCAACGTCACGCGTGGCAAAGCTGCAGTCGATCTGCACGAACTCAAGCGGCAGTTCAAGGACAAGCCCCTCGTGCTGGTCGATGCCAACGGCCGCACCTTCCAGCCGATCGGCTTCTTCTGGCAGCAGAA
>VFQT010005070.1_pt1 | contig 10332 bp, 9 predicted proteins | sample 3512381 | NCBI WGS metagenome assembly VFQT01 (sample SAMN10412376, study PRJNA504923) | tailings metagenome | isolation source: Relicate 2 Philex TSF3 active mining site | place: Philippines: Tuba, Benguet | collected 2017-08-29 | reverse complement strand
AAGGTCGCCCACGCGGTGAGTAGCGCGTAGACGTCCGTCACGTCGACATCGGGGTCGGCGATGAGGACGATGTCGCTCTCGCCGAGCTGGGTCATGCCGAAGAGGCGGGCGAGGAGGCGGCCTTCGGTGATGGCGTGGCGGGCCTCGAAGGTGGTCTGGACGGTCGGGCGAAGCCGCAGGGTCTCGACCCAGGCGGAGCGCGGCATCGTGCGACCCGTGAGCAGGCAGCGGACCTCGAAGTCGTGGGAGTCGTCGGAGCGCTGGGAGTCGGGGGCCGGAACCTCGGCGAGATAGCTCGCGACCTGCTTTCGCGCGGCGGCGAGATCCCGGTGGGGCCAGAGGCCGGTGATGCGGGTCTGTCCAGGCTCGAGGGTCTCGGCGCGGAGGGGGGCCGCAGGTTTCGGGGCGTCGGTATGCAGCAGGAAGGACTGCAGGATCATGGGCGGTCCCATACGCCCCAAAGGCGCGATGGGCAAGCACGAGCGCGCGCCCGAAAGTTCGATTCGCACCACCGACGCCTTCGGCTCGTCCCTGCTCGTTCAGGATGCGCCTTGGTAGCGCCCTCTAGTGAGCTCAACCAGTCGAGTTGCGGCCCTCGTGCATTAACTTGAAAATCGAGTCTCTTGAAGTTCGAGCATTCACCATGGTCGGCCGAACGCTTTGCGTTGCGAGCGAGGTCAACGCACCTCGGTTTCACCTTTGCGAGACGAATTGACAGGCGAGGCCCGGGGTCGATATGACCGAAGAATGTCAGCGTCCGACGACCAGCTCTCCGCCTACCGAACCGTCCCCCGAACCGGCGTCATTTTCGTCATGGCCGAGGCCGCCGCGCGCGGCTTCCGCTACGGTCACCCCGAGTGGGTGAACCTCGGTCAGGGCGCTCCCGAGACCGGCGCCCTCCCCGGCTCGAGCCCTCGCATAGAGCACGTCGACATCGGACATGCAGCTCACGAGTACTCGCCCGTCGGCGGCCTCTGGGAACTTCGCGAGGCCGTCGCCGAGCTCTACAATGCCCGCTATCGCAAGGGAATGCCGACCCGCTACTCGGCCGAAAACGTCGCCATCGCAGGCGGCGGTCGCGTCGCGCTCACCCGCATCGCGGCGGCCATCGACGCGGTCAACCTTGGCCACCTTCTGCCCGACTACACCGCCTACGCTGAGCTCCTCGAGACCTTCGACCGCATGATCCCGATCCCGGTCGTCGTCTCCGAGCGCGAGGGCTTCTACCTCTCAGCAGCCCGCCTCCGTGACGAGATCGTCGGCCGCGGGCTTGGCGCTGTGCTGCTCTCGAACCCCTGCAACCCGACCGGGCGCGTCGTCCGTGGCGGGGAACTGCGCGCGTGGGTCGACATCTGCCGCGAGCTCGGCTGCCAGCTCATCTTTGACGAGTTCTACGCCCACTACCTCTACGACGACGTGGCGCTCGCCGAAGGCCCCTCGAACTCCGCCTGCCGCTACGTCGAGGACGTCAATTCCGACCCGGTCGTGGTCGTCGACGGCCTGACCAAGAACTGGCGCTACCCCGGTTGGCGCCTCTCCTGGACAGTCGGTCCGAAGGCCCTTATCGACCGCGTCACCTCGGCTGGCTCCTATCTCGATGGCGGCGCCCCCCACCCGCTGCAGGCCGCCGCGATCCCCCTGCTTGATCCGGCCATCGCCGACCAGGAGGCCCGCTCGATCCAGGCGGCCTTCGCCGAGAAGAGGAAGCTCCTCATCGAGCGCACCCAGCAGATGGGCATGCAGCTCATCAACAGTCCCCAGGGTGCGTTTTACGGGTTCGTCAACCTCGACAACCTGCCCGAGCCGCTCCGCAACGGCATGGATTTCTTCCACGCGGCCCTCGACAGGAAGGTCATCGTCGTCCCGGGCGAGTTCTTCGACGTCGACCCAGGCAAGCGCCGTCGCCACATCCCGTCGCGTCTCAAGAACTACGTGCGTCTCTCGTTCGGGCCGTCGTACGACTCAGTGCGCGAAGGCCTCCTGAGGCTCGACGCCATGGTTCGCGGCGTCTGAGGACAGAACCCTGGCTAGGTTGCAGAACCGACCTGGGGTGCACTTCGAATCGGGACAGCAACCTGTGCTTCGTTCGCTGTCTCTCGGGCAGACGATTGAGCACATCGAAGCTCGCTGTCATCGGGTCAGGGTCAATGGTGGGTCAGTGCTGATGGTCGTGGTCATGATCGTGGCCACCGCCTGCAGGAGTCTCGAGCCCCGGAAAGCTGTCCACCGCGGGAGGCGGCTTCGCGCCTGCGTCCTGAGCGGCTTTGCGTTCACGCTCGGCAGCCGCTGAATCGCCCTTGAGCGCGTAGGCATCGGCGAGGAAATAGCGGATCTCTGCTTTGGTCGGAGCGAGCGCGAGGATTCGTTTCCCCGCGGCGAGCGCTTCATCGGCGCGCTTGTCGAGAACGTCACCACGGATTTTGCGCTCGAGGACCGAGACGAGTTTCGACCTGACAGTCACATCACCAGGAGTCGAAGCAAGCCAGCGCTCGAGCTCTTCCGAGGCCTGTCTCACAAAGCCCTGCTTCTCGAGGAAGTCGACAAGCGCGCGACGGTTCGCGTTCGTGCCCCGCTTGACGAGCTCTCGCAGGGTGAGTTCCGCCTCTTCGAGGCGCTGGTCTCTCGCGAGGGCCTTTGCGAGCGCGCGTTTCCCTGCATCGGAAAACGTCTTCGAGGGATGGCTCACAGCGCTGCAAAGTCTGACCGCTCGCACATCTTCTCTAGCCGCAGCGAACGCGCATTCAGCGACTGCCTTCTCTGTTGACGCGAGGTCCTTGATGGCCCGCTCCGCGTCGCTCCAGGAGTCGGTCTCGATGAGGGCTAGCGCACGCAGTCCGGCCAACTCAGGGGTGCTCACCGATTTTTCTAGCAACGACAGTGCTCGTTTCGGAGCCCCATTGTCGAGGGCTTCCGAGACCTGCTCACCGAGGGGGGCAGCGACAACAGGCGCCTGCTTCGCCGTTTCCCCGCAGCCCACGAACGCCAGCGCGACGGCCCAGGCCCTCACCTCAACGCTCCCACGCTGTGTTGCCGTAACCACCGCCCTTCGCGATGAGGTACTGATACCGGCCGTCTGCGCTCATGATGTAGATCCCGGAGCCCTCCGAGCGCGTCGAGACGAACGTCACATAGCGACCGTCCGGGCTCCACGAGGGGTCTTTATTGAAGCCCTGGTCCTGGGTGAGGCGGCGAATCCCACCGCCCTCGGTGACGGTAAAAATATCGGACGCCCCGTTGTCCATCGCCGCGTACACGATGAGCCCGTTCTTGCCCCAGTCGGGCGCATAGTTGTAGCCGCCAGCATGCGTGATGCGGGTCGCGCCACCGCCGCTCGAGGACATCACATAGATCTGCGGGCTACCCGCGAGATTCGACACAAACGCAATCTTGCTGCCGTCGGGGGAGAAAGACGGTGAGACCTCGTCTGCTTCGCTGTTCGTCAGGTTCTTCACTACCGTCCCATCGGTCGACAGGAGGTAGAGGTCCGACTGCCCACCGAAGGAGACTGACGCGACCATTTTGCCGTCGGCGCTTACAGCCACTTTGCGGTAGTGACCGTCATCGCGCGAGAGCTTCTTGCGGCCGAAGAACAGGTCGGGCTTCCCATCGATGAACGACGTGTAGAGCACACCGCCGAAGCCCCAGGCAGGCAGCGTGTTGATATTGCCATTGTTGACGATGCCCGATTTCTCGAGGCCATCCATCGAGACCGTGCCGATGGATTTCACCCCCGAAGCGACCTTGACCGAATACGCGATGCGAGTGTCGAAGACCCCGGGAATCCCGGTTCGCGCCTCGAGGACGCCATTGGCGAAACGATGAAGGGCCTTGCGAAGGCCAGCCTCGTCGAGCTGTTTGAAGCTTTGCTCCTTCACGCGCAAGGGCGACTTGTCGACGACGTTGAACAGCCTGAACTCGGCGTCGAAGGGGCCCCGACCCGACACCTGCGCCTTCACGAGGTAGCGCGCGCCGATGTTGTTCCACTCACCCCAACTCGGCTGTTCGATGTCCTCGGTCTGTGCATCGACGAGATACGACCTGGGCGGCAGGACCTGATAAAGGAAGGTCAGCGTCATGTCCCGGCGCAACATGTCAGCGACCGTTCGACACACCGACAGCGGCGCCCCGTCATCACAGCGCGTCTCTGGGACGGCGATCGGCTCGAGTCCCGTCCCGCCCGGGCCAGCGATGACCTGGAGACTCTGCCCTGGGTCCACGGTCTCGGGGTTCGGTTCGGCGGCACCTGCGGGGATCCCCTGGGCGACGAAGGCGAGGCTGATGAGAAGTCTGCGCATCGTGTCTTTTCTCCGTAGGCAATGAGCTCGTGCCTGATTCCGGGGGGGCTGCGGCGCAAGCTCGAGCCGAAGTCCGATTGACCCAATAAGGCCGACGCGTCAACTCTTGAACCGCGTGAAGCCATCCCGAATCCTGAATTCATCACGAGATGCCGGGCTTCTTGCCAGCGGCGGCACTCCGATCCACTATCGACGGGTCCTGTCCACGGAGCCCCCCGATGGTTGCAACTCGTGCCCTGCCCCGCCTCGCCGCTGCTGCGGCCTGCACGGTCATCGCCGCCTCGAGCCCTGCGCTCGGTGCCCCACCCCGCCAACGCCCCACTGGGCCTGGTGAGGTCACGGTCACCTCGCTCACGAACGGGGCCACCATCGAGATCGATGGCAAGGTCGTCGGCACCGTACCGCTCGACGAGTCACTCGTCGTGCTCGCAGGCAAGCACGAGATCAAGGTCACCAAGCGCGGCTGCAAGCCCTACGTCGACACCTTCGAGATCGCGGGCGGTGACACGCTCGAGCTCGAGATCGACCTCATCCCCTTCGCTGGCATCATCAAGGTGACAACCCCAGAGCCCGGCGCGACCGTCAAAGTCGACGACCAGATCGAGGGTGTGACGCCGCTCGACAAGGATATCCCTGCTGGCAAGCGCCTGTTCACCGTCTCGATGGAGGGCTTCCTCGACGAGGTGCGCGAAGAAAACGTCGTTGCCGGCGCCGAAGCAAATCTTCACTTTGTCCTCAAGCCGATGCCGGTGGAGGTCGCGAGGTCGAAGGACTCGGGCGCCTTCTACGAGCAGTGGTGGTTCTGGACCATCGTCGGTGTCGCAGGCGCGGGCGCTGTGGCAGCCGTCGCGGTGACCTCGGGTGGCGAGACCATCACGCCGACCCCGAGCTTCACCCTGACCATCCCCTGAGCTCAGACCCATTCGCGAGGATGCTCGAGGACCTCGAGCAATGCCGCCTCTCGCGAGCCCGCAGCGACCTTGACGTCGTAGTCCCATCGCACGAGCGGCGGTAGAGACATGAAAATCGACTCGATTCGCCCCTGAGTCTGTAGTCCGAACTTCGTCCCGCGGTCATGGAGGAGATTGAATTCGACATATCGACCGCGACGAATCAACTGCCAGTTTCGAAGTGCGTCGTCGTAATCAGTCGCCATCCGTCGCTCGACGATTGGCACATATGCCGGCAGAAAACTCTCCGCAGCCCGTCGCCAAAAGGCCGTCAGCGTTCGGAAATCATGCGGCTCGGCATATTTCGGGTGGGTGCCTTCCGCAAGCAGATGGTCGAAGAACAGCCCGCCGACACCGCGCCCTTCATTGCGATGGATATTGCGAAAATAATCGTCGCACCATTTCTTGAAGCGCGGGTAATATGACGAATCAGTGTCGTCACAGGCCTGCTTCAGGACGCGATGAAAATGGCTCGCATCCTCTTCGTACAACACATAAGGCGTCAAATCCGCGCCCCCGCCATACCAGCCAGTCGCGCCGCGTTCCAGGTAGCGGAAATTCGCGTGAGTGGTCGGGACATGCGGATTTCGAGGGTGCAGGACGAGTGAGATCCCGGTCGCGAAGAAGCGCTCGCCGTCGCCTGGCATCTGGGGCTTTACGACAGCGGGGACCTCGCCCCAGACCGCGGAGACATTGACGCCGGCCTTCTCGAAGACCGCCCCACCCTCGAGCACCCTAGACCAGCCTCCCCCGCCGCCATCGCGTTGCCATCGGTCCTCGCGGAAGGTCGCCTCGCTCCCCACGCGAACTTCGAAGGCGACGAGGGCCTCGCAGATCCGGTCCTGTAGCATCCGGACAAACCCCTCCGCCTCCTCGAATCTCGCTGACGCCACTGAATCCCCCATCGCGTGTCCCTCCCTTCCGCGCCAGAGGGTGCCCCGAGCGCCCGCGGGGTGCAAGGCTCTCGCGCCTCTAGAAGCGGGCGTGTGGGCCAAAGAACACGCAGCGACGCGACAAGCTTGACTTCGCCCGCGGGGGGCCCTAGGGTCCCGCGGCCTTCGAGGCCCTAACCCAAGAGGATGGGAATGTATCAGCTGCAGTCCGGCACCGATGTCCAGGAATTCGCGACCCGCAAGGACGCGATCACCGCCGCCAAGAACCTCTCTATCGAGCTCAAGCAGGTCGTCTACGTGATCGACCCGCACCAGCGCGAGCGCATGGCCTACCAGGGCGGCGAGCTCGAGAGCTACACCTACGAGACCCGCGCAGGTAAGATGGACAGGTGAGTGTTGGCCCGTCCGGGCCGCTCACCAAGCGACCTTCACGCGGTCGCAGCAAAAAAGGCTGGTGCACTCACCGGCCTTTTTTATTTTTGCCGTGTCAGCCGAGGCTCTTCTCGAGCGCAAAGAGGTGGTTGACAGGACCGTGCCCCTGACCCATCGGCAACGCCGCCGACAACGCGCCGAGGAGATAGCGCCGGGCTTCGATGATCGCGCCAAGGACATCAGGCGCCTCGTGCCCGAGCGCGAGCTGTGACGCGATGGCCGCAGACAGCGTGCAGCCCGTGCCATGGGTCGAGGTCGTTTCAATCCAGGGGGTCGTTACGCGCGTGAGCTCACCCGAAGGGCTGCGAATGAGGTCTACCGCACATCTTGGGTCCGTGTCTGCCGAACCCTGGACTCGATGACCGCCCTTGATGACGATCCAGGCACGGGGCGCGACGACGGCGAGCGCGGTCGCGTGGTCCTCGGCGGGGGCTTCGAGAGCGAGGCCCGAGAGGACGGCGGCCTCGTGCAGGTTCGGCGTCAGCACCGTCGCACGAGGCAGGAGCAGCGAAACCATCGCGGCTTCCGCCTCGGGCTCGAGGAGCCGGTGCCCGCTCGTCGACACCATCACTGGGTCAACGACCAACGGCAAATCGGCTGGAAGGACGCGCGCGACCGCTTCGATGATTGCTTGATTTCCAAGCATTCCCGTTTTGACCGCAGAGACTGGAAGGTCGCTCAGAACCGCCTCGATCTGGGCCGCCACGAGGTCTGGAGTGACGCCCTCCCAGGAGCGCACCCCCAGCGTGTTCTGCGCCGTGATAGCGGTGATCGCCGTCGTCCCGAGCAGTCCATGCGCGGCAAAGGTCCGGAGATCGGCTTGGATCCCCGCGCCTCCTCCGGAATCGGAGCCCGCGATTGTGAGGGCGCACCTTGGGATGGTCAGAGGTATTGAAGCTCTTGGGGGGATTTCGATGGAAACGACCATGCGCTCCGCTCCGATGATGCAGGGTTGCCCCAAGGGTGACCGCATCCGAAAGGCTACAGGTGCAATGAGCCAAAGTAGAGAGCGTCTGGCAAGGCCTCTTTCGCTCGTCTACATCGACGGCCAGCGAATTTCAGGCGACAAGTGTTGCAATTTGGCAATATGTCACTCCTTCTCTTGATGCGCTCTCGTGTCATAGCGCGGTCCTTCACGCGTCTTTGCGCAGGTTCACATGACAATCGAATTCGGGTCCATCCGGGTTATGCACCCAATCAGAAAGCGAGGCCCCATCGACGTTTTCGCCGCTCACGTCGATGACCGGCCATGTGTTCTGCTGCGTCCCAATGTGCATGCATCTCTCGAGCTCGCCAGAGACGCGCTTGACCTTGTTGCCAAGGCACACGCTTCGCCACCGTCCCAGCATTTCCCATCGCTTGTCGAAGCCAGCTTGTCCGGTGAAGCTCCATTCGTCGCACTAGCCTCGGACAGCGCCATCGACTTCGAAACTATCGTGGCGTTCCTTGCCGACACCGGAGAAGTGTTGCCTCATGGCGCCGCCATCCCGATGATCGATGCCCTTCTCGATGCCTTCACGGCACTTCACGAAAATGCCCCGGATTCATCGTCGTTCGGCGCTCTCTGCTACGCAAACGTCTTGCTGAACCCTCGTGGGGAAGTGTCGATCATCGGTCTCGGTCACAATTTCCCGTGTCTTACCCACCATGGTCGTCCGGCACTCGTGCCGGGATTGTCAATCGCCCCTGAGCTTCTGGCTGGGGGAAGTCCGAGCAAACCGTCGGACGTTTACGCGCTACTCAGCATGATTCGGTCACTCCTGCCATACGGTGACACGCAATTTGCCCTGCGCGATGGCATGATGGGAACAACCCCCTCGGAACTGACAACCAGATTGGAGGCGCTGCAAGGGCGCGGTCTGCATTTCTTTCGAAATCGTCGCGACCTTGACATGAAAGAACTCAGGGAAACGATGCGCAATTTGCGCCCCCTGCATGGGGTCCAAGCCGATTTGGCGGCTCATGAGCAGTCGTTTTGCGGGCTTATCTCGGACCTCATCGAGCAACGGCAGACGGATGTGAGTGCGCTTGAAATCTGGCTTTCGCACGACCACAGACGCGTTCGAGTCGATGATGGTCCGATGATCGACTTGTCTCGTAGGACGGGCTTGCGTCGCATCTTTTCGCGCCTTGTCCAGGCGCGCCTCGAAAACGGGCCCCATCTCGATTGGCTAGACCTCCTGGAAGCCGGATGGCCCGGAGAAAAGGTCGGCGTCGAATCTGGGCGCGGCCGAGTTCATGTCGCCATCTACTCGCTCCGAAAGCTCGGCCTGGATGATGTCATCATCCGACAGGACGACGGCTATCGCCTCCGGCATGATGCGCGCGTTAAAATTGACGCAAGTTAATGATATTAGGCATTAAATCCTCAGTGCTCCTGAGGATTTCAGAAGTTTTCAGTCGTGCTCGACTCCCTGCGCCCCTCATATCTCGGCTGCCTCCCCCGAAGGTCAGGGGCGGAATCGAACGGAGAGAGACGATGTGGAGACGATTCAAGGCCCCCGCCTGGCTTACGGCGCTCGCTATGTTTTCCCTCGCTGGCTGCGACACCGAGCGAGTCGAAGAGAGGTCTGTCTTCCTCGTAGCGCCATCGAATCAGAAGGCCGATGGCCCAGAACCCGCCGGCACCAGGCTGCGTATCGCGTCCGCAAACCTGACGACGAAAGGGAGCTATGACAGTGGCGAAGGTGCGCGCATCCTGACGGGCCTCCGGCCTGATGTGGTGCTACTGCAGGAGTTTCGGCGAGGACGCAACACCAGCAACGAACACAAGGCCTTCGTGGAGAGCATCCTCGGTGAAGGCGCAAGCTGGTTTCGCGAGTCGAACGTCAGCCTTCCAAATGGAATTCTGTCACGGTATCCGATCATCGCGAGCGGCCAGTGGGCAGACCCCGAGGCGACTGACCGCGGATTTGCGTGGGCGCGCATCGATATCCCCGGGCCAACGCACCTGTTCGCGGTAAGCATTCACCTGATGACGCGCAGTGCCGCCACGCGCAGCGCTGAGACGAAGGCTTTGTCCGCTCGCATCGCCGAGGTTGTGCCGAAGGGTGACTATCTCGTCATCGGAGGAGATTTCAACACCACCAGTCGCTCGGAAAACGCGATTCGAAATCTTTCGAATCTCGTCGTGACCTCAGGCCCATTTCCTCGTGATGGTAAGGGCCTCGACGAAGACACCAACGCCAATCGCAGTAAGCCCTATGACTGGGTCCTCGTCAACGAGACACTCCATGCCCTGCACACCCCAGTCGTCCTTGGCAGCAAAGGATACAAGACGGGGCTCGTGGTCGATACGCGCACCATCACCCCAATCGGCGACCTCGCACCAGCCCTGGCAAGTGACAGCGGTTCCGCGACCATGCAGCATATGGCAGTGGCTCGGGACTTCCTGCTTCCAGTTTCCGCAGACTGCACGCCACCCGGGATGACGAGCTCCTGCAGCCCGTCCCAATGGCTCACTCGCTTCAGCCTTTTTCCGGTCGACACGCTTTCGAAGCGAGCCCGAGAGACTATCGCCATCCTCAGCGCAACACACTGGTTCTTCGACTCCCGCTACGGATTCGCTCCCCAGCTTCCCGGCGACTATGGATTCGGCAATCTCGAGTCCCGTCTTCGTTGGCGCCTTCCACACGCAATTTCCTTGTTCGATCTCGAACAATGGCGAAATGTCGCCATCTGGTATTCGTACGAATCCCCGGCCGTTCTAACCCCAGTGCTCGCCTGTGTTGATTCCTGTTGAAGTCGTCCACCGCTCGTGAT
>VFQT010005069.1_pt1 | contig 10334 bp, 15 predicted proteins | sample 3512381 | NCBI WGS metagenome assembly VFQT01 (sample SAMN10412376, study PRJNA504923) | tailings metagenome | isolation source: Relicate 2 Philex TSF3 active mining site | place: Philippines: Tuba, Benguet | collected 2017-08-29 | reverse complement strand
CATCTTGGTCTGCGGATGTTCTGCTTGTCTGCTACTCCACCGCATTCGTTCCCCTCGCATTACCACCCGTAGCCGTCCCATCAGGACCTTGTGCCATAATAGCACCAGTGCCGTTCGGCTTGAGGACAATACCAGCGTTCGTGGTTAGCGACTCAATGACAGCCACAGCCTGCGTGGTTGCAGTTGGGTCAGCGTCAATACCTAAGCGATTTGTAGATAATTTCAAGGGGCTCTGAGTCCCATCCTTATCCACGACATAGCGCAAAGTCCCATCAATGGTATCCCCGTCAATTTTAAGCGAACCAGTTGGAATTGCTTCGCCTAAAGCCGATGGGTGAACTAGTTTTGGTTCGCCAGATTTTACGCTATAGATTTCAATTAAATCCTGTTCGGTATTGATCTGACTAGCGTCTATTACTGGGTATTGTGGTTTTAGTGCCATATTGCAAATTTACTTAACTCCGTTTAAGTTATACATATTTTTTAGCAAAATCAATTCATCAATGTTGACAGTAGTATCACCGCTCTCTATTGCCTTTTCGATTTTCATATCAATGATCTTCATCTCCTTCTTGAGACGGATCATCTCTTTTAGATCCATAGGATTAGCAGAAATAGTATCCATACCACTGATAGCCATAGTATAAGCCACCTCTTCTGCCACTTCTGCCATGATTTCAATTTCGTCCTTGGCATCTCGCACTGCTACTTGAAGACTATCTGCCATTAGTGTAACTTCCTCTACAGTTTCATGAAGCTCTTCTACATTCTCTACTATTTCTTCTTCCATCTCTACTTGCTTGGCAGCAGCTTTTTGTACTGAGGCCCCAGCTTTAACCATCATCTTATTGCTTCTAGCAATCATAGCATCGATTTCATCGTACTGCTTTTCATTGCCTCCAGCAAAAGCTTTTTCGGCTGCCATGTCGATGGCAAACACAGAGATAATAGACATAACGATAATGTCGTAAAGTTTTTTCATCATTGAGGAATTTTACCTAATGCACTGAGAACTTCCAATTTGGTAGTAGCAGCAGCCAAAGCACTGTCGCTACGCTTCAATTGGACAAGGCACTTATCAACTTTCGCCTCAAGTTCCTCGATCTTAGCCTGATGACGATCAATTTGCGATTGATAATTCTCTTTGTTATCGTACCATAAGTACGCCACAACCACCAACATACAGAAAGTGACTGCTTTAACTGGGTCTTTGCTGAATTGCTCAAAGGTTACTGGTAATTTCATTATCCTTGCCCTCGTGAGGGTTTTCTATAGTTTTTAGACGACTTGAGCTTAGAATTTTTCTTCTTGCTCACAACACCGGGCCTCCGAACCTTTGATTTAGGTTTCCACGAAGTAACCGTATTACCTTTTGCCTTTGCCACCCCTTAACATACGATAGAGAGTAATAATCGATATAGTAATCGCAAGACTAAAAGATACAAGCTGAAGCAGTGGAACTACTTCTGCTATAAATCCCATCACGGTAAAAAACCATGATGCTGTGGAACCAACTATACCCTCTTCGTGTGTCATTATTTTTTACGAGGAGATGCCTTTTTAACGGCAGTGGTTTTGGTAGACTTTGTAGCAGTAGACGTTTTGGTCTTTTTGCTCATTGACTTTTTGCCACCAGGAGAGTTCTGAGTCAAGCATCCAGATGCTCCACCAGTTCCTGTCTGAGGACAAACCATTTGACGCTGCTTTGCACTCAACTGTCCACTACTTGTGGTACGGATTGGATTAGCAGCTTGGGCATCGTACTGACGGTTCTCCATTTGACGTTGAGCATACTTAGGATTTGCTTTCTGCTTTTCACGCTCTTTAATCTGAGCATACTTCTTCTTTGCATTCTTTTTCAAAGCACGACCAGTCAATTTAGTATCCATAGAAGAAGCAATTTGCTTTACAGCTTTACGCTTTCTAGACAAATCAACACTATCTCCTTTGAATTCTCCAATTTTCCCCTTTTCAGTCTTTTTAATAAGTCTACGAGCCTTGCGGGAAGTCTTCTTGTAACCACGATCCAATTTAGCACCAGATACTGCATTATGATAAGAAATAGTGAAATCTTTAGCCTCTTCTTTAGCTTTGTCTTTCATCTCATTTGAGAATGATTTTACTTGCTTAACACGAGCAGCAAGTTTTCCCGGGGCTCTTTTAGCTCTTGGCATAATTATCTATTTTTAAAAATATTACGTTTCTTTTTACCACTGATGGTCTCACCGCTATACTTACCCATTCTCTTCTGACGCTCAGTAATAGCCATTGCACCAGCCATGACAACAGGACCGGCAGCAGTTGCTACTTTAGCGACTGTTTTACCAGGAGTTTTTACCTTTGCTGGTTTAGCAGACTTTGCCATTTTTTTAGCAGTCTTCTTAGCCATGCGGGTAACCTTCTTGTAGCTAGGAGATTTCATAAATCAAATATAACGATTATTTTTTTCTTTTTGACGCAGAAATAGCAATAGCCACAATCTGTTTTTTAGACCGTGGCTTCTTGCCTCCAGGTTTAGCGTACTGCTTGTTTTTCTTACTCAGTTCGCTAATGTTTTTGGATATGTTCTTACCAAGTGGCATTACATTTTTTTCTTTACTGCCTTTTTGATAGACATCATTTTCTTTTCTTTCTTCTCCATGGTCTTGCCCTCGGCTTTCTCATGGCGCATCTTTTGAGCTTTAGAGGTATATTTTTCTTTACCTCCGTACTCAGAAATCATTTTCTTTTTAACTGGTTTTTTCATATTAACTTCCTTTCTTCCACTTTTTGCTTGGAGAAGCAGTCTTACTAGGACTCCACTTTACTTTATCCGCCCAATAAGCAGCAGACATTTTACCTTTAGAAATATTCTTAGCGTGACGAGATTTGAATGCCTCTCTTTGTCCAGCAGTCTGGTTGGTCTTAACGCCTTGCTGACCAAAGCGGATAGTCTTAACTTGGTCTCCCTGTTTGGCCACTACGATGTGACTCTTGGAGGGATGACCAGGAGTTCTCTTAGGTTTGTTGTAGCCTGAGACCCCAGCACGAGCTAGACGAGAATCTTTCATTACCCTTTATTAGAAAACTTCTCCAGAACAGATCCGAAGATGGTTGACATAGTCAAGTATTCAACAGCGTTCACCAACTCTGGAGCAGGTGCAATATCAACATGGGAAAAAGAATTAGCGACCATAGTGCCAACCAAAGCAAGAAAACCGATCGACCCCAAGACACGTTTGTGTGAGATATCGCCCTCTTTTCCTGCAAACATTTGTTTAATGAAATTCTTCATAATCAAATTTAATTAAAATAATTTAGAAAGTACGAATTGTTCTGTTGCAATGCTATTGCTAGGACTTGCTGTCCCCCATTTCACAGATACATACAAAGTATTTTGTTTTGTTGTATCAAATGTTGTATTGTTTAAGGAACTGAAAGACAAGCGTTCTGGGTTATTGTTTGCGTCTTTATTGTATAGGAATTTACCAGAACTATAAATAGAAGCAACTCCAGCTGGGCCAATAGAACGGATGGTAAACCAAATTTGTAATTCAAAATCTTTATTGGTTGTACCCGACAAAGCAAATGTATTAGAATCAAATAAGATTGCATCGTAAGCAGGTCCTACAGCGTGGGTATGCAATTCAATTGTATTATTATTCAATGCGCTCAGAGGCCCACTCAAATAAGCCTTAAAGGTATCACCAACTTGAAATCCATTTTCGGGAACCGTTAGTGTTCCAATGCCTCCATTTATAATTGATGTTTCTACGGTTGTATTAACAACGGGAGTAGACTGGGCTGTTTGTGTGTACAAGCCACCATAAGGAGATGGACCTAGTGTTGCAAATAAATCATCGGGAGTAATATTCTTTATCTCCCCGCTCTTTTTATTATAGGTAGAAATTAAGTCTTGGCTACGACTTAAATCTGAGCCCGATCTTTTGCCATATGGATTAATAGCCATATAACAAATATACAAAAAAAGGAGCGATTTATTCTTGTTCTGCTGGGACGAACTCCCAAGTCTGTGGGTCGATAGAGCCTTTTCCGTACTTGGCCTCTATCTCCTCTAGCAAGTCTTTCAATCGTTCCCGATTCTTGCCGAATAAATTTTTGAGTTCTTTTTCAATCTCAGCTAGGCGATCCTTTTCAAATTCCAAAGTGCCTCGTTCTGCTTTGATTGCGTTTTCTTCTTGTTGAATCTTTTTGATTTTCTCAACAATCTCTTCTGATAGTTTCATATTATGCTTTAGTGAATCCAAGTTCTTGCAATGCCCAATCGACAATTACGTTATCATCCGTTCCCCATGCGTCATATGTGTCTTGATCCATAGGTAGATTACCATCAATCAACATAGCACCGGGTTTTTTGTTTCCCTCTTCGTCTTCGTTTTCAGAGAATACTTGCCAGTACGTCTGAATTCCGTTTGTGGGGCTCACAACAAAATTAAGAGCCGTAATCTGAAAGTACTTCCCTGTTCCTTTGGTTGGTACTGTTACATCTTGAATGTTAATCATATCTACAAATTTAGAAAACATTTATGAGAATTCCATGCAAGAACTCAAGGTTCTGAGACCCAGGAGGATTTGATGGGAAATTTACTATCCCACTATAGCCAGCATTACCCGCTACAGAGTAACTAGCAGCCTCTACGTTCTGCTCAAATCGTGCGTTGCCGCCCTTGACATCCAAGCGGTATCCAGCGTCTACAGCACCACCCACAATCAAGTTTCCTGTGGATGGAAGAGACAATGAGTTAGAGAATGTGTTTAGATTGTACCAGTAAAGCCCACCACCAGAGGTAACAGACATATTCACTCCACCCGATGTTCCGCTACGCAGGGTCATTGATCCAGCGTTGAACCCTACCCCATCGTTCTCAATGGTAATTCCAGCAAGTGTGGATGAGGAGTACTTGACGTGTAGAGGGCCAGCAGGTGCTGTTGTTCCTATGCCTACGTTGCCAGTGGAATCTAGATATAAAACACTAGTTCCTACATTGTTCTGTCCTGTTCCATTATTTACTTTGAAATTATGAGCAAGAGCTGTATATGTAATACTTGGGCGAGTTCCCCCAAAAGTGTTACTTACAATAGAGACAGTTGCTATATCTACAGTATCTGTATTACCCCCAAATCCGGTCAAAACTGCAGTATTAGGAGTTCCAAAAACTAATGGTTTTTGAGTTCCACCTCCAGCAGAATTACCAACTAAAAATGACTGTAAAGCTAATGTTGAGTTTTGAAAACCTATTGCGCCACTTAATCCTGCTGCTGAAACATTTCCTGGGAATAGGGTTGCTGCTCCACCAGCGTAAGCTCCTCTATGTGCTAATAGTTGAATAGTTCCGTTTGGATCCGTGCCATAAAGAGCCATTCTACCGTCTGAATGTATACCTGCAGTGCTAAAAGAAGATGATGTATTTAAATTACTTACAAATACCGCATTTCCTCTAGATACAAAACTTCCATTAACATCTAACTTATATCCTGCATCTGTGGAACTATTTATAGAAACATTACCAGTTGTATCATGAATCGTAAAATAGTTTGTTGTTCCAGCAGGGTTTACTACTCTAAATATAGAACCATTGTTAGTCCATATTGTACCATTGGTTGACCCTATACTAAATCCTGCAGCACTTAAATATCCATAACCACCGCCTTGCTGAATTCCTAGATCCTGTCCAGTACTACTAATTCTAATACCGCCATATGCATTATTATCATTTCTAAACAAGAGGTTATGAGTAACACCACTTGTTCCTGTGTCACTTACAGAAAGTTCTGCATTACTAAATATTACATTACCCGCTGTTGTCTCAATTGCTCTATGATCGGTCCCTGTAAGAGAGGTTAGTGTTGGGTTGTAGTATAGCCCTCTAACAATACCTGCGTAGGTTCCAGAGGTATTAATTCTAGGAGCAATAGAAAGCAGAGTATAAGAAGCATTTCCAGAACTAGGAGCCCAAGTTTCGTTTGAGTAACTTCCTATTTCAACGGTTGTTTGAGTACCTGAAGTTGCAGTCCATTGTCCTTGGTTATAGGTATTAGAAGCAAGTTTAATAGATGTTCCTACCGTAGAGCCCCCATATCCTCCCAAAAGAAGAAGTGTGTTTGGGTTGTTTGCTACACCAATAGCATTTCCATGAAGTCTAAAAGTGGCTCCATTCCAACTCCACATAGGAGTACCATTAAAGTACATACCAAACTGTCCTGCTGCCAATGCAGAACCAGCTCCTACAATCATTGTCATGTAGTTCCCGTTGGTGTGTTCTAGTCTAAATGGATTAGTTTCTGTGCCTACTAATGTTCTAAAAGTCCCATTAACATCCAACTTGTATCCGGCATCTGTAGTGGTGCCGATGAGGACGTTTTGAGCAGCTGTATTTCCTATATAAATCGCAGGAGTTGTTGCAAATATTCCTTGTGTCGTAAAAAACATAGGGGATCCTGCAGAATTAGCATCATTTGAAGATCCTACTAGTTTTGTTAATGCTGTTTCTTGTAAAAACAAAAAACGCATTGTGCTAGCTGAATTCACAGGATTTGTCCTAACTTCTAAGAATGTATTTTTTTGGACTCCACTAGAAACATCTGGGTTTACACTAAGTCCTGCATTAACTATTGAGTCTCCTAAATTACTCCCAATATAAAAATAACCTCTTGGATAAGAAGTATTTGTTGTTGCTGAAAATCTACTATAAACTCCTGAAGGGTCTTGCGAAGTAAAGCTCCCTACAGTAATAGCATTAGCAGTCGTATTACCCGCGGTGGTGACTTGGTCGAGGGTGGGGGTCCCGGAAGAGGGGGTGTATCCTAAAGCAGTGATGACATCAGATGATGTTAATGTGACTGCTCCTGTACGGGTATTGAAGGAGGTGACTCCGCTTCCGCCAAAACTTAAATTAGAAATGCCGTCTACGATTCTTTTATATCGTATTGACTTTTCTCTGTAGTAAGAGTCTTTGGTCTTTGCATATTCTGAGGCCGCCTCGTTAGAGGCTTTTATAAGCTCAGATATGATTACTTCAATTGGTGTAGCCATGCATTAAGATAGTTTACTAGTTATCAAGATACCTTCAGCACTTGCTAACCAGTCAGCTATCTCTTGCTCGCTCACAGAACAACTTGCACAGTTTCGTGACAAACGATTAGACCGTGAAATAAGAGTGTTCAACTGGTCGCTAGTGAAGCAGTCAAGAAATGTATATACAAACAGATAAAATAAAATTTCCTCTTCTGTATTTTCAAAACTTTCACAAGGAGTATCATAAGCAGCAGCGTTTCTGCGCTTCATTTCGGTTTGACAGAAAGCCTCTCTCAATCCCAAAAATGCCTGTGCTACTTTTTCCTCCGTAGTCATATTAACATCCGCAACCGCAACCCAACTTACTTACACCATTGCAATCAGTCAACATTGCTTGGATGTCAGCGTAGATTTCCTCAGCAAGAACGTAGTTCTCACACAAAAATGCTTGCTGCATACGATCGTATTCCAACTTCAATGCTTTAAAGTCAGTTTTGCACAAATCCCCCAATGCCAATTGACCAAGAGTACAATCCAAATCGTAAGTGCGAAGTGAATAAGTAATACCATTGTATGGAGTTCCAGAAACAGTATACTCAGCATCAAACTCATACACTCCATCCATCAAAAGAACAGGACCACCAGCATAAGCTGGGTTGGTTACGTCAACTGTAGTAGCAGTTGGGTTAGCCAATGTGGTTGGTACATCAACGTGCAATACCGTGCCATCTGGCTGGGTAACGTGCAACACAATAGCTCCGACACTACTACGAGGTGGATTTGCCACCCCAAAGCCAGTAGGATTAGTCAGAGCATCATAATCACCAGTAGTGTCGGTGACAAACATCTGCGTTTTGGTATTCTCTATACCTACTTTTACTTCAAGTGCCATATTACAAATATACTTATTTTATTTAAATAGGTTAACCATTAATTAGTTCAGTCTGGTACAGGCATACTGCCATTCTCATCGATGAAAGTTTCTGGGGCAACTACAGGCTTACTCCTAACAGGCTGTTCATTTTCAATCACAGGAGTATTGCCATTTTCGTCCACAAAAGGAATGGAACTCTTTGGTGCAAACATTGTAGTGTTCGTCACGGTTTCTTTGCTCAAAGCATCAGAAATATACTGATCCATCCATTCTTTGCTGAGTAATTTTTCAATGTCAGATTGCTTGATGTCGTACGTGTAGTTTCCATCTTTGTCTTTTGCGACATTGTTGTATACCTCTTTGACAGCTTCGTTGTATATAGATTGAGCTTCTTTGCGCATCAATGCATAGAACAAATCGGGGCGGTCAGCCTTCATACGGTCACGCTCTTTGGCGATGAGGCTATACTGCTGAAGTTGAGCCAGCTTGTCAGCACTAGATGTCAATGTCTTCAGAGTTTCAGTTAACATCTGATAACCAAGAGGTTGTAGATCCTTTCCAAGTTTCTGAGACCCATCGCTATTTTTATTCAAAGAACTATTTGGGTTAATCATGTCTTTGTACGCACCAGACTTAACAAACTCTTCAATCAAACCTCTACGCATAGCAGAAACATAGATTACGTAGTTTTCGTACAAATCTGGGTCAATCTTGTAGACATTTCCAGTGAATTCATCCTTGATAGACTTTGGTGGCAAAGATGGCATACAGCCAATATCACCTGTACGTTTATATGCCAAATAACAAAGCGTTTCCCAGTCTGGAGTTTCGTAACCATACATACTGTTCATAGCCTTTGACAATGGCATTGCGTTGTAAAGAACCTTACCATAGATAGCTCCTTCGGGAGTTTGAGGTATTGGTCTACCCCAAGGATCAACCTTAACGGGAATATTGTCCATTGGGAATTCGACACCAGGCAAATTCTGGAACTTATTGGCATCTCCAAATGGCCAACGCTCAGCCATCTTGATTGCAAATTGTGTCCAGAAAGTGGTCATTCCGGGACTTTCAACATTGATACCAAGCATCTTGAATGCAGGAGCATCTTTCGCATCGTAGTCTGGAATGTAATCACGGTTCATTTTGTCAATGAATGTCAATGTGTTAGGCATTACACCAGAAGCAATGGTGGTGGCAAGGTTTGCCATAGACTTAGCAAATTGAGCTTCATCCCCCATTTGAGTTACCATTTGAGCAAAACTGTTCAGACCACGAACAAATGTTTGATCAATCAAGTAACTACCAACAGCTCCAGATTGGAAGAAGTAATTGTCAGCAGCGGTCTCAAGCAAACCACGGTTGACATACTTCATGTCATTTTCAAACAAGTTGTCCTTATAGTTTTTAGCAGCCAAGAACAAGGAAGCACCGTATATACCAAACGAACGATAATCATAAATTTTATCGCCATCTTTCCAAAGCTTGTCCCCATTCGGGTTATTCCAGTTACGCTTCAACAAACTTAGGTTTATAGAGTAAGGACGCTCCATACGGTTCATGAGGTCACGAACCTTGGTGCGGTCTTCCTTGTCTTCATCTTCAGCAGAAGAACTCAAAGCACCAGTGGCAGCAATGCTTGCAGCGGTGGCGTGCAAAATTGTACCCATCATTGCACGAGCCATAACTCGATCAAGATCCCTTGCCTCAACGTTATTCAATCTTTCTTGTTCTTCTTGGCTAATTCCCTTTTTTGCATTTCTAAGTTTGCGGTTACGTATTGTTGAAGCAACTTTATACAAAGCATATTCGGGCATCAAGAATTCAGCAAGCTCGACCGCATAGTTAGTTGGAATCTTCGTGAACGGAATAATACCAGTACCAAGTATACGGAGAAGACGAGACATGAATGGACCAGTAGTGGTAACCGCTCTTTGAACCCCAGCAATACCTTCAGTAGCCATGTTGTTGTTGGTGTACACAAAACGAGACGCTTCACCAGCTGCAACTTCATTTGAATAATCAGAGTTCAAGAACAAGTATGCCTCTTTGAACTTATTCATTTTTTCATTAGCAGCTTTGCGAGCAGCAGTACCCCTAGCAGTACTTTCGATTTCAGCTTTAAGAGCTGCATATTCGGGAGTAAACTTGAACTGCTCTGCTAAAGTACTCATATAAGCAAAGTCACGGAATACCATATCAGTAGCAGTCATAATACGAGAAACAACTTCTGGGACCAAACCAAATGTTGCTTCCATTGCCTGTTTTGACCTTGCTTTACTATCGAGTTTACCTACTTCGTTCAGAGGAATACCATACATAGAACTTAGTTCCTCATTGCTAATTTCATTGAGACCCAAAGCTCTCTGACCCAAAGTCAAGTTCAAACTAAAGAAGTTTACAAATGAACGGAAAGCGTTAAATGATTTAACAAACTCGTTTGGC
>VFQT010005067.1_pt1 | contig 10337 bp, 6 predicted proteins | sample 3512381 | NCBI WGS metagenome assembly VFQT01 (sample SAMN10412376, study PRJNA504923) | tailings metagenome | isolation source: Relicate 2 Philex TSF3 active mining site | place: Philippines: Tuba, Benguet | collected 2017-08-29 | reverse complement strand
GATTCCTACAGACATCAAATTCAGCGACGAAGAAGGTCGCCTTCTTGAACCACCGTTCACCACAGACATAGGTGTCCACATCACGGTCAAGCACAGTTGCATTGCAGACTTGCCAATCATGTCCAATGTCATATTGGCGGAGAATGACCCTGCGACGAAATCACGGTTGTGGTGGCAACAGTCGTACCTCTCACCTGAATCTGGTGGATTTCAAGCGTGGTTCCCAGCTTTCGCAGCAGGCGAGCACACCTTCCTTGGTCAATTGACGTGGGATTTCGAGGGAGTCGAGTTTCGAACGCCGTTTGCCTCGACGACCGTAACGGTCACGCAAGGCACGCGACAGTTACCTGCACTCTGTACTCCAGAGAAGATGACGCTGTCGGAGTCTGTCCTCTCAAGCACTTGTGAAGGTGTCGAGGGGATGCAAATCGAGATCCACAATCCCAAGGGCGGCTCGCTCTACTGGGAAGTGTCGGGCGACAAAGCCGACCTTGGCACGTTGCCAGCTGGCTGGTTGAAGTCGTGGATCTACCTCAAGCAATGGAGTAGCCCGTACTCCGAACGATTTGTCATGTTGCTGTGCACAAGCGAGTGTGACAACTCCACATTCGAGAAAGAGTTCAACATTCAGATCGACGGTGACAAAGTGACAGCTTCTGTCACTCAGAATGATTGTCCAGGTCAGCCATACGCCGAACTTGAGGAATTCTTCAGAGTCACCGACAACGTGTATTACTCGTTCAACCGTTACTTCAACGTCGACGAGCCCGAACTCGATGACAACGGCAAGAAACTCACGTTCACACTGCAACCAGCCACCGCCGGACTACTGACCGAACGAGATGATTACTGCGACGTCCTGAGCGGAGCCCGGAAGTACTCCTTCATGAAGCTGGACCGCACCCCGGCACCGCTTCCTGACCCTGCAACGGCTCCGAAGACCGAGGAGAAGGCCACCGAACTCTCCGCTGGTGATGTGTCGGCAGCGAGCGCCGTGTCTGTTCCGGCAGGAACATCGACGGTGTCCGTTGGTCTCGGGTCATTCCGTCAGATTGTTGACGCGATGGGTGGTGATGTTCTCGCTGTCAGCGCCAGGGTTGACGGTGGCAACTGGCAAGTCATTGCCCCAGGTGAATCCAATGACATCAAGTTGTCGAAGAATTCAAAGAAGATCATCTTCCGTGGGACGAAGCCCGATGGAAAGACAGTTGAAATCGAGAAAGTCGTCACCTTCAACGATGAGAAGACGGTGAAGGTCGAACCTGTCACGTCATCACCGTCTGATTCATCATCACCGGCGGTCACTGCGGGTGAATCGTCATCCGACAGTGGATCATCGAGCACGAACACGGTTCTCATCGCAGTCATCGCCGCGCTCATCGTGGTGCTGCTGGCGATGGTGGTCAATAACCGCCGCAAGAAGCCGACGGAGTAATCGTCAGCGGTTGCGCGGAAGGCCGAGGTGACGCTCGGCGATGTTGTTGCGCTGAATCTCGCTCGTGCCACCGTAAATGGTGGTCACGGGCGAGTGACGCGCGTCGTAATCGATGAAGCCGCCGGCAGCTGCACCGTCTTCGTGGAAGCCGAGCAGACCAGGTTGCGCGGCGATGTTCTGAAATGAGCGGACTTCGCGCTGGTAGGCCTCAGTGGCGAACAACTTCGCCATCGAACCCTCCAGACCAGGAAGACCACCACTTGCTGCGATCCATGCCGCCCGCTGCGTGAGCAGGCTCGACACGTGCATGTCGATGGCGGCTTTGGCCAGCTCCACTTTCACGGCAGGATCAGAGGCGAGACCCACCTGCTTCACCCACTTGGCGAAATGAGTGAGAAGAGGAACACCCTGGTTGGTGCCGCCCATGACACCGCGTTCAAACGCAAGTGCGACAGTCATCGTGCGCCAACCACCGTTCACTTCACCTAGAACGGCTTCGTCACCCACGCACACGTCGTCGTACCAGGTGGCGTTCGTGTGTTCACTTGCCATGGTGTGCACTGGCTTCACCGTGATGCCTGGTGTGTCCATCGGCAAGATGAACATGGTGAGCCCGCGATGCTTCGGCAAGTCGGTGTCGGTGCGGGTGAGCAGAATCAACCACTTCGCCACATGAGCCATGGTGGTCCACATCTTTGCGCCATTGATGACCCATTGGTCACCGTCACGCACGGCGCGCGTGACAATCGACGCCACATCAGAGCCATAGTCGGGTTCTGAATAGCCCATGCAGACACCGGCTTCACCCGACACGATCGACGGGATGATGCGTTGCTTCTGTTCCTCGGTGCCGACCGCATTGACGACTCCGGCAATCATCAAGCTGACGGCGATGCCGTCGTACGGCGCGCCAGCTTTTTCGAGCTCGTTGAACAGAATCCACAGTTCGATCGGGTCGCCCTTTCCCATGCCGGGTACTGCGCGCTCGAGCAGACCGTGTTTGGCAAGTGCGAAGTTGAGTGCGGGAAGATCGAACGTTCCTGTGCGGTGGATGTCTTCGATGGCGTCATCGGTGACAGTGTCGGCAATGATCGTGCGCACCAAATCGCGGTAGGCGATGGCCTCGGGTGAGAGTGTGAAGTCCATCAGTTCACCCCGAACATCTTGTCGGCGAGAGCGACATATTCGTTGCGTGGGTCGCCTGCGATGAGACGCCATCCGCGAGCGCGTCGGTAGTACATCTGGATGTCGTACTCCTCAGAGAATCCGTAACCACCGTGGAAGTGAAGACTGCGGTCGGTCGCATGAACGGCTGCTTCACCGGCGAAGAGAAACGCCATCGATGCGACAACCGTGAAATCGGTGTATTCGTTGAACTCTGGTTCGATTGATTGTGTGACGCCAGGTTGCGACGCCCATGCAGCTTTGTGAGCGAGTATGCGGCTTCCGTCGATGAGCCCGGGAATGTCGGCGAGTCCATGTTGCACGGCTTGGAACGACCCGACGGGCACACCGAATTGGTGGCGTTCTTTCACATACTGCACACCCATGTCGAGTGAACGTTGGGCGATACCGACTAACGCCGATGCAGTGAGTGTTTTCCATTCAGCCACGACACGCTCGAATGACGAAGCATCGCCAATGACCGTGCAGTCGCCATCGCGGGACGATCGATGTGCGAGCGGCTGACAGGCATGGTTGCGCGGAGCAGAGCCAGGTGCGCTCGAGCGAACGGCGACGATGTCATTGCCGTCGACCCCGATGACGATGTCAGCGACAGCGCCAGCAGGCACAAACGACCAGAGCCCGTCGACCGCAGGTGTGAGAGCGACTGTGCCGATTGCTGCACCTTCGACCAGGTCGGCGATGGGGTGAGTGCGTGCCGCAACCATGTGTTCGACGACGGGAACGGGTGCAATTGCCGCGCCGACAGCCTCGGCGACGATCACCGCATCGCTGAGTGTTGCTCCACCGCCACCGTTGGCTTCTGGCACAGCCATGCCGGCCACTCCAAGTGCGAGCGTCTTTTGCCAGAGGTCAGCATCGAAGCCGAGTGGTTCAGCAGCGCGAGCAACTTCAGGGCGTGACTCGTTCGAGAAGAAACCATTGAAAAGGTCAGCAATGGTCGTCTGGTCGGCGGTGAAGCCCAGATCAAAAGCCATGACGTACTCCTCTCGTGTCGTGTCCGACGCTAAGGCACGCCGCAGGATTATGCGAAGTCGAGGTCCTCGTACTTGATCTCATTGAACATTGCGAACAACTCTTTCACTTCCCACGGGCAGTTCACCTGCATGCGGTCCTTGTTGATGTAGTAGTTGCGTTCGACTTGTCTCTCGTCGGTGACAAGCGCGAGCTTGCGGCCCTCTGCGTCCATACGGTTGTTGTAATCCCAGAAGGCATCTTCGGTGACTTCAACGGTCTTGAGCCCATTCTTGAACATGTGGGCGAGCGCCATTGCCACGTAGCCGGCCCACATCTGGTACCAGGTGGGAAGTGCCACACCGCCGGAGACCGGCTGCGAGTTCGGCCCATACATGATGAACAGGTTCGGGAAACTCGGCACCATCATGCCGATGTACGCCCGCGGGTCTTCCTTCGCCCAACGCTCGTGCAAGTTGAGGCCACCTCGACCGACGTATTCAGCCGGCCACAGGTACTTCAAGATGTCAAAGCCAGTTGCCGTCACGACCATGTCAACTTCACGCTCGGTGCCGTCTGCGAACTTGATGGTGTTCTCTCCGAGACCGACGATCTCTTCTGTGATCAGCTCGACGTTGTCACGAGTGAGTGTCTTGTACCAGTCGTTGTCCACGATCGGCCGACGAAGCATGGGTGCATAGTCAGGAATGAGACGCTCGTACAAATCTGGTCGGTTGTTGGTCTCGGTCTTGATGTAGTTGATGAGGATGTCGCGTACGGCGTCGCTCATCGGGCTGATGCCACCGCCCTTGGCTTGCCACTCTGGATCGGGGATGAGGTAGTCCTGGTGGTACGTGAAGAGGTGCATGATCGAGGTGAAGCGGCACCAGTTCCAGTATCCGGGCATGTTCTCGTTCAGCCAATGGATTTCCGGTTCCATTGGTGCGCCGTACTTGTCGCGCGCACCCATCCACTGCGGTGTGCGCTGACACACGTACACCTGCTCGGCTTCTGCAGCGACGGGCTTCAAGAGCTGCACGCCGGTTGACCCATTGCCCAACACGGCGATTTTCTTGCCCTTCAAGCTCATGCCGACCGGCCATTCAGTCGGGTGCACGATCATGCCCTTGAAGTTCTCTTGACCCTTGAATTCGATCTTCTTCGGGTTCGCGAACAATCCTGACGCACTCACGATGATGTTGGCCTGCGAGGTCACGAGAGTTCCGTCGGGTTTGCTGAACGTCAGGTGCCAGATGCCAGCGGTCTCGTCGAAGCGAGCCTCTTTCAACGCGTGTTCAAGACGAACGTGGGGCCACACACCACGCTTCTTCGTGGTGTCTTCGATGTATTGGCGAACATCGGCACCACGACCGAAGTATTCGTTCCACTTGTGTTTGATGTCGAAGACGAACTCGTACGACGCACTCAGCGTGTCGACACGAATGTCGGGGTACTTGTTGATGCTCCAGGTGCCACCAAGTTCATGGCGCTTTTCGTACAACGTGTAGGGAACACCCAATTGCTCAAGCTGCACAGCAGTGGCGACACCGTTGAATCCGCCGCCGATGATGGCGACGCTGAAACCCTCTGGGACGTCGTTCTTGCTCATGCCCTCGGGCCAGAACTTGACGAACGGCATCTCTTTGAAGCTGAGCAGTTCCTTGCGAATGGCGAAATCTTCCGGCGTGGTGGTCTCCTGACCGAACGCCACGAACATGAGTTCCTTCAACTTTTCATCGTCGGGAACGTTCAACGTGAAGGTGTCAATTTTTTCGTGGAGCAATGTGGTGAGCTTCTCGACCAGCGCTTCGCGGTCTTCGGGGCTGAGTGTCTTCACCGGACCGAATGCCTTCAACTCTGCGTCGCCGCTCGCTTGGTATGCAGCCACTCGCAGTGCGGACAAGTCTGAGAACTGAACCGCCCTACGGACGTAGTCGATGTCTACCTTCGTCATGTGTACCCCTCCGTTGTCGAACTATTTCACGCTCGTCTCTTCACACTATTCGCCCGCCCTGAAAGAACCCATAGGCAAGAGGGGGCCGGCGAGTCGACCGGTTTTTCATTGCAAATTTGGGTATGAGGAACGTGTGCTTGCTGTGCTGGGAGCCGATTTAGCGGGTAAACGTGAGCAGGAATTCGAGATCGCCGTTGTCCTCGGTGGTGATTCCTCCAAACCCGGGCTTCGGGATTGACCAGTCAGCGAACACGATGTTGATCGTGCCAGCGACGCGGACTGCGCCGTCGGTCAGTTCGGCTTCCAGCGGGAATGTCACCGACTTCGTTGTCCCGCGAAGTGAGAGGTCTCCCGTTGCTTCAACGGTGAGTGGTGTACCACTCACAGCGGACTCAGGGAGTGTGATCGGCGTCGTCAAGGTGAAGGTTGCTGTGGGGTAGGTCGTGACGTCCATGATGCGCCCGCGGAATTGGTCGTCTCGTTTGCCCGAGTCGCTCTCAATAGAAGCCATGTCAACCGTGAACTCGGCCTCTGTCACGGCACTATCGGCAATCGACAGTGAGCCGGTCACCTGTGATGTGCGACCGACGCCCTCGGTGTCTTGACCGAACAGCACTTCTTTTACTCGGTAGCCGACCACTGAATCATTCGAGATGCTCCACGTGCCCGACACGTCGTTGGTGACTTTTGGGGGTTGATTGGAGTCGGCTGGTTGTGCGGGGGCAGAGGTGTCTGTCGACGAGTCGAGGCTCAACTCGTCGGGTGCGTCGTCTTTGATGAGGTTGATGTACACCCATGGGCCGCCGACCACGAGCACCACCACACTCACGGCAACTGCAATCAGCGTCTTCGTACGTTTTGTCATGTCTGAACAGTAGGGGCGACAGTTCCTCGATGCCTAGATGTGTCACACTAAACGCGTCTTTAGTCCTGGGGAGGACCCGATGAATCGTCGCATTGTTGCCTTATCGCTGTCTCTTGTGGGCGCTCTCATTGCAGCGGGTTGTGGGGGAAGTGACGACTCAAGTCGCACTCGGAACGATGCACTCATCAACGTCAATGTCGGCAATACCAACTTCACGTTCGTTGTCGATTGTTTCCAGGATGAGGCAGCAAGAGCCTCATCGAAGGCGACCGCAGAGGAGTACTGGAACAACAACGTCAAGAGCCTTGAAGACGAGCTCACAACTGTCAACAACATCGCAGTCATGCCGGCCCTGAGTGTCGCACCAGCCCCACGAGAAGAGTTTCCCGACGATGCCACATACGAAGCCGAGGTGGCCCGCCTTCAGGCCGAGTACGAATCTGCAAAAGCGCTCGAAGATGCGGAGTCGAAGTCGAAGGCTGAACGAATCGCCCGCATAACTGCTGACCTAGAGGCAGCGAAGACCCAGCGTCAGAAAGAGCTTGAGAAGATTGATGCTCTGAAGTTATGTGTCGGAGACCCCGGCGCCGGTGGATTGTGGGTCGACCCCAATGTGATTGAGCCATGTGCGACGTCCTCGTCTGCTGATCTGAGCACGTATGACGCGAAAAAACTCACAATCCATGTCTGTGACCAAGCAACGAAAGTCTCAGTGCAGAAGACGGACGTCAATTACACGACGCTTGTTGGCACCGAGCAGCAGATTGGGGACGGGAAAAATAGATCGCTGGTCTTTGGAGTCCAAGCCGAGTCGACCGGCTTCAAGGCGATTGCGTGTTCAGCAACGGGCTATCTCGACACGGCCGTGATCAAGGTCGATGGTGAGAACGTGACGACTGAACGAATCGATGAATCGCAAGAGGCCATGGTGAGCGAATTCTGCGGTGGAGGCGCTGGAAATGTGTCCACCGCTGGAAACTCGAAAGCAATTCCGGTAAATGCCGATGGGAACATCGACCAGTCCTATTTGCAGGAACTCACCAACCAATGCTCGCCGGCTCCGGCATTGGTGATTGCTGAGACCCTCTCAGAGGACCAGACGTTCGTGCGTGGCGAACCACTGAAGGCGACTGCGACACTCCCGTGCACCATCACTGCACCAGAGCTGACTTCGGTCAGTTTCAAGCTGATCCACGACCAGGAGGGCCGAGGAGCGGCAGAACTCTACGGTGATGAGTACGACCTTGTATTTACCAAGTCTGTGGAATTTTTCGCTATTGAAGGCGACATCAAACTCACAGGTGCATTTGAGCTTTCTTTCTTACTGTCCAATGGACAGACAAATATCGTCTCGTTTCCCACCGAGCAAGCAACATTCACTGTTGGGCCTGCCCCAGCAGACGCAAGGTTCTGCTCACTTTCATCATTTGTACTTTCTGCCCCAGTTGAAGGCGTGAAGACACTCGACGCGACGTGCGACAAGATTGCGTACAAGATTCGCGGGTTTTCATCTCCAATTGCGAAGTACATGGAATCTGCACAGACACTTGGCGACGTGAAGGCTCTGCCACCTGTGCCACCCATCAAGCACATTGTTGGGAACGGAAACCAGTTGAGCATGTTGATGTCAGTTGCTGCATTTGGCGAGGCTTTCATAATCGTGTCATGCGACGAGGACTGCAAGTCAGAAGAGAATGAAGCCATGACTTTGTCGAGAAATGGCGACACAGTGACGATGACGCCGAAAGATGTTTGCAGCAAATTTGGTGACACTGTGACGCAACGATCGACTGCGTCGCCATTGGTGGAACTTCAGCCCGACTTGTTGGGTGCCTCCGAACTTGAGAGTGAGAATTCCAGGTTCCGAATTCTCGACTATCAAGCCGGTCCCGGTTATGCATCATCTCCGAGTGAGCTATCCATGACAACTCAGCGTGATTGGTTCGTGGTGATAACTGGATGTACGGCATCTGATGGAGAGAATCTTGAAGGTCCGTTTGTGTATCTGACGAAGGTCTCTGGAGCAGGCGCTTCAAAGGCTGATCAAATCGCGGACCTATCGAGCACATCGGATCAGACCGACGGTGCGCCAGCAGTGCCACTTGCAGCGGTGGTCGCAAGCGAGGCACTCGTTGTCCCGCCCGATGCGTCGGATGTGACGTTCAGCCTCGCCGGTGTTGCATCACTGGGTGATTATCTGGACATCGACATCTCAAAGATTGCGGTGTCGTTCGACAACGGACCCACGACTGTCCTGCGAGCACTTGGTGGCCAACGTGTGACGATTCCGAAAGACGCCAAAGTCATGCGCGTGACAGCGAGTGATGACAACGGTGCCTCAAAGATAATTGATGTCGCCGTTCAGTCAGACGAATCTGTTTCGGTGATTCAAAGTGACGGCACTATGAGTGCATCAGCATCGACAGAGAGCGATTTAGCGCCGTTGCTGTGGGTCGTGGTTGCAGTGGTTGTGCTTGCGGGGCTTGCTTTCACCGTGGTGCGCAAGCGCAAGCTCGCCGTCAAAGAGATATCTGGCGAGGCGAAGGACTAAGACAACGTCTTACCGAGGGCGTCGTAGAGGGGAATCCACGCGACGTCCTCGGGACGTTCAAGACCAGCCATCGTCAACATCGCCATACCGGTGGGAATGGCGAACAGGACCATTGCGACAAGACGCACATCGAACTCTGCTCCGATTGCCCCAGCGTCTTTGGCCTTTGTGACGACGCGCTCGTACATGACGTAGTGCTCACGAATACGAGGCACGAGTTTCTTTCGTGCCTTCGGGTCGCGCCATGCGGCGTAATAGGCCTCAATGAGAAGTTTTTGAGTGGCCGTCGGACCAGTGTCACCTGCATTGCGCGGTACGAGTCCGGCGATTTGCACGAGCCAATCGCTGCGATCAGCGCTCAGGGCCGATGTCAAGAAAGCGGCGTTGCTCTCGATTTGTTTCGTGAGCGCGTGCTCAAGCGCTGCACGAAACAGATCTTCCTTGTTCTTGAACCACGTGTAAACAGAGCCGGGAGTCATTCCGGCACGCTTGGCAATGTGTGTGAGTCGAGCGCGTTCGAACCCGACGGAGGCGATCTCATCGGTGGCGGCCTGGAGCAACTTGTCCTGCGACGCGAGCGCCCACGGGCGCCGCTTGCGCCCATTGACCGTGACGATGCGAGAGGGTGACTCCGCCATAAGGGCAACAGTACCCGCCTTGTAATGCTCTTGTCTCAATGGTTGAATGAGAATTCAGATTCAACGGGGAGGGCTTGCGATGGGCAAGACCATGAAATTCGCTCTGGGCCTTGTGGCTGCGTCGACAGTGCTCGTGTCGTGCGGTGGGGGAGATTCGTCCTCAGGACGCACCCGCAACGCGGCGGTTGGTGTTGACGCCCCAGAGTTGTGCATCGACTCATCTCGAACGAGCCTTGCAGCGGACGGGAATCTCTCAATTGCATTCTGCGAGTGGGCGAGCTGGTTCGGCCTAGCGGTTAAAGAAGACGGAAAGTACACGTACTACGAGCCGATTGAATCTGGAATCGGTGTGCTGCCAAACATCACAGTTCAGGCTGGTGAGACGAAGACATATGTGCTGAGCATTGGTAACAAGAACGAGTCCGAATACATCGAAGAAGAACTGACCATCTCTGCAGCGCAGGACAACAGCACGCCGACTACGGCTCAACCAGCGACATGTGCCACTGGTGGAAGGTGTGTTGCTGGTGACACGGGTCCAGGGGGCGGAGTCGTGTTCTACGTCGCACCTTCTGAGAAGCCGTGGGGCCAGTATCTCGAGGCGGCACCATCAAGTTGGAATGGTGCTGCGGCTGACCCAAAGGTGAAGTTTGATTGCAAGACCGATATCGACACAAATGACGCAATCGGATCTGGGAAGACGAACACTGATCTCATTGCATCAACGTGTCCGAACAGCGAGATGATTCTCAAAG
>VFQT010005066.1_pt1 | contig 10338 bp, 7 predicted proteins | sample 3512381 | NCBI WGS metagenome assembly VFQT01 (sample SAMN10412376, study PRJNA504923) | tailings metagenome | isolation source: Relicate 2 Philex TSF3 active mining site | place: Philippines: Tuba, Benguet | collected 2017-08-29 | reverse complement strand
AAGTTGGACCATGTTGCCGGCGAATACGCGGGCAACATTTCCGGTGGTCAGCGCAAACTGCTTGAGATGGCGCGGGCCCTGATGGTAGAGCCGCGACTCGTGATGTTGGATGAGCCTATGGCCGGCGTGAACCCGGCGCTCAAGCAAAGCCTCCTCGGCCACGTGAAGAACTTGCAGTCTGAAGGCATGTCCGTGTTGTTCATTGAACACGACATGGACATGGTGCACGAGATCGCGGACTGGGTAATGGTGATGGCCGAAGGCCGCCTGATCGCCGAGGGTACGCCCGACCAGATCTCCTCCAACCGCGCCGTCGTCGATGCCTACCTCGGCGAACACCAAGGAACGTCATTCCTGGAGGACGCATGACCAAGCGAATTCTCGATGTCGAGAACCTCATCGCGGGTTACATCCCCGAGGTGAACATTCTCAACGGTTGCAACGTGCACGTGGATGAAGGTGAGTTCGTGGGCATTATCGGCCCGAATGGTGCCGGCAAGTCCACGTTGCTCAAGGCGCTTCTTGGCATGTGCACCGTGCGTGATGGCACCGTTCATCTGAACGGAGAGAACGTCACTGGTTTGAAGGCACACGAGTTGATCACCAAAGGCGTCGGGTACGTGCCACAGACGAACAACGTGTTTCCGAGCCTCACGGTGAAAGAGAACCTGGAGATGGGTTGCTTCCTCAAGCCCGAAGTTTTCGAGCAGCGTCTCGAGGCGGTGATGGAGATGTTCCCCAAATTGCGCGAACGCGCCAGTCAAAAAGCTCGTGGGTTGTCGGGCGGTGAGCGTCAAATGGTGGCGATGGGACGTGCACTGATGCTTGAGCCAAGATTGTTGCTCCTCGACGAACCTTCCGCAGGTCTCTCCCCTGCGTTGCAAGACGAAGTATTCCTGCAGTGCCGTCGCATCAACAAGACAGGTGTGGCGATCTTGATGGTGGAACAAAATGCTCGACGCTGTTTACAGGTGGCAGGACGTGGTTACGTTCTCGATCAGGGCAAGAACGCCTACTCAGGAACCGGCCGTGAGTTGCTACAAGATCCGAACGTGATCGATTTGTACCTCGGCAGCTTGAGCCGCGCCACCGGCGGCTGATCCGAACCGTTTACCAGACCTCGGTTTACGAGAACTCAGACAAAAGAAAAGGCCCCCGGGTTTCCCCGGGGGCCTCTCTATAGTTCGAAAGAACTAGCTCAGCCGAGCGTCTCGAAGACTTCGCCCAACGCGTTGCCAATGTTTCCATCGCAACCGTAGACCTTCTTGACCTTCGGGCCGATACCCTTTTCCACCATCGACTTCAGAATCTTCGCAGACTCGTCGAAGCCGATGAGGATGATGGCGTCGGGATCAGCGGCGACGACTGCGTCCACTTCGGTGTCGAAGGAAGCTGCGGTCGGGTCGTAGATCGTCTTCACCACCACTTCGCCACCACCTTCGGTGATGGTCGCCTCAGCGGCATCGGCGAGGCCGGTGCCGTAGGCGTCGTTGAGGGCGAGGATCGCCACGGTCTGGCTACCGTCCTGCAGCACCTTCTGACCAAGGACGTCGCCCTGGTAGATGTCCGGCGGAGCGGTACGGAAGTACAGACCCTTGTCGTCGTAGTCGCTCAAAGCGGGCGACGTGTTGGCTGGCGAGAAGAGCACCACACCTGCGCTGGCGACCTTGTCGATCACGGTCAGCGAAACACCCGACGATGCGGCACCGATGATGGCGTCGGCGTTCTCCGCGAGGAGACGGTCGACGGTCTTCGAAGCCGTGTCAGTGGTGGTGTCACCCGAGTCGCCCTTGATCGCCGCGATGGGCTGACCGAGGACGCCACCGGCCGCATTGATGTCCTGGACAGCCAGGTCAAAAGCAGCGAACATCGGTGGTCCGAGGAAGGCGAGACCGCCGGTCTGCGGGAGGATGGTGCCGAGCGTCAGCACGCCATCACCTTCACGCGAACCTTGAACCTCAACCTGCGGAACGTCGAGCTCGTCCGGGCCCTTCACGTCGATGAACGTGGTGAGGGTTGGATCGATGCGGTTGTTGTTTGCCATCGTGAGGAAGCCGTACGAAGCCTCAAGCGGCTCGCCGTTACCTGCGAAGGTAAGGGGGCCCGAGATGCCGTCGTAGTCCGGATCGCCACCAGCCTTGATGATTTCGAGACACGTCGTGAAATCGGTGCACTTCTCGCCGTCGCGAGTGATGCCGTTGATTTCCGAGGCGTACGCGATGCCATCAGACTGAGCCTTTTCCACGGCGAGGGCGATGATCACGACGGAGTCGTACGTCTCAGCGGCGTACGATACGTCGATCAGAGCCGGGTCAACCGAGCAAAGTCGCTCGATGAACGCAGCATCTGCGCCACCCTTACCGAATGGAGTGGAACCCGAGAAGCCCTCGAGGTCACCATCGACGGTGTCGCTGGTGGCCTGACCACAGGTGCTTGCGGTTTCCTCGGCAGTGGTTTCTTCAGTAACTGATTCCTCAGTTACGTCGGACGCGTTGTCGTCTCCACCGCAGGCTGCGCCTACGAGCGAAAGAACGGCCAACGCCGCCCCTACGCGAATTGCGCGGGAACGCTTGGTCATTATTTTCTCCTTATAAGGAACTCGGAGCGGGCGCCCCGAGTGGTCGTTCAGCCTAACGACGGCCAATTTCCGATGGCTACGCGAGCGAGCACTATTCCCGAGGGTCGACGATGCCCTAGGATCCGTGCGTGCGTTGGCTCAAATCGTCCTTGAGCCCCCTCGGCAACAGGGTTCTCGACCGATGAGCGCCATTGACTTAGCCACCACCAATCTGACCAGCCCTGCAGTGCTGGCCTTTGCCCTGGGCTTCCTAGCCGCCTTGATCCGCAGCGACTTGCGCTTTCCCGAGCAGGTGACGTCGCTTCTCTCTACATATCTATTGCTCGCCATCGGCATCAAAGGCGGAACCCAGATTCGCGACACCGCCCTATCCGACTTGGCACTGCCGCTCCTCGCCACCGTCTTCATTGGCATCGTTACCCCCCTTGTCGCCTATGCCGCAGCACGCCTGTGGGTGGGCCTCGACTCGGTGAATGCCGCCTCGATCGCCGCTCATTACGGATCGGTCTCGGCAGTCACGTTCACCGCCGCCGAAACGTTCGCCAACAACTCACACAACATCGATGAAGGTTTCATGGCCGCGCTCGTTGCGGCACTCGAAGTACCCGGCATCCTCATCGCGTTGTTGATTGCCTTGCGCAAGTCATCGAATTCGTCACTCGGTCACTCGATGCGCGAGGTACTCACCGGACGAAGTGTCATGTTGCTCGTTGGCGGAATTCTCATCGGCGTGATCGCCTCCGAGAGCACGACCACGATGGTGGAGCCATTGTTCAAGACACTGTTCCCCGGAGTGCTCGTGCTCTTCCTTCTCGATCTCGGCACGCTTGCAGGTCAGCGACTTGTCACCTCTCGCGGTGTCAGCCTCAAACTCGTGTCGTTCGCCATCGTCACACCACTCATCTTCGGAACATTCGGCGTGATGGTGGGAACTGCTATCGACATGTCGGTGGGCGGCGCAATGGTGCTCGGTGCAATGGCAGCAAGTGCGAGTTACATCGCGGCGCCTGCAGCCGTACGAATTGGATTACCGAACGCGGACGTCGGCCTCTCACTTACGGCCGCACTCGGTATTACCTTCCCTTTCAATCTGATTGTTGGCATTCCCCTGTACGCGAACCTTGCCTCGTCGTTAGGTTGAGCCGCAGCTAGTCGACCACCGCGGTCGACACAAGGGAGTTGCGATGCCACTTACACATCGGTTCGTCCTCGTCGCCATCACTCAGCGCGAAGCGCGTGTCTGGAACATGGGTATCGATCCCGGTTCGACACCGCTCGTGGTGATCCCACCCGATCCTGACCGACCTCATCGCCACAATCGACAGGGGCAACATCATCACGGACATGCGCGCGACGGAAACTCCGACGTCTACTTCGCAGAAGTCGCCGCACACCTCAAGGGTGCAGCCGAAATCCTGGTCCTCGGCAATGCCACGGGAACATCGAGTGCCATGGCCAACTTCCTCGCCCACCTCGACAGACACGATTCCGAACTTGCGCACAAAGTGGTGGCAGCGCTGGAAGTCGACCTTCCCGCGATGACTACGGGAGAAATTCTCGCCTACGGTCGCCACTGGTACTCCCAGCACGTGCATCCCACCCCGCATCCTTGACGGGGCGTGCGGGCTGAGCCCTACGCTTGGTCACCTTGAGCACGACGCCCACCCGCACCGAACTGGACGCCATCGTGCGCAGTTTCCAGCACATCGAAGGTGGGCTGTTGCCTGCGCTGCACGCAGTTCAGCACGCAGCTGGCTGGATCGACCCGGAACTCACTCCACTCTTTGCCGACGTGTTCAACATCACCGTTTCCGAAGTGCACGGCGTCATCACGTTCTACAAGGACTTTCGCACTGAAAAGCCACGTGGACCGATCGTGCAAGTTTGTCGAGCAGAGGCCTGTCAGGCCCGAGGTGGGCGCGCAGTATGGAAGCGCGCGCAACATTTCGCCGAGGGAAAGCCGGTGCAAGTAGAGGAAGTCTTCTGTCTCGGCAACTGCGCAACTGGGCCGAGCATGATGGTGGACGGTCAACTGATCGGTGACGTCAAGCCGAAGCACGTCGAGACGATCATCGCCGATGTGATCGAGAAGCGAATCAACGTCACCCCTCAAGAGACTACGGGCAGCGGCACGACGGTGTACGTCCCGCGTGATGCCGCAGCTCGTGCTGCAGGTGCCGACGAAGTGGCGAAGAAACTCGCTGAGCATGAAGGAGTGCGCGTAGTGCGCAACGGCTCTTGGGGCATGTTGTGGCTCGAGCCGATGATCGAAGTAGACACGCCGACCGGACGTATCGCGTACGGGCCGGTGCGCCCCAAGGATGTGAAGGGCCTGATCAAGGCCGGATTACTGAACGGCGGCAAACACGAATTGCGTCTCGGCAAGACGACCGACTTGCCGTGGATCAAGCGTCAACAGCGAGTCACCTTCCGTCGTGTTGGCGTGGTGGATCCGCGGTCTTCCGATGACTACGAATCGCATGGTGGCATCGTCGGATTGAAGCGCGCATTGGCAATGACGCCAGCTGCAGTCGTGCAGGAAGTGACCGACTCCGGTTTGCGTGGACGCGGTGGTGCAGCATTTCCCACCGGCATCAAATGGAAGACTGTGCTCGACGCTCCGGGAACCACCAAGTACATCGTGTGCAACGCTGACGAAGGCGACAGCGGAACGTTCGCCGACCGCATGCTGATGGAGGGTGACCCGTTCATGTTGCTCGAGGGCATGACGATCGCCGGCTGGGCCGTTGGAGCACAAGTTGGCTACATCTATGTGCGCAGCGAATATCCCGATGCCATCGAAGCATTGAACAAGGCGATCGAAGCCGCCGAGAACCGCAACTGGTTGGGCGACAACATCCTGGGCTCGGGCTTCTCCTTCCGTATCCACGTGCGCGTCGGCGCCGGTGCATACATCTGTGGTGAAGAAACGGCGCTGCTCGAGAGTTTGGAAGGCAAGCGTGGAGTTGTGCGCGCGAAGCCTCCGCTTCCGGCGCTGGTGGGATTGTTTGGCAAGCCCACGGTGGTGAACAACGTGCTCACTCTCGGAACGGTGCCCGCGATCCTTGCCGATGGAGCCGCCGCCTATCAGGCGCTCGGCACTGGTCGCAGTCGTGGCACACAGGTCTTCCAAGTGGCGGGCAACGTGAAGCAAGGCGGCATCCTCGAAACGTCGTTTGGCATCACTCTCGGCGAAATCGTCAACGACTTGGCTGGCGGCACGGAATCTGGTCGACCAGTGCGCGCGGTGCAGGTGGGCGGGCCACTCGGCGCCTACCTCCCCACCTCCAAGTTCGACATTCCGATCGACTACGAGTCCTACGCGGCAGCCGACGCCCTAGTGGGACACGGCGGCGTGGTGGTGTTTGACGACACCGTAGACATGGCCGAACAGGCGCGATTTGCCATGGAGTTCTGTGCCGCTGAGAGCTGCGGCAAGTGCACTCCCTGCCGAATCGGTAGCACCCGCGGGGTGGAGCTCATCGACAAGATCCGCCGCGGTGAAGATCGGGATGCCAACATCGAGGTGTTGACCGACCTCTGCGAGGTAATGGCCGACGGCTCCCTGTGCGCCATGGGGGGCTTGACACCGACGCCCGTTCGTAGTGCACTACATCTGTTCACGGAAGACTTCTCGGGGGCCTCCACATGACTTTGATCGAACGCGACCTCGGCACGCCAGCACCCCGCGGCGCATCTCGCGATGCCCAGTTGACCCAGGTCGAACTCGAGATCGACGGCCAGCCAGTTCGTGTTGCGGAGGGCACCTCAGTGATGCGCGCCGCGGCTCTCGTCGGCGTCGACATTCCCAAGTTGTGCGCTACCGATCGACTTGATGCCTTCGGCTCGTGTCGTATGTGCCTCGTCGAAATCGATGGCCGCAAGGGCACGCCTGCTTCGTGCACCACGCCCGTTGCCCCGGGCATGAAGGTCACCACTCAGTCGAACAAACTCGAGCGCCTGCGCCGCGGCGTGATGGAGCTGTACATCAGCGATCACCCGCTCGACTGTCTCACCTGTGCCGCCAACGGCGACTGCGAATTGCAGGACATGGCCGGTGCAGTTGGCTTGCGCGAGGTTCGTTACGGGTACGAAGGCGAAAACCACCTCCACTTGGAGAAGGACACCTCGAACCCGTACTTCACCTTCGACACCTCCAAGTGCATCGTGTGCTCGCGTTGCGTGCGCGCCTGCGAAGAGGTGCAGGGAACGTTCGCTCTCACCATCGAGGGCCGTGGGTTCAACTCGCGAGTTGCCGCCGGATTCAAGGGCAACTTCTTCGACTCACCGTGCGTGTCGTGCGGTGCGTGCGTGCAGGTGTGCCCAACGGCCACCCTCACCGAGAACACGGTGATCGAACTCGGTCAGCCACGCCGCACCGTACTCACCACCTGCGCGTATTGCGGAGTGGGCTGCTCGTTCAAGGCCGAGATGCAGGGCGAGCAAGTCGTTCGCATGGTTCCGCACAAGGACGGTGGCGCCAACGAGGGCCACTCCTGCGTGAAGGGTCGTTTCGCCTGGGGCTACGCCAGCCACCCGGATCGCCAACTCGAACCGATGGTTCGCGAATCGATCGAGGACGAGTGGAAGAAGGTGTCGTGGGAAGAGGCGATTGCCTTTGCTGCGACCAAGTTGAAGGCAGTGCAAGCCAAGTACGGACAAAACTCGATCGGTGGCATCACGTCTTCGCGCTGCACCAACGAGGAAGTGTTCGCCGTGCAGAAGATGGTTCGCACCGCGTTCGGCAACAACAATGTCGACACCTGCGCGCGAGTGTGCCACTCACCCACCGGTTTCGGATTGAAGAACGCGTTCGGCACGTCTGCCGGAACCCAAGATTTCAAGTCGGTGGAGTACGCCGACGTCATTCTTCTCATCGGCGCCAACCCCACGGATGCTCACCCCGTGTTCGCCTCGCGAATGAAGAAGCGCCTGCGCGAAGGCGCCAAGTTGATCGTTGCCGACCCGCGCCAGATCGACCTGGTTCGCACACCCCATGTGGAGGCCTCACACTTCCTGCAGTTGCGTCCCGGGACCAACGTCGCCTTGATTAATTCGATGGCGCACGTCATCGTCTCCGAAGGTCTGGTGGACGAAGAGTTCGTCAAGGAGCGCTGCGAGCCGGTGGATTACACCCTGTGGCGCGAATTCGTGACGCGTCAGGAAAACAGCCCCGAGGCGATGGAGGCCCACACCGGCGTTCCTGCCGCCGAGGTGCGCGCCGCCGCCCGTCTCTATGCCACCGGCGGCAACGCGGCGATCTACTACGGACTCGGTGTCACCGAGCACAGCCAGGGCTCCACCATGGTGATGGGCATGGCCAACTTGGCGATGGCTACCGGCAACCTCGGTCGCGACGGTGTCGGCGTGAACCCGCTACGCGGACAGAACAACGTGCAGGGTTCGTGTGACATGGGCTCGTTCCCCCACGAGCTCTCGGGATATCGCCATGTGAGCGACGACGCCACCCGCGAAATGTTCCAGGAACTGTGGGGAGCCACCATTCAGGCAGAACCCGGTTTGCGCATCCCGAACATGCTCGATGGCGCAATCGACGGGAAGTTCAAGGGCATCTTCGTGCAAGGCGAAGACATCGCGCAGTCCGACCCGAACACCGTGCACGTGCAGGCAGCCCTGCGCAGCATGGAGTGCGTCATCGTCCAAGATCTCTTCATCAATGAGACGGCCAAGTTGGCCCACGTCTTCCTGCCCGGAACCTCGTTCTTGGAAAAGGACGGCACCTTCACCAACGCCGAGCGACGCATCAACCGCGTGCGTCCGGCAATGCGCCCGCAACAGGGCAAGCACGAGTGGGAGGCGGTGTGCGACCTGGCGAATGCACTCGGTCACCCGATGCGTTGGAACTCGTCTGCTGAGATCATGGACGAAATCGCACGCCTTACACCCACCTTCGCCGGTGTGTCGTTCAAGTATCTGGACGAAGTAGGCAGCGTGCAGTGGCCGTGCAACGAGCAGAACCCGACGGGAACACCGATCATGCACAAGGATCGCTTCGTTCGCGGCCTCGGCAAATTCACCCCCACGCCCTACGTGCCCACCGAGGAGAAGTCAACTCGCAAGTTCCCGCTACTCCTCACTACCGGTCGCATCCTCAGCCAGTACAACGTGGGTGCACAAACTCGCCGCACGAAGAACGTCGAGTGGCACCACGAGGACTTGCTCGAGATTCATCCGTCGGACGCCGAAGAGCGTGGCGTGCGCGACGGCGAAGAAGTGACGATCGCCAGCCGAGTGGGCAGCACCGTGCTGCGGGCGAAGGTCACCGAGCGAGTTGCTCCTGGCGTCGTGTACACCACCTTCCACTATCCGGTGAGCGGCGCAAACGTCGTCACCACCGAGAACAGTGACTGGGCGACCAACTGCCCCGAGTACAAGGTGACTGCCGTGCAAGTCTCACCGGGACGCACCGCTGCCACCGTGGAGCTCGATCACCCGGAGCACCGCCTCGGCGCATTGGTGCGGATGGCCAATCAGATTGCCCGGCAGTGGTCGGCAGATCCCACCGCCGATGCGATCGCGTCAACGGCGAAGCACCTCGAGACGTTCTGGGAGCACGACATGCGTGTCGATCTTGCTCGCGCCATCGAGTCTGGCTCGGTAACGGTGGACGAGATCGTGGTGCAGGCAATGCAACGCCTCACCGTTCACGCCTAGTCGCTCAGCCCACCTGATTCACGGTCAGGATCGTGCCTGGGATCTCCGGTCGATCGGGAGATGTTTGCGTTCCCACCGAGACGATGCTCATCTGTGTGCTCGTGGTCGACGACATCATCAGTTGAAAGAAGTCGCCAGCAGCGGCATCAACGAAGAAGTTCCATGCGACGACATGGCGTGACGTGATCTCTTTGCCAATGATCAACACATCCGTGTTCGTCCAGATTATGTTGGAACCGTTTTGCGAGAGCCACACGCTCAACCAGTCGTCGCCGGCATCCGCTTTTTCAATTTGTGTGGAGAACTGGATGTCGAACTTGCCGGCGATGGCAAATGTGATCTTCGTCCCGTCGACGATCGAGACACCGTTCGCAAACGCCGTGGTGTTGAGTGGCACGGCGACGGCTTGATCGAGCGTCAGTAGAGTGACCGGCGTGGTGTCGTAGAATGAACCGTAGGCACCAAACCCTCCGGCTGGACCTTGTGGCCCCGTCGCGCCTGTCGCACCAGTTGGTCCTGCTGGACCTATCGCACCAACTGCACCTTGAGGGCCCGTTGCACCTTGTGGACCGGCCGGACCCTGAGGGCCAGTTGCTCCGGTTGCGCCGGTTGCGCCAGTGGCCCCCGTCGGTCCCGCTGGACCGGTGGCTCCCGTTTCACCTTGAGGACCGACCGGGCCAGGTCTTCCCATCGCGCCCGGTTTCCCAGTCGGACCGACTGGACCAATCGCCCCTCGGTCGCCGGGTTCACCAGTGGGACCTGGTTCCCCGGCGGGGCCTGGTTCGCCGCGATCCCCGGGAGGCCCCGCTGGGCCGGCCAGTGGCTCCGATTCGAGTTTGTTCACCGAGTCGCGAAGCCACTGCGGGAACCATCTCGTCTCCCCAAACGAAACAGAAAGCGCCACTCCAGAGAGCCCGAGCGTCAGGACAATTGCCAAGGACACCAATGCGCGAGGTATCCACTTGTGCCTCATAATCGAATCCTACGACCGGTCAGTCAGTACGAGTGTCATCGCCGTGGTCTCAATTCTCCGGTGACAAACTTGAATGGTGACGTCCCCACACGATCGACTGCGGCGAGTTGAA
>VFQT010005064.1_pt1 | contig 10339 bp, 10 predicted proteins | sample 3512381 | NCBI WGS metagenome assembly VFQT01 (sample SAMN10412376, study PRJNA504923) | tailings metagenome | isolation source: Relicate 2 Philex TSF3 active mining site | place: Philippines: Tuba, Benguet | collected 2017-08-29 | reverse complement strand
ACGTGCCCAACGCCGCGATCCTCTCGGTCGGCGCCACCGTCGCCAAGCCGGTGGTCGACGCCCAGGGCCGCATCGTGGTCGGCCAGCGCATGGTCATCGGGCTCTCCGGCGACCACCGGGTGGTCGACGGCGCCAACGGCGCGCAGTTCCTCCAGGCGCTCAGGCAGCTGCTCGAGGAACCCGCGCTGATGATGCTGTGATCGGCGGGACGCCGATCGGGGACTCCTCGCTTCACGGCGGCACCGCTTCACAGCCCAACCGGGCGTCGATGGCGGCGTGGCTGGCCATCCGAGTGCTGGCCTGGTTGCTCGCGCCCTGGATCATCTTCACGAGCCTGGCGCTCCTCACCATCGGGCATCTGACCTCGCCTCTCGCCGACAACGCGTTGTTCGCCCAAGGCATCCCGGCGATGGCACTCTCGGCGTTTCTTGGCTGGGCATCGCTCTGGCGATTGCCGAAAGCGGTCGCCGACGCGCCGCGCCTTCCCTCCGCCCGGGCCGCGCGCGCCATCCGCCTGACGGGCATCCTATCGGGTCTTGCCGTGTCGCTGGCGCTCGGCCCCTACCTCCTCGGCATCCTCGAACCAGCCATCGGGGATGCATGGATGCGGGCCGCGGTGTTCGCCGGGATCCGGCTCAGCCCGCTCGCCTTGCTCGGCGCGGCATTCGTCACGTTTTTCCTCCGTTGCGCGAACTGCGGGCGACGCGCCCTGACGGTCGCGCCAAGCGCCCGGGGCGCAGCCTGCCGGTGCCGTCGCTGCGGGGTAGTCGCGAGCGGCGACCCCGAATAACGAGATTGCCTCGCCATCGCCGCGAGGGATGCGGGCATCCTCCCTTTCCTATTCAAGGCATTGGGGTGTTGGCACGTGAAGTCGCACCCCGTGAACCTCCGGAGCCGCATGCCGCATCAAGCCTATTCCGCTAGGTATTACCCTGTCTCGTCCTTGCCTTCCTGCGTCCCAGCCTGTCGGGATGCACCTTGTCTACATCGACGAAAGCGGCGACCTCGGCGCGCCTGGCGCCTCCTCACGCCACTTCATTCTCAGCGCCCTTCTCGTCCCCCATGAGCATTGGGGCGCGGCGCGCCTGGGGCTCCTCGGCATGCGCGCCAATCTCGACGCGCTCTACGGACTCCGGACGGGCGCCGAGATCCATGCGGCCCAATTTCTGGGCGGCGCCGACCGTCATCATGGGCTCGATGTCCGCCGGCGTTTCCAGTGCGCCCACCATGTGCTGGGGCATCTCGCCAAGTCGACCCATCTACGGCCGGTCCGGGTCGCGCTCGAGAAAGGAGCCATGGGAGGACGGCCCTTGCTCGACCTGGCCTGGTCCGCGCTCCTCGAGGAGGTGGCGTTCGAGATCCGGCAGCTCCCTGGCAATGCCTGCGGCAGCCGCGGCTTGGTAGCGATCATGGACCATCATGGCGCCATGCCCTATCGACCCTCCGCAGGCCTGCCGGCCGACGGTCCCCTGCTCGAATTGCCCTTTGGAAGGCGATCGGAGGACAGCCATCTGCTGCAATGCGCGGACCTCCTCGGCTTCCTGACCAAGCAATCCCTCGATCCGAACCGGCACTTTGCGGGATCACGCGGACGGGGGCTTGTCAGGCAGGCCGAGCATCTTCATCGCCGGCCATGCCGGTGCTTGGCGCCCTAAAAGGATGGGGGGCGCTTTCGCGCCCCCAAGGAGTACTTACGGCAGGCCGCGGCCCAGCGTACTAACTCAATTCCCAATCTGTTCCATCCGACCGCCGCGTGAAGCCCAAACTTGCATCTAAGCAATACACCCCAGATGTCGTCAGGACTATCGCCAAGGAGAGATTCGCCGGGGCGCTGTTGCGCTGCGTCGCTGTCTCGTCAGGTAGGGTCGTGGCTACGTCCATGACCTAATCCACCATTACTGCGGTGACGGCGGTAGCTGCGGTGACTGCGGGCGAGAACTCGCTGTCGCTCCTTTGCCGCGGGATTCCGAGTCACATCCCCATCAAGCCATTAAGCCGATAAGCCATTAAGCCACCCCCAAGGGGGCGCCTCAGAGCAGCCGCACCGACGACAGGCCGCCGTCGATGCGCAGGACCTGGCCGGTCATGAAGCCGCTGCCCGGACCGAGCAGGTGCTCCGCAGCCTCGGCGAGCCCCTCGGCGTCGCCGACGCGCTGGAGCGGGTGGCGCTTGGCCGCGGCGGCCCGGCGGGCGTCGTCGGACAGCAGGTTGCCGGCGAGCGGCGTGTCGGAGAGGGAGGGCGCGATGACGTTCACGCGGACGTGCGGGGCCCACTCCGCGGCGAGCGAGCGGGCGAGCCCCTCGACCGCGCCCTTGGCCGAGGCGATGCTCGCGTGCATGGGCATGCCCTGGGCGACGGCCACGGTCGAGAAGAGGACGACCGAGGCGGAGCCGGAGGCGCGGAGGGCGGGATGCGCGGACTGCAGGGCGGCGACGGCGCCGAGGAGGTTCACGCGTAGGTCGCGCAGGAAGTCGTCGGAGGTGAGACGCCCGAAGGACTTGAGGGTGATCGTGCCGGGACAATAGACCAGGCCGTCGAGGCGCTCGGGCCAGCTGAGAGGGGTGGGCGACTCGGCGTCGAAGGGCTGGGTTGGGATGCCCAGGTCGGCGAGAGGCTCGGGGTGGCGCGCGGCGGCATGCACGGCGTGGCCGGCGGCGACGAGGCGCTTGGCGAGCGCGAGGCCGATGCCGGAATTGCCGCCGATGAGCGCGTAGGTGCGGGACATGCCGGGCAGGGATGGGAGGAAGGAGGCGGGGTCAAGGGATGGGGGAAGATTTCAAAGTACAGACTTCAAAGGACAGGAAAGGCAGGGGCATACCTGCGGGGGCTGCGGTATCTGCAGTGACGGCGGCCGAGCGAGACCCAGACCCGACCGAAGACGGCGCCGCCGCTGGCTCTACCCCCTTTTGCTTTTTACCTTCTGCTTCTTACCCACTCACAGCCCACCGCCCTCCTGCTTTCGTTCTTCGTTTTTATCCTTTCGCCTTCCCTCACCGCTGTCGCTTCCCATGCCGCCCACCTTCACCCCCACCCGCCAGGCGGCGCTGGCTCAGCTCGAGGCCTTCCTGCCGGCGGCCGGTCGCTATGGCGCGGAGCGCAACTTCGTGCGCCCGGGCCACGGCAACGTCTCGCGGCTCTCGCCTTGGCTGCAGAAGCGGCTGATCCGCGAGGAGGAGGTCGTGGCGGCGGTCCGCGCCCGCTGGTCGTTCGAGGCGGTCGAGAAGTTCGTGCAGGAGGTCCACTGGCGCACCTACTGGAAGGGCTGGCTCGAGCAGCGCCCCGAGGCATGGTCGCGCTGGCAGGCCGCGGTGCCGCGCCGGCGCGACGGCCTCGCGGGGGAGCGTCGCGCCGACTGGGAGGCAGCGCGGGAGGGCCGCACGGGCATCGACGGCTTCGATGACTGGGCGCGAGAGCTGGTCGCGACCGGCTACCTGCACAACCACGCGCGGATGTGGTTCGCCTCGATCTGGGTGTTCACCCTGCGCCTGCCCTGGGAGCTCGGCGCCGACTTCTTCCACGCGCACCTCCTGGACGGCGACGTGGCGAGCAACACGCTGTCGTGGCGCTGGGTGGCCGGGCTGCAGACCGCAGGGAAGACCTACCTCGCGCGGGCCGACAACATCGCGCGGTACACGGAAGGACGTCACCGACCGGCGGCGCATCGGCTGGCGACCGAGGCCTTGACGCTGTCCGAGGAACCGCTGCCCAAGGTGGCGGCATGGGTCCCCGCCCCCGCGGCCGCCGAGCGCGGGCGCGCCGGACTCTGGCTGCACCCCGAGGACCTGTCTGCGGAGACCGGGGAGCTCGCGGACGCGCGGATTGAGGCGATCAACGCCATCTGGCCCGCCGGCATGGCCAGCGAGGTTGGCTGGGCGCCGGCCGTCGAGGCTTGGACGCGCGCCGCGCTGGGCGACGGCGCGGAGCGGGCTGGGCGGCGCTTCGGGGCGCCTGTCGAGGCGGGGGAGACGTCCGATGTCGCCGAAGCGGTCGCCGAATGGGCCAGGGTGGCGGGGCTCGACACCGTCATCGCGTACCGTCCCTTCGTCGGCCCCTGGCTCGCCAAGGGCTTGGCGGTCGAGGCCGCGCTGGCGAGGGTGGGCGTCCGGATGGAATGGCGGCGGCGGGCGTGGGACGCGACGCACTTCCCGCACGCGACGCGGGGTTACTTCCCGTTCTGGGAACGCATCCGCTCGGCGGGGTGAGTGACCTCGAGACCGGTGCTGAAGCCAAGGGGCGTGGCGAGCCCGCGCACCGGCGATGACGATGGCTCGACGCGGATCCCGTCAGTCCGTCACCAAGCAAGAGGCCCCGCATGCGCGGGGCCTTGTCTCCGGTCCTTACCCGCCAACTTACCTCGCAGCCTTGCGGCGACGGACCGCCGCGCCGGTCAGGGCCAGACCACCGAGGATAAGGCCGTAGGTGGAAGGTTCGGGAACGGCGGAGCCGACAGTGATCTGGATGGTGTCGATGCCGTAGGTCCAGCTATAGATCGAGTCCGGGGTCAGCCCAAGAGAGTTGAAAGTCTGACCGGTGAAAACGGCGCTGGTGCTGATGAGATCACCCGCGACGTAATCCGTAGGGAGGGAGATCATGGGATTGTAGGTCGTGGTGCCGCCCATAAAAGGGTCGGAGAAGACGCCCCCGGGGCTGAATTGAACGCTGTCGCCGGTGGCAGGAGCCGACGTCTCCCAATAAGATCCTCCCGTCCCGAACGTGGAAGGGCCGGTGGGCCCCGCCAACCACATATAGTTCTTAACCTGGCTACCCGTGACCTGGACGTTGATTTCACCGGGGCTTTCCCAAGGCATCATGCCAAAGGACCCGCTCTGGATAAAGGTGGGGTTTCCCCCTGAACCTGAATTGAACCAGCCGGATAGCCCGGCAATCGAGCCGCTCACCGACAAGGTCACGTTGCCTCCGACCTCCTCCAGGCTGAAGGTGAGCGTGGCGGCTGATGACGTGGAGGCTCCGGCGAGGGCGAGAATCAAGGCGAGGTTATGACGGCGCATATCTTGGGGTTACAGAACTCTACTAACATTGGGCGCCCTCCCGACAAGCCAATAAGCCCATCTGGCCGGCTGGCTATCAGGGGGTGGTGCCTGTGGTCGCTCGTTTGAGGACGTCCCGGGAGCGCAGGGGCCAATATCAGCGGACTTTGTCAGCTGGCCCGGGAAATCCCCAAGCCGCCAACCTGATGAGGAGGGCATGGGCGCAGCACTGATCCCGGCTTGTTTGAGCGACACCCCCTCACTTCCGGTCCAGGTTCGCCTTAAGGTCCTCCGCGGTGACCTTGGACGGCACGCCGCCCGCGGGCACCGAGGCCTTCGCCGTCCATAGGATCGCGTTCAGGACGAGCGTGCGCTGCGCGTCGATGCCCCAGTTCCTGTGGAAGTGGCCGCCGGTGAAGCCGAAACCGCGGCCGCCATCGGCCCGTTCCACCGCCCAGGCCACGACCTGCGGCTTGCCCGCCGCCACGCTCGCGCGCACCTCAGGGTTGCCGCTGTGCGGGCCGTCGCCGCGGCTCATGGTGTCGGGCCCCGCCACCGCCGAGAGGATGGGCGTCACACCCTCCATCCGATCCTTGAAGCGCATGTTGAAGTACCACTCGTCCTGCGCGCCGAAGGGGGCGACGCCGCGGCTGATCGGGTGGTCGGGCAGGCGCTTGAAATCGGCGTACCAGTGCGGGTTCACCGACCAGTGCTGCTCGAAGTAACCCCCGAGCCATTCCTTGAACTCCTTGGCGCCGCGCCCGTTGGACGAGCGTCCGGGCGCGGGCGGGCGGGTGCGCCCATCCCAACCCTCGCAGGCATAGGCGGGCTCGACGGCGTAGTGGATGGCGACGAGGCCGCAGCCCGCGGCCATCTTGCGGGAGAGCTGGTCGAGGTGCGGGAGCGCCGGATGCCCGCCGCCGCCGTCCGAATAGATCAGGATGGTGTGGGCCTTCTCGACCCGGTCGGCCGAGGGCCACTGGCCGTTGAGCGCCACGTCGACCTCGACCCGGTCGGCCGCGCCCTCGCGCAGGCCCTTGGCGAGGAGGAGCACCCCGGCATTGTGCTCATGCTCGCCGGGAGCGTGGCTCTGGCGACCGGCGATGAGGAGGACATTTCGCTTCTCGGCCGCGACCAGGGAGGACGCGGCGAGGGCGAGGAGCGCGAGGATGCGGATGGGGCGCATGGGGGTGGTTATGCAGACAGCCCCCGGCGGCGAAGGTTCGCCCGGGTTCAGGCGCGGCCGAACGCCTTGCGCAGGTTGGCCAGCCCCTTGGTGGGGATGTCGTCCTTGCGGGGCTCGATGGTGCGCCAGATGGCGGCGGCGCGGGCGATGACCTTCACGTCGGGCGTGAAGGACTCGATGACGACGTCGCCCTTGTAGCCGACCGACTTCAGGGCGGCGGCGATGGCCTTCCAGTCCAGGGAGTCCGCGCCAGGGATGCCGCGGTCGGTGCCGCAGGCGTGGAAATGACCGATGTGCTTCCCGGCCTTTCGGATGGCGGCCGCCTGGTCCTTCTCCTCGATGTTCATGTGGAAGGTGTCCAGGTGGAGCTTCACGTTGGGGAGACCCACGGCCTTCACGAGGCGGAGGCCCTGGTCGACGGTGTTGAGGAAGTCGGTCTCGAAGCGGTTGAGGGGCTCGACGCAGAGCTCGATGCCGCGGGCGCGGGCGTAGGCGCCGAGGGACTTCAGGTTGCGGACGACGAGGCGGAAGTGGCGGGCCTTCGTCGCCTCGTCATGGGCGCCGATGCGGCCGACCACGGAATAGAGGGGGCCGGTGATGCGGGGCGCGCCGCAGGCGACGGCGTGGTCGACGAGCGCGCGGAGGTAGCGCTGGGCGGTGCGCTGCTCGGCGGGCGTGCCGCGGAAGTCGCGGCCCGGGCCCATGGCGGCGCAGACGGCGCCGATGGCGATGCCGGCCTTGTCGGCGGCGGCGCGGAGGGCGACGGGGTCCACGTGGGCGGGGTCCTCGACGGCGATCTCGGCGCAGGCGAAGCCCCAGCGGGCGAACTTGCGCAGGAGCGCGGGCGCCTGGGCGGTGGTGAAGGGGCTCGTGTAGAGGAAGGAGTTGAGTCCGAAGCGCATGGGGGTGACGCCATCCTTGGCGGCGCGGGGGCGGGGTCAAGCGAGGCTCGTTGCCTTCCGCGGAAAACGGGCCAGGATGGAAGGTCGGATGGACAACCTCACGCACGCCGCGCTGGGACTCTGCGCGGGCCTCGCCGCCCGCCGCGCCGGCGCGCCCATCCTGCCCGCGGCGGTGGCGGCGCTGGTCGCCGGGGAGCTGCCCGACGCCGACCTGCTCATCCGCTCGTCGGATGACCCGCTGGTGGCCTTCCGCTGGCACCGGCACTTCACCCATAGCCTCTTCCTCTGGCCGGTCCTCGCGGCCATCGCGGCGGGGGCGGCGGCGTGGTTCTTCCGGAAGCGGCCGGACTCCGGCTTCCGCGCGCTCTACCCGGTCGCGCTCGCCGCCGGCCTCTCGCACGTCCTGAACGACGCGTGCACGAGCTACGGGACGCTCGTCCTCTGGCCGTTCAGCGACGCGCGCGTGGCCTGGGACTGCCTCCCCATCATCGACCTCGCCCTGACGCTCCCGCTGGCGGCCCTCGCCTGGTTCGCCTGCAAGAGGGGGACTCGCGCGTGGGCGCTGGCGGGCGTCGCCTGGTTCATCGCCTACGCGGGCATGGGGCGCCTCCAGCACGACCGGGCCGAGGCGGCCCTGCTCGCCGAGCTGGGCGGCGCGCATCCGGAGCGGATCGCCGTCAAGCCGACCGTCTCGAACCTCCTCCTCTGGCGCGGCGTCTGGCAGGATGGGGACACCTGGCGGACGGCGGCCATCTGGACGGCGCCCGGCGCGGCGGCGCGGGTCACCCTCGGCGAGACGCGCCCCGTCTGGAGCGCGGCCGACCCCACCCTTCCCGGCAAGGGGACGCGCGCTCGGCGCCTCTTGGAGGACTTCAACCGGTTCACCGGCGGTTGGAACTCGGTGGAGGATGCGCCCGAGGGCGGGCGCCTCATCGGCGACATCCGCTTCGCGACCATCCCCACCCGCGCCGCGCCGCTGTGGGGCGTGCACGTCCGGGCCGCCGAGCCCGCGCACTTCGAGGTGCGGATGGACCGGCGGATCCACGAAGGGGATTGGTCGCGGTTCGGCCGGCTGCTGATGGGATTGCCGCCCGGAGGCCCATGATTTGGTTCTTTTCTCCGGGGCGGCGCGGACGGAGAAAGGGCGCGTGAGCGCGCCATCGCCCGAACCGCATCCCGCGGACCTCCGGCACCTGCACACGCGGGCAGGGCTCGCCGCGCTCTGGCTCATCAGCCGCCTCCCGTGGTCGGCCCAGCGCGCGCTGGCCTATGCGTTCGGGTGGTTGGCCTTCCATGGTCTCCGCATCCGCCGGGACGTGGTGCTGACCAACCTCCGGCTCTGTTTCCCCGAGCTGGACGAGCGGTCGAGGCGGCGTCTCGCCCGGCGGCACTACCAATCGCTCGCCCTCGGCATCCTCGAGGTGGCGCGCTGCTGGTGGCGGAAACCAGCGGACCTGCCGCCGCATCGCATCGAGGGCCTCGACCTGCTCAGGGCCGCCGCCGCCAAGGGCAAGGGCGTGCTGCTCGTGTCGGGCCACTTCACGACGCTCGAGATCACCGGGCGGATGCTCACGCTGGCCCACCCCATCGCGTGCCTCTACCGCGACCCCAACAACCCCCTGCTCGCCGCCCACCTCCGACGCCACCGCACAGCCTGGGCGACGCGCGCCATCGAGATGCGCGACCTCAAGGGGCTGCTCGGCGCGCTGCGCGCGGGCGAGGTCGTCTGGTATGCGCCCGACCAAGGCAAGCGGACGGCGCAATCGGAACTCCTTCCCTTCTTCGGCGAGCCCTGCATCACCAACACCTCGACGCCCCGCCTCGCGGCGATGACGGGAGCGGAGATACTGACCTTCCATGCCCGGCGCGAGGCCGATGGCTCGTATGTCCTCGAGCTCGCGCGCGCGCCCGATGGGGTTCCCTCCGGCGACCCCGCGGCGGACACCGTTAGGCTCGTGGGCGAGCTCGAGCGGGCGGTGCGCGCGGCGGCCGAGCAATACCTCTGGGTGCACCGCCGCTTCAAGGCGCGCGAGGGCATGGTCGACCCTTATCGCTGAACGCGGGGTTGCGCGCGTCCGGGCGAGGGCCAAGGTGGAGGGCATGAGCCTGACCCGGACGCTCCTCCTCGCCACCGCCCTGCCCCTCGCCCTCGCCGCCGCGCCGTCGTTCGAGGACAACTTCGACGGGCCCGAGGTCGACCGCGCGAAATGGGAGGTCCAGGAGCAGCCACGCAAGGGCGCCTTCAACACGGCCCGCGCCCTGACGCTCAAGGGCGGCGTCCTCCGCATCACCACCTTCACCGAGGAGGGCAAGCACTTCACCGGCTTCCTCACCAGCGCCAGGCGCTTCGAGCAGGTCCAGGGCCGCTTCGAGGCAAGGATCCGGTTCAACAGCCAACCCGGCATGTGGTCGGCCTTCTGGTCGATGCCGATGACCTACGGCCGGAGCAAGGATCCGGCGAAGGCGGACATCGACGGCCTCGAGCTGGATATCGTCGAGCACCTCCACAAGTTCGGCGGGACCTTCGACACCACCCTCCACTGGGGCGGCTACGGGCAGCCCCACCAGCGGACGGCGACCAAGCGGAACAAGCCCGAGGCGCCGGCCAACAAGGGATTCCACACCTATGCCGTGGAGTGGGACGAGTCGGGTTACCGCTTCTTCTATGACGGACGGCTGACCTGGCAGGCGCCGCAGAATGTGCCGGTCTCCAAGGCCCCGCAGCACCTCATCGTCAGCAGCGAGGTGGTGGACGGCGGCTGGGCGGGCAAGGTGCCCGAGGGCGGCTTCGGCCCGAAGGCGACCTCGTCCGCCTGGATGGAGGTCGACTGGGTGCGCGCCTGGCCCAAGCCGGCGAAGGACCCCGCGCGCTAACGCAGCTCGAAGCGATAGGCCGCCGAGGTCTCGGCGGGCACGGCCGCCGCGCCAAGACGGGCAGGCTCATACCGGGAGGCGCGCGCCGCCGCGAGCGCGGCCGCGTCGAGCGCCGGGCTGCCTGAGGAGGCGTCGACCTCGGCCGACACGAGGCGTCCGTCGGCATCGAGCGAGAGGCGCAGGCGGACGACACCCTCGACGCCCGCGAGGCGGGCGGCGCGCGGGTAGGCGGGCTCGATGCGTTCGAGGAATCGGGGCGGCTGGGGCGTGGCTCGGCCCTGGGCGGCGGCGATCACCCGCGCGGGCGCGGCCTCGACGGCCGACGCCGCCATCGGCGCAGGACGGGAGATGACCTCGGGGAGCAGGGGCTCCGCCGCCGGGGCCGGGG
>VFQT010005061.1_pt1 | contig 10346 bp, 9 predicted proteins | sample 3512381 | NCBI WGS metagenome assembly VFQT01 (sample SAMN10412376, study PRJNA504923) | tailings metagenome | isolation source: Relicate 2 Philex TSF3 active mining site | place: Philippines: Tuba, Benguet | collected 2017-08-29 | reverse complement strand
ACACCCAGAGATGCAGACGGAAAGGCAACGATCCCGCGCGAGTCTAACACAGTTCCGTGAAAGTCAAGCCTTCTCGGGTAATTTCTGAGGGTAACAGGGTATAGTGCGCGCCCGTGACCACCTCCCCGCCCATACCGAACCCCAGTTTAAGCGCGCGACTACCTGGGATCGGCCTAGCCGCCAGTGTGGCTGCCGCCGCCTTCGCCTTGAAGGCGCTTGGCTTGCCGGTCGTGGCCAACTTCAGCCCCCTGATGCTGGCAATTCTGATCGGTATGACCGTGCGCAACCTGGTCGGCCGCCCCGAGGCTGCTCGCGCCGGCTTGGCCGCGGCGCTGCGGACGCCGCTGCGTCTCGGCATCGTGCTGCTCGGCTTGCAAGTAACTCTGGCTGAGATACTCGCCATCGGTTGGGCCGGACTTGCGATTTTGACCTTCGCGGTATCGGCGACTTTTCTCTTCACGATCTGGATGGGACGACAACTTGGCGTACCGCGCGGTCTGACCACTTTAATCGCAGCGGGTACCGGCGTCTGTGGTGCCTCGGCCATCGTGGCAGCCAATACCGTGGTTCGCGATGAGGACGAATCGGTCGCATATGCGCTCGCCACGGTCACGCTCTTCGGCACGATCGCCATGTTTGGCTATCCCGTACTCGCGAGCGCACTGCCACTCGGTGAACTTGCCTACGGTCTTTGGAGCGGCGCCTCGGTACACGAGGTTGCTCAAGTTGTGGCCGCGGGCTTTGCTCGTGGCGAAGCGAGCGGCGAGTTCGCCACCGTCACCAAACTCGCGCGCGTGCTGATGCTCGCGCCGCTCGTATTACTAATGGGGCTGTGGGCACATCGCCTATCGAGCCGCAGCGATGCGGGCAGCGGACGCGCACCGATGCCTTGGTTCGTGTTCGGATTCGTAGGGATGGTGCTGCTCGCCGGCACCGGTTGGATCGAAGCCGAGTGGCGCTCGAGCGCGAATCTCGTCACGCAGGCACTACTCGCCTTCGCCCTCGCTGCCGTCGGACTCGAAACGGACTTGCGCAAACTTGTCGCGCAGGGTTGGCGACCGCTCGCGCTAGGCGCTGCGGCCACCACGTTCATCTCGACGTCGACCCTAATACTGATCTTGTTGTGGCAAGGTCAGTGATCCGCGCTTGAATTCAACACGCGGCTGATCCGCGGAGTAATCCAACCTTCGAGATCATCGACTACTGAGAACACTGCCGGCACGATCACGAGCGTGAGTGCTGTAGAGGTGATCAGTCCACCGATGACCGCAATTCCCATCGGCGCTCGGAACTCACCGCCGACCACGGCGAACGCAACGGGAAGCATGCCGGCCACCATCGCAACCGTGGTCATGATGATCGGTCGCGCACGTTTGTGGCCGGCCTCGATGAGTGCCTCGGTGCGCGTCTTGCCGGCGCGCATTTCTTCGATGGCGAAATCCACGAGCAGAATCGAGTTCTTGCCGACGATACCCATCAGCATCAAGAAGCCGATGACCACCGGCATCGAAAAAGGTTTGCCGAACAGCATCAGCGCAATCGCTGCACCGCCCACGGAGAGCGGCAAAGCGGACAAGATCGTGATTGGCTGGAATACGCGGGCAAAGAGCAACACGAGAACGGCGAACACCAACAATATGCCGGCGCCGATGGCGAGCGTGAAGTTCGTGAAGACGTCTTTGATGAATTCTGCCTGACCGACCTCCACCAAGCGCACACCGTCCGGGAGATTTTTGATCTCGGGCAATGCCTTGACCTTGGCGAGCGCCGGACCGATCTCGACACCATTGAGTTCCGAGTCAATGACGACTCGACGGCTTTGGTTGTAGCGACGGATCACCGAAGGACCCTCACCGAAGCGGATTTCGGCAACGGATTTCAGCGGCACGGTGCCACCGGTCACGGTACGCACCGGTAGATTCTCAAGCGTCGTCAGATCACGCCGTGAGCTCTCGAGCAAGCTTACTCGAATCGGCACCTGACGATCCGATAATGAGAACTTGGCCGCGTTCTGCGGCAAATCACCAAGCGTCGCGATGCGAATCGTCTGACTGATCGCGGCCACCGACACGCCAAGTTCAGCGGCCAAATCGAGGCGCGGCTCCACGATGACCTCGGGCCGACGCAAATCGCCATTGATCCGCGGATCACGCAGCTCCGGTAGTTTGCGCATCGCCTCAACCGCCGCACGCGCTGCTGCCTCTAGCTTCACCGGATCGTCGCTCGTGAGATAGAGCGTCAACGGACGACCTCCCCCGGCGGGGTCACCCCCTGCGAAGTTGATACGTGCGTCCGGGATGGAGGCAAAGCTCGGCCGAATACGCTCCTCCCACTCGTGCTGCGTCAGGGCACGGTCCTGGTGCGGCACCAACGAAACGTAGAGGTCAGCCGTGCGTACCTCGTCGCCACCGATCGATTCGATGACGTCAGTGACCTCTGGTTGTGACGCCACGAGATCGCGTACTTTGGCCGATACGGCCGCCGTTTGTTCGAGTTGCACACCCGGCGGCAACTCGATGGTGATCTGCGCGGCCGAGAAATCACTAGGCGGAATCAACGTTTTCGGCAACGCCACGAGCAGCAACACCGAGATGATGAAGAAGGCCGTTCCGCCCGCGATCGTCGTCCAACGATGCTGCAGACCCCATTTCAGTACCTCGAGGTAACTGTTCATCATCGGTCCGTCAGCCGAGCGGATTTCATCATGTGGTCGCAGCGTGTAGGCCGCGATCAAGGGCGTGATCAAGCGCGCGACGAGCAGCGAGAAGAAGACGGCTGCGGCCACGGTCAGCCCGAACTGTTTGAAATACTGTCCGACGAAGCCACTCATGAAGCCCACCGGTGCGAATACAGCGATGATCGTGGCGGATGTGGCAACGACGGCAAGACCGATCTCGTCGGCGGCATCGAGTGCCGCTTGATAGCCGGTTTTCCCCATGCGCATGTGCCGAACAATGTTTTCGATCTCGACGATAGCGTCGTCGACGAGCACGCCCGCGACCAAAGACAAGGCCAACATGCTCATACCGTTGAGTGTGAAATCCATCGCATGCATGAACGCGAAAGTCGGTATCGCCGATAGCGGAATCGCCAGCGCGGAAATAGCGGTCGCACGCCAGTCGCGCAAGAAGATGAAGACCACCAACACCGCCAAGATCGATCCTTCGATCATCGCAGCCAGGGCTGATCGGTAAGACTCACGGGTATTCTCGACCGTCGTGAATACGCGGGTGATTTTCAAATCCGGTGATTCTTTGAGGAGCGTCGCGATTTCTTCCTCTACCCGATCAAGCACCGTGACGTCCGAAGCACCTCGCGCCTTGAAGACGCCGAAGGTGGTCGCAACGCGACCGTTCAGACGCGTCAGCGATCGTTGCTCGCCGACGTCATCACGAACCTCGGCAATATCCTGAAGTCGCACGCTGGTGCCGTTGGTCAGACGGATCTGCGTATTGGCGAGATCCAAAGCCGTTGCGGCAGAACCCAGCACTCGGATCGCCTGCTCACCACCGCCGACCTGAGCGCGACCACCCGGTGCATTCAGATTGAGCGTGCGCAGCTGCTGGTTCACTTCCGTTGCCGTGATCCCGAGCGCCTGCATACGAGCCGGATCGAGATTGACGCGAATCTCACGGGTGAAACCACCCCCACGCGACGCTTGCGCGACACCGGGTAGTGCTAGCAATCGCTTGCTGACAGTGTTGTCGACATACCAACTCAGCTGCTCAGGCGAGCGCTCGGTCGTTACGACAGCGTAGTAGGCGATTGCTCCACCCTCGACATCGATGCGCGTGACCCGCGGCTCATCAACACCGTCGGGCAGATCGGCCCTGACTTTGCTGACAGCGTCGCGTACGTCATTTAGCGCCCGGTCGATCGGGGTCCCGATCTGGAACTCCACCATCGTCGAACTGGAGCCCTCCGCCGCGCGCGAACTGATTGTCCGGACGTCCGCAACGCTGCGTACCGCACCTTCAATCTTCTGCGTGATTTGGGTTTCGATTTCCGAGGGGGCTGCACCCGGCTGCGAAACGGATACCGACACGAGCGGAAAGGTGATATCCGGCGCGAGGTTGATCGGTAGTCGAATGAAGCTGACGATGCCGACGAAAGTCAGCACCATGAAGAGCACGATCGGCATGATCGGATGCCGAATCGCCCAAGCGGACATATTCTTCATTTCGCGACCCGGACCTTCTCGCCGACGCGCAGATAGGGGCCAGCGGTCTCTATCAGACGCTCGCCGCCCTCAAGACCCGCCGCCACGATAAGACCGTCTACGCGCGAGCCATCGATACGCACCTCACGGCGTTCAACCTGCTCATCGGCACCGACGAGATAAACGTAGTTACCGCTGCCATCACTCATGACGGAGGTTTGCGGAATCACCGGTCGAGAGCCTCGGCCCGTTTCGACCTCGCCGCGAGCGAAGGCACCGGGGCGAAGATCGCGATGTTCACGCAACTCGATTCGAACGGAACCCAAGCGTGTCGTCGGCTCGATGACCGCACCGATCAGTCGCACCTGGCCCTCGAAGGCCTGATCGACGCCGGTGACCCTGACTCGAGCGGGTTGCCCGATCTTCAAACGCGGCAGATCACGTTCGGCAACATTGCCACGCATCTCGATACTGCCGCGACGACCGATCCGGAATAACGGACCCGCACCCGGAGCACCCAACTGACCCACCTCCGCGTTACGTGTCAGGATGATGCCATCGAAGGGCGCACGCACTTCGGTACGACCAAGGCGCGCACGCGCCTCAGCCAATTGCGACGAAACCACTTTGACCTTGGAAGCCGCGGCCACGGCCGCCGCGCCGCGACGCTCGATCTCCTGTTGCGAGAGCGCACCGATTGAGGCGACTGCCTGCGCGCGTCGATACTCCGCCTCGGCCACGGCCGCGTTTGCTTTCGATTCTTCGAGCGATGCCTCGAGACTCGCCACTTGCGGTGCAATCAAAGAATTGTCGATCTTGGCGAGTACTTGCCCGCGACTGACACGATCGCCGACGTCGACGAACAGCGCTGCCACTCGACCGCCCTCACCCTCGGCGCTGATGGCAGCCTCGTCACGGGCTGCGATCGCACCACTGAAGGTGACGACATCGGCGAACTCTGCCGGTCGCACCTCAAGCACGGTGACGAGCGGCGCTTGGCTGGCTCCATCGGTACCGGGGCCGCTGTTCCAGAAAGTCCGGATCAGCCCGAGAACCGTCAAGACACCGAGGCCGCCCAAAACCCAGTAAACAACGCGAGGTGCCGATGAAAAAGCAAAGCGAGACATGATTTTTTCCGTAAAAGCAGATCGCGGAGCACTGCCCCGCGAGTGTTATATGCAACTACAACACTATAACAGAATTAGCGCAGATCAGGTCTACCTAGGGTAGATCCCGCGCGGGCGCGAAGAATACCGCGGAGCACCGTGTTCGGCAGCACCGTGTTGTCCCATTCCCCACCCTCGCCGCGTGGCGGGTTGTCCCCCATGCGCAAGATCACGAGCCGCTCGGACGGGATGATATAGACCACCTGATTAGCATTGCCGTCGAAAAGGAACACGTCGGCGGCGAGATAAGGCTCGGAATGCAGCACCTTGCGCGAATCTGGCTCGCGCTCCGGATGCGCAAACCCTCGGCGCGGCGTGTATTCGCCCGCCACGTACACCCCGAGTCCGTAGTAGGGATTCTCCGCTGTACCGCGGCGCATCTCGGTCACGTATCCCTCAGGCAGCAAACGCTGACCCTCCCAGACGCCGTCGGCTGCAAGAAGAATCCCAAGTCGCAACCAGGCTTCTGCCGGCAGCATCAGACAGCAACCGGAGTGCGCCATGCCAGCGGGTCGGTTCACCCAGACGTTGCCACCCGGTGCGCCGATCGGCCGTAGAACCTCGCTCGAGATGAACTCGGCATAGCGCCGTCCCGTTGCGCGCTCGATGAGCACCGCGACCATCTCCGCCGAAGCGTTGTTGTATTCATAGCGAGAACCGGGCACGTCGACGACGGGATACTCGCGGATGATGATTTCTTCGTGACGCGGATGCAGATAGGCACGGTTGAGAATATGCGCCGGATCAGCCGAGGCGGATTGCGGCAGAAAACCCGAGCGCATATCGAGCAGATGCCGCACCAGAATTAAGCGACGACGCTCGTCCTCGCGCCATTCGGGGATGAAGTCGGCCACCGGTTGATCAAGAGATCGGATTTTGCCGATTGCGATGGCACGACCCACGGCGATCGCTGTCACGGGTTTGGCTAGCGACCGGGAGGTCAACAGCGTCTCGGCCTTGTTGTCACCGAAATAACTCGCCTCTTCAAGCGCGCCGTCGCGCCAGACAAGGAAGGCCGAAGATCGGTTCGCCGAGGCGTAATCGCGCGCCTGTTGCAGAGCCGCGGGATCGATGCTCAATTGGATTACCCGAGGCAACGGTTGATAGTTGTCCGCGCCCGGGACGGCCTCCAACGGCTCGTATGTTTCTAAACCGAGGCCTGCTCGAAACGAGGCGAACAACTTCGCGAAACGCGCTTGATACACCGCCTCGTCATCGGTCGGCACCTGTGGCGTCTCCGGCGCCGCCGCGGCCGTCAGTGAAACCAACAACGCGATAAGAGAACACAGGTAAGAAGTTTTCATACGCCCGAGCGTAGCGAGTTATGCTTTCGCCCCACAATGCGAATCGCAAAACCTGTTCTACTGGTGAGCACACCGATTGGTGTCGCTTGGGGGCTTTACGAAGCCTGGAAGGTGCGTTGGTGGCTTGGCCTTTTGATGGCGGTGTTGGTTGGTGTGATCGGCCTCTTTTCGTGGATGACCGTCCGCCGCATTCAACTTGACCGCATGGCCGACAAGTCGATTAGCTGAGCAGGCCCGTCGGCGTCGAGCTCGCCTCGGTAGCAGGGACGATCAACACATCACACTCGACCACACTCAGCAAACGCTCCGTCAGCGAGGCGTCTGGTCCTTGCCATGATTCCGCCCTCGGGCCACCAATCACGAGGACATCGACCTGGTGTTCCTCGATAAATTTCTTGATGGCCTCCACGGAGCTGCCGTGGATCAAAGAATGCTCGCCACCACTGCCGAGAGCGAGGAACCGTACTGTGTCGACAAGGTTCGCGGTCAGCGCGGGATCGTAACCGTCCAGATCGATCGCAGCGGCAAATTTGGTGGTCGGTCGCCATGACCGACCCCGCGTGACGAGCAGTGGGACCGCGCAGCAGCGCATCAACTGCATCTCGAGCGGACGCGGTGGCATCGGCTCGATGTCCGATATCGACATCAACGTTTTGATCACGAGATCGGGATGCAGGGCGCGGATTCGAGCGCCGATCCCCTCTTCCATGGAGTTCGCACAAGCGGCTTTGGTGGTGATTTGCAGATCGTTACCAGCGACCGAGCCGCGTAGCGCATCGAGGTAACGCTCCGTTCCGGCGAGACAGTTTGCAATCGCTGCACGCGCAACGGGCGACGCATCCGCCAGAGCCCAAGCGTGATCGGCATCGCAGGCGAAGAGTTCAATACGCGCTTTGAAATGACGAGCCATCACCGACGCTTTGCGCACGGCCGCTTGAGTCTCGCTCGCGCGATCAGCCAGAACCAAGATGGAACCGAGGGCGTTCACTGCAGTCAGCCGCTCCTCGACGCACAAGTCGCGCACAGCGAAGTGGCGGGTAACGCAGCAAGGCGCGCAGCCTCGATCTCGGCGCCGCAACTGGCGCAAATAAAATACTGACCCGCGGCCAAGCGTCGCAGTGCAACATCGATTTGTTGCAACTCGTCTACGGCAGCATCACCGATCTCGCGCAAGACTTCGTCGTTGCTACGTTGGATCGCTTGTTCGGCGAAATCCGCTACCAAAGGATCGCGCTCATGGCGCAGGTCGGCGCCCACCGATTGCTCTCTTTGACTCAACTCACGGCGTCGCAGCAACAAGCGCTGCTCGATGGCTTCTAAGCTCGCCACGGCCTTCTCCTGCACGGCATCCTCCTGATGGATGGCGTGCAAAGATCACACTCTAGCGCTTCGACGGCCATTGCGATTAATACCTAGGCGTATCGCGCAACTCGCTGGAGTCAGTCAAAATTCGCGAATATATGAGCCCCACTCCCGAAGTCAGCCCACAGCGCCCGCCCGAAATGCAAGCGCTGCTCGATGCTACGGTCGATGCGGTGATCATTATTGACTCGCGCGGCATCATCGAGAGCTTCAATCGCTCCGGCGAACGCCTGTTCGGATATCGAGCGGACGAGGTTGTTGGACGTAACGTCAGCATCCTGATGACTCGAAGCGACTCCGAGTCACACGATCGATACATGGGTCGATATTTGTCTACTGGTGTTCCGCACATCATTGGCATCGGTCGAGAAGTCGATGCACTGCGTAAAGACGGCTCTGTGTTCCCCGTGTTCCTATCGGTCGGGCAGATTCACGGCTCCAATCCGCCCCGGTTCGTCGGTCTGTTGCACGATATCACGCTGCGTCGGGAGGCCATGTCCGCCATTCGACGCGAGCGCGACCGCGCCAACATGTATCTCGAGATGGCACAGGTCATTCTGCTGGCACTTTCAGCGGATCGACGAATCCAACTCATTAATCGTCGCGGCTGCGAATCACTAGGTCGACGCGAGATGGATTTGCTCGGTCGTGACTGGCTGGAACTTGCCGTCCCACTGGACCAACAAAACGATGTCGCACAAACCTTGCGCGATGTGGCGAATAACCGCATCGGTGATGAGCGCTACTTCGAACATGAAGTGCTCTCGGCGAGTGGCGATCGACGACTGATCGCGTGGCGCTGCATCGCGATTCGCAATGCCAGCGGTCATCTAACCGGCTTTTTCTCCTCTGGCGAGGACATCACCGACTCACGCAAGGCCGAGCAAGAGGCCCAGGCGTCGCAGGCACGTATCGCACAAGTCTCGCGTCTTGCGACGATGGGTGAAATGGCCGCGGGGATCGCGCACGAACTTAATCAGCCTTTGGCAGCGATCGCTAACTATGCCAACGCGGCGCTGCGCTTGGCAGCCCAAGCCGATCTTTCCACAGTCGATCCTGATGGCGATGTGCGGATGGCTCTCGATCAAATCAGCCAACAGGCGCTGCGTGCTGGCGAAATCATCCGACGCTTGCGCGCACTCGTTCAAAATCGCGAAACACGCCACGAGCCGGCGAACCTCAACGAGACGATCGCCGAAGTCATCGGCTTCGTCGCGGGCGATGCCAAGTTGAACGAAGTGCGCATCGTGCCTCAGTTCGATGCAAGCATGCCCGTTGCGCTACTCGATCGAATCCAGGTTCAGCAAATCGCTTTGAACCTGTTACGTAATTCGATTGAAGCCTTGACCGAGCAGCCGCGCGGGCAACGTGAAATTCGAGTACAAACAAGATGGACTGAGCAAACCGTCCAACTCATCATCGAAGACAATGGACCCGGAGTCCCAGCGGATCTAGTGAGCCGTATCTTCGATCCTTTCTGCACGACCAAAGCCACCGGTACAGGCTTAGGACTTGCCATCAGCCGGACCATCGCCGAAGCACACCGCGGTAAATTAAGTTATGACTCGTCTGCAGCCGGTGGCGCTCGGTTTACCTTGACCTTGCCCTACTCTGGAGAGACACCCCGATGACACGCCAAGCCACCGTGCACGTAGTCGATGACGATGATGCCGTACGCAGTTCACTACGGCTGCTGTTGAAATCGGTTGGACTACCGACGATCGCCCATGCGTCAGCACAGGAGTTCCTGGCCACGTGGGACGGCGATCAACCCGGCTGTCTCGTCCTCGACGTGCGCATGCCGGGAATGAGCGGCATCGAACTGCAAGCCGAACTCAATCAACGTGGCGCGATCATCCCGGTGATTTTCATTAGCGGTCACGGGGATATCCCGATGGCTGTCGAAGCCATCCAGCATGGGGCTTTCGACTTCCTGCAAAAACCCTTTCGCGATCAGGATCTGATCGATCGCGTGCAGCGCGCGCTCGCCAGCGATGCAGAGCATCGTCAGTTACTTCAACAACGTGAAACGCTCAAGCAACGCTTCGAATCACTGACGCCGCGCGAGCAAGAGGTATTGGAACTGGTCACCCAGGGCAAGGCCAATAAGGTCATGGCCGGCGATCTTGGTGTCAGTCAACGCACCGTCGAGATCCATCGCGCTCGCGTGATGGAAAAAATGGGCGCGCAGTCGCTCGCGCAACTCGTGCGTATGGTGCTCGAGCTCGACAAGACCGTCTGATATCGCGCAGGTGCGAGTGCACCTGCGTGATCTACCTATTCAACGGCGGTCCAGCGCCAGAGAAAATTCCCGCGTTCAACACTCGGGGGTCTCTCCAGAATGACCGCAAATAC